>Ga0310811_10000975_pt1 | contig 36682 bp, 29 predicted proteins | sample YCmetagenome_FD_207642 | JGI IMG/M metagenome (GOLD analysis project Ga0310811, IMG submission 207642) | Soil microbial communities from experimental microcosm in Duke University, North Carolina, United States - YC | ecosystem: Engineered > Artificial ecosystem > Soil microcosm > Unclassified ... | reverse complement strand
ATAAGCGGGACGAGAAGACGCGGAAGGTCCATCACCTGCTCTACGCGCCGTCGCTGGATGCTGTCGATGAGATCACCCGGGCGCTCGCCCGCGTGGGGAACCTCGCCTCGGACGGGCGGCCCATCCTCGGGCTTGACTCGCGGAACCTGCTGGAGATCACGCTGTCCGGCGGCGACGGGTGCTACCTGATCCCCGCGCATACCTGGACGCCCTGGTTCGCAGTGCTCGGGTCACAGTCGGGGTTCGACCGGGTTGATGACTGCTATGCCGACCTCGCCGCGCACATCTTCGCCATTGAGACGGGACTTTCGTCCGACCCTGAGATGAACTGGCGCGTCTCTAGCCTCGACAACTACCGGCTCGTGTCCAACTCCGACGCGCACTCCCCGCCCATGCTCGGACGGGAGGCGACGGCGTTCGCGCTGCCGGAGATCGACTACTTCGGGATCTATCAGGCTTTGCAGACCGGGGAAGGCTTCGCCGGAACCGTCGAGTTCTTCCCCGAAGAGGGCAAGTACCACCTCGACGGCCACCGCGCCTGCGACGTGCGGATGACGCCGGAAGAGACGCGGAGCGCCGACGGTAAGTGCCCGGCCTGCGGCAAGAAGCCGACGATCGGCGTGCAGCACCGCGTCGACGCCCTCGCCGACCGGCCGGAGGGCTACCGCCTGGACGGCGCGGCGGGGTTCCGCTCGTTCGTGCCGCTGCCCGAGATCCTCGGTGAGATCGCCGGCGTGGGCCCGAAGTCCAAGTCGGTCACCGCCCAAGTCAGCACCCTGGTGGAGCGGTTCGGGCCCGAGCTCGGCATCCTCGGCGACGTCCCGCTTGACGACCTGGCGGCCGGCGCGCCCTCGATCGTCGCGGAAGCGATCGCACGGCTGCGCCGCGGTGAGGTCCGCCGCGAGGCTGGATATGACGGCGTCTACGGGACGATCCGGCTGTTTGACCCGGACGAGCTGGCTGGGGCGGCGCTCTTCGACATCCCCAAGGCGCCCCGCAACTCGGCCCAGGGCAAGGCCCGGGCACAGGCGACCCCCGACGTTTCACGTGAACCCTCCGCGCCGGAGGCCGCCCCCGCCGCCGCGTCCGCGGTGGGCCTCGACCCGGAGCAGCACGCCATCGTCACCCACGACGGCGGCCCGCTCCTCGTCGTCGCGGGCCCCGGCGCGGGCAAGACCCGCGTGCTGACGCACGCGATCGCGCACCGGATCGGCAACGCGGGCGAAGCGCTGTCCCCGCAGAACTGCCTGGCCGTCACGTTCACCCGCCGCGCCCGCGACGAGCTCCGCGACCGCCTCACCGCCCTGCTCGGCGCGGAGACCGCCGCCGGGGTCACGGTCGCGACCTTCCACGGCCTCGGCCTGCTGATCCTGCGCGAGCAGAGCAAGCTGATCGGCTTGGACGCCGACCTGAAGGTCGCGGACGAAAAGACCCGCAGGCAAGTTCTCGGGTTGCTGTCCGCGCGCGAGCGCCCGTCCGCGTTGGGTGCCCGTATCGCGTCAGCGAAACGGGTTGTTGCTTCGCCCGGCACCCACCCCATTCCTGCGGACGGGGGGCCGGCCCCTGACGGCGGCCCGGCGGCACCGGATGCGGAACTCGCCGACCTCGTCGCGCGCTACGACGCGGCGCTGCGCGAGCGCGGCCTGGTCGACCTCGATGACCTGGTCACGCTGCCGACGACGCTGCTTGCAGGCGATCCGTCCTTGGCGGCTGAGTACCGGTCCCGGTGGACGGACGTGTTCGTCGACGAGTACCAGGATGTGGACGAGCAGCAGTACCTGCTGCTGCGCCAGCTGGCCGCGCCCGGCGCGCGGATCTGCGCGATCGGCGACCCCGACCAGGCGATCTACGGGTTCCGCGGCGGCGACGTGGGCTACTTCCTGCGGTTCCAGGAGGACTTCACCGCCACGGCGGCCGAATTGTCCACCAGACCATCGGCCGCCAGGACTGCCGTTCCCAGCGGAGCGGCCACTACAGTGCAGCTGTCGCGCAGCTATCGCTCCGCGCCGACGATCGTGCGGGCTGCTATGCAACTGATCCGGCCAGGCACGCTGGCACCAGGTCGCGAGCTGATCCCCGCGCGGACCGACATCCCCGACGGCCCGGTCGTGGTGCACGCGGTGGCGGACGAGCGCGAGGAAGCCGAAGCCATCGCGGCCGAGATCGAGAAGCTGCTCGGCGGTGCTTCCTTCCATGCCCTGGACAGCCGGGCGGTCGACGGGCGCGGTGGGACTGAGCACCAGCTGTCGTTCGCTGACTTCGCCGTGCTTTACCGGACCTCGTCCCAGGCGGCCGCGGTCGGCGAGGCCTTGGCCAAGCGTGGCTTCCCGTTCCAGCAGCGCGCTCACTCCAGGCTCGCGGAGATGCCTGGCGTCGCTGCGATCCTGGCGGCCCTAACCCCAGCTGACGCGCTAAGCCCAGCCGTCGCGGCGCCCGACATCTCGTCCGGGCATGGATGTGGGCTGGGAGCCGAGGCCGTTGCCAAGCGGGTCGCTGTTGCGGCGGCTGCGGCCCTTGCGGCTACTGAGAACGCGGCCGGGGGCGAGCCTGCCGAGCGGGCGGAAGCCATCATGGCGATTCGGACCGCCGCCGATGTGCTTGGGGTGCTGGCGGCGAAATGCGGGTCGGACCTGGACCGGTTCCTCGATGAGCTTGAGCTTGGGGCCGAGGTTGACACCTGGGACCCGCGCGCCGACAGGATCTCGCTGCTAACGCTGCATGCGGCGAAGGGCCTTGAGTTCCCGGTGGTGTTCATCGTGGGCTGCGACGACGGACTGCTGCCGCTGCGCTCCTGGCGCGGCGCCGAAGTCGACTACGCGGAAGAGCGCCGCCTGCTCTTCGTCGGCATGACCCGGGCCACGACCCGCCTGACGCTGTACACGGCGGCGAAGCGCACGCTGCGCGGCGAGCTCACCGCATGCGCGCCGTCGCCGTTCCTCGCCTCGGTGGACCAAGCGCTCCTTGAGCGCCGCGGCGGCGAGCCGTCAAAGCGCGCCCGCCGCCCGCGCACCCAGCAGGGCTCGCTTTTCTAGTGAAGGGAGCGAAGGTATACCGACTTGGCGCCAAGAACCCGCCCGAGTTATGCGGGTCTGTCCCACCGAAACTCGGTATACCTCTGCTCACGGGGTGGATGGGGAGGAAAGCGTCCGCGCTGCCTCAGCGGCTGCGCGCCGGGTCGGGACTCCCAGCTTGGCGAGAATGGCGGAAACGTGGTGGCCGACCGTCTTGACGGATAGCACCAGGGCGGCGGCGATCTCGGCGTCGGTCTTTCCCGCGCTGACCAGATCGAGGACTTCCTGCTCGCGACGCGTCAGCCCGAAGGGGTGCTGTCTGCTGGCGGCGCGGCGGCCGACTGGGATGGAGCGAATGCCTTGCGCGCGCATCGTCCGGCGGACAACGCGGGCCGTGGCGGCGGCACCAAGGTCGATGCAGATGTCCAGGGCCTGCCGCAAGGCGGCCTCGTCGGAGGAAGCGAGCAGCGCGAGGGCCTTGTCGTAGGGGCAGCCGAGATCTTCCCAGATCTTGGCCGCGTTCCGCCAGTCTCCGTTGAGTTCCAGCTGGTACGGTTCGGCGACCGGACCGTCGGGCATGCGACCGGAACCGGTGCGGCGCAGCCACACTGCGGTCTCGCCGCGCAGCCACCGGCTCGTGTCTGCGGCGGCCACGCAGGCCAGTTCGGACTCCCGCCGGGCCGCGTCTAGGTCGCCGCGCAGCCAGTACGCCTCTGCTTGGCCAAGCCGGATGGGAACCACGTATTCCGGTATGTCGGAATTCTCGGCGCTGGCCAACGCGATGTCCAGGTGTTCCCCGGCGCCTGGGGCGCCGCGCCGGGCCAGTATCCGGCCGAGCGCGCCCTCAGGCAGCATCCGGTTGATCGGCGAGGACAGCACCCGGCGCAACACGGTCTCGGCGAGCGCGACGGCCTCGTCCCACTGGCCAAGCCGCTCAAGGCACAGGCTCTGGGTGCCCTGGAGGCAGCACAGGTAGGTGCCCATGTCATGCTCTTCGCAATACGCCACGCCTGCGATGTAATGCGGGCCGCACTCGGTATACCTGCGGTCGCCGTGGCACAGGTCCTGCATGTTGGTGTAGGCGAAGGCTGCTTCTGTGACCGCGCCGTGCGCGAGCGCGATGTCTAGCGCCTCCCCTAGCAGCGGTTCCCAATCGCCGTCGGCGTACCAGGTCAGCATCGCCTCGTAGTTGAGCGTTCTGCTGAGGATGTCGTACGCGGCGAATCGCTCGGCCAGCTCTCTGGCCTGGCAGCTCAGCCTCACGGCGATCGCCACTTGGCCTTCGGACAGGTTGTCGCCGACAGCGTTGGCATAGGCGCTCGCTAGTTCGATGCTAGGGCCCAGGGGTTCAAGGACCGCGATCGCCGCCTTTGCCGCGTCGACGGCCTCACGGCCACGGCATAGCCGCCACAGCGCCACCGAGCCGCGGCGCAGGGTGTCGCCTTCACGGAGCTTGTCGCCGACTTCGCGCCACAGGGAAAGCGCCCGGTAGTAGGCGTCCATGCCCGCCTCGAAGCTGTCGATGAGCCGCAGTTCGTCGCCTAGCTCGTCGTAGCGGGCGGCTAGCGCCGCCTTCGGCTCATCGGCCGCGAACCGCAGCGCCCGTTCGAACTGGGCGGCGGCCTCCCGATGCGAGCCAAGCTCGGCGGCCCGACGTCCGGCCAGCGTGGCGTGCCGCAGTGCCGCGCCATGGTCGCGGGCGGCTTCGGCGTGAAACGCGAGCCGGGCGTGGTTGTCGCTTCCGCTGCCGAGCAGCGCGGCCAGGATTTCCGCGTGAATGCCAGGCGCCCGGTGCGCCGGAATCGCCGACTCGACGGCACGGCGGGCGATCTCATGACGGAACCGCAGGGCCGCAGCGTCCGCCGTCAGCAGGCCAGACCTGACTAGCTCGTCAACCAGGTCCGGGGTTGCGTTCGCGGCTCGCTCCAGGACCGCGGGCTCGACAACCCCGCCGATCAGCGACGCCACGGAAAGTACCTGGCGGGCCTGCGGCCCAATGCGATCGGCGCGGGCCAGGACCGCATCCCTGGCCGACGGCGGTACCCGGTCAAGCCCGGTCCGCAGGACCTCGCCAAGGAAGAACGGGTTCCCGCCAGTGACCCGGTGCAGTTCAGTGGCGTCCAGCCCGCTGTCGGCCGCCAAGGCGCGCACGGCCAAGACGGACAGCGGCGCCAACTCGACCCGCAGCGTCCAGCGGTGGGTGGCCAGCTCACCGAGCGCGACCCGCAGCGGGTAACTTGCCGCGAGCTCGTCCTCCCGGTAGGAGGCCACGATGAGCACGGGCAGGCCCTTGACCCGCCGCGCCAGGAAGCGGAGCAAGTCAAGGGTTGCCTCGTCCGCCCAGTGGATGTCCTCGATGACCAGCACCTGAAGCCCGCCCGGCGCACCGAGTGCGGTGAGCAGCGCGCCGAATAGGGTGTCCCTGGGAGTATCGGAGTGGAATAGCCGGGCGGGCTCGCCGCCGAGTTGCCGTGCGATGTCGGCGAACGCCCCGAGCGGGCGCGGCGTGAAGAGCCCGTCGCACGCGCCCCAGTACCAGCGTGCGTCGGGTTGGCTGGCCGCGAATTCCTCGAGGAGAGCGGACTTGCCTCCCCCCGCCTCCCCCGAGACGAGCACCACCCTGGCCTCGCCGCTGCGTGCGTCGGCTGCGGCGCTGGCAAGCGCGGCCAGCGGTCCTTCCCGCTCCAGCAGGCCCATCCTGCCAGTGTGCGGGTTGACCTCCAGCGTCGCAACCAGCAAGTTAGGCGATTCCGTCGACCTGATGGACAGGACCGCAGTCCACGCCAAGCGCCGCGTGGTGCTTACGGACGGCGTCCGCGTCGGGTGCCTCGAGCAGGCAGTACACCTTGCCGTCCGCATTGTGGTAGAGCTCGACCTGGCGTACCCCGAATTCGTCGGCCCGGTGCGCGTGCGCATCTTCGGCGATCTGCGCGATCCCGGCTGGCGGGAGCTTCAGGTCATCGTGGAAGTCCATGAACAAGGGCATCTCACTACCTCCCCACGGCAGACTGAGCTGTCCCGCGAGACGGCGTCACGGTAGCCGGACGCCGGCGCGCAGACCAGACACGGTCGACCAGTACCGCCAGAATGGCCGCAGTAAGCGCAGCACCGACCGCGATGAGCGTTATCTCCCAGCCGGGCATCCCGCCGACGGGGTAAGCCACTGGCAGGTTGTCCGGAGGCGGCGGCAAGTGCCGCGCTGGAGCCGCGCTCGCGGTGACGGCGAGCGCAGCCAGCATGGTGGCGATCAGCCCGCCGAGCATGCTCAGGTACTTAAGTGCTTTCACGAGATTCCCCCTCTGCGCCGGGAACGGAACCCGGCCCGGTTGTGCTTTCGTTCCGACCGTACGAGGCAGAGGGGGCGCCCCAGATCGGGAGCGAATACCCAGATTTCGCGCGGCGTGGCCCAGTTTTCTTGGCCGTATGCGGTGGCGACGCACCGGGCCGCAGGCGCCGCAAGGCGCGCGTCCAGCAGACAACCTGGTGCTAGACGCGCGCCCTGCCCGCGGGCCTTACTTCTGCTGGGTGAGGTTGTAGACCGTGACGCCGCCGACGGTCTCGGACTTGAAGTGGGCGGCCACCCAGGAGGTGATCGCCGAGGAGCCGTTGCCGCCGCCGAAGCTGTTGCCGCTCTCCCCGACGAAGTAGTGGATCTCGCCCTTGGCGACCATCGCCTCGAACTCGGCCAGCGTGGGGGACGGGTCGGTGCCGTTGAAGCCGCCGATCGCTATCACCGCGTCGCCGCCGGTGGCGAGCTCAATCGGGGCCGCCGACTGCGAACCGACGGTCGCGGCGATCCACTTGTACTTGGCTGCGTCCTGCTCAAGCAGCTTGATCAGCGCGCTGCTGACCTGGGTGCTGCCCGACAAGCCGCCCATCGCGACACCGCCGGAGCCGCCGGGAGCGCCCGTGGTTCCGTCACCGCGTGTGCCGTTGAAGCCGGCTCCGGGAGCGCTGCCTTGGGTGCCGGTACCGCTCGAAGTCCCACCCGCGCCCGGGTTTCCGGTCGCCCCGGAGCCGGTCGAGCCGTTACCGGACGCCGCGCCGGGGGCTCCGGGGAAGCCGCCCGTTCCGGTTCCTGTTCCGGTGCCCGTGCCCGTGCCCGTTCCAGTGCCCCCGGTTCCCGTTCGAGTTCCGGTGCTGCCGCCCGTGCCGCCCGTGCCACCGGGGAATCCGCCGCCGGGACCGCCGGCCCCGCCCGGACCGCCGCCGAACGCCCCGGCCACGGACGGGCCGGCGCTCGGGATGGAGCCCGTGTGCGTGGTGTTCGCCGTGTCGAGCGAGTACGCCAGCGGCCCGCCAAGACCGGCGACGAGCGCCAGCGCGAGCGGCGCGCTGGCGAGCACGGACGCGCGCCTGGAGCCGGCCTCCGGACCGGCAGTGCGCCTGGTCAGGGCAGGAACGGCGAACACGGCCGCGGCGCCGAGCAGCGCGGCCGCCAAGACGGTCCACCGCAGCCACGGCAGCCACTGCGGCGTCCGGTCAAGCAGCGCGAACGCCCACGCGCCCGTGCCGAGTATCCCGGCGGCCGCGACCGCCCGGCCGATCACCGGCAGGTTGGCGCGCAGCAGGGCGATAGCGCCGACCCCGACAAGCGCGCCGATCGCGGGTGCGAGCGCCACCATGTAATACGGGTGGATGATCCCTTGCATGTAGCTGAAGACCAGGCCGGTCACCAGGAGCCAGCCGCCCCACAGCAGCGCGAAAGCGCGGACGCGCGATGTCCGCTCAGCCCGTCTGGACACCCACAGCAGCGCGGCGAGCGAGACCAGTGCCGCCGGGATCAGCCAAGAGACCTGCCCGCCGAACTCCGACTGGAACAGCCGGAACGGCCCGGTAGCCCCGCCGAAGCCGCCCCCGCCTCCGCCGCCCCCGCCGCCGATCGACCCGGTTTCCGACCCGCTGAGCCGCCCGAGGCCGTTGTAGCCAAGGGCCAGCTCAAGGATATTGTTGTTGGTCGACCCGCCGAAGTAGGGCCGGTCCGCCGCGGGCACCAGTTCGGCGATCGCGACCCACCAGCCGGCGCCCGCGATCACGCCGCCGAGGCCGGCGAGCAGCTGCCAGAGCCTGCGGCGCAGCCGGGCGGGGCCGGCCCACAGGTAGGCGACGCCGAACCCGGGCAGCACGAGGAACGCCTGCATCATCTTGGTGAGGAACGCGAAGCCGAGCAGCACGCCGGCCAGTACCAGCCAGCGGGTCCTGTCCCGCTCGATCGCCCGCTGCACGGCGTACCCGGCCGCCGTCATCAGCAGGACGAGCAGCGCGTCCGGGTTGTTGAACCGGAACATGAGCGCGGCCGCCGGGGTGAGCGCGAGCACGGCCCCGGCGATCAGCCCTGCAGCTGGGCCGAACCAGCGCCGCACGGCGGCGAACAACAGCAGGACAGACAGCACGCCCTCGACCGCCTGCGGCGCGAGCAGCGACCAGGAGCTGAACCCGAACAGCCGACCAGACAGCTCGTCGACCCACAGCGACGCTGGCGTCTTGTCGACGGTGATGAAGCTGGAGGAGTCGAACGAACCGAAGAAGAAGGCCTTCCACGACCGGGTACCCGCCTGAACGGCCGCCGCGTAGAAGTCGTTCGCGTATCCGTTCCTGCTCAGGCCCCACAGGTAAAGGAGCGCGGTCGCAGCGAGCAGGCCGAACAGAGCAGGCCGCGCCCACCGGGGATCCGTGTCCGGCCCGCGCCACCAGTTGCCGAGCCTGCCCTCGGCTGGCCGCCGCTGTACGAGCTTGACGGCGGTGGTCACGGCGCTCACTGGCGGCCCCCGGAGTGGCTGGCGGCGGGTACGGGAGCAGGCAGCGCCGCTGACTTGCGGTACACGGACTCGCGCAGCGTCAGCTGCGGCACTTTGATCGTGCCCCGGGTGAGCCCGATGCCGATCCGCATGATGCCGTGCAGGTCGCGGAGCGCGGTGTCGATGATGTTGACCCGCGAGTCTGTGTCATCGGTCCAGTCCACGGGGACCTCGTGGATGCGCAAGCCGGCCCGCTCGGCGAGCACGAGCAACTCGGTGTCGAAGAACCAGCCATTGTCCGCCACCAGCGGCAGCAACTGCCGCGCCTGGCAGGCCCTGATCGCCTTGAACCCGCACTGCGCGTCGGAGAACCTGGTCCGCAGTGTGGCCCGGAGCAGGAAGTTGTAGCAGCGCGAGATGATCTCGCGCTTCGGGCCGCGAACGACCCGCGCGCCGTGCGCTAGCCGGGTTCCGATCGCGATGTCGCTGTGCCCGGACAGTAGCGGGGCGACGAGGGGGAGCAGCGCGTTCAGGTCGGTGGACAGGTCCACGTCCATGTAGGCGAGCAGTTCGGCGTCGCTTGCCGACCAGACCTCGTGCAGCGCCCGGCCGCGGCCTGGCTGGTCGATGTGGATGGCGCGGACCTCGGGGAACGCTTCCGCCAGCGAGCTTGCGACAAGCCAGGTCCGATCGGTGCTGCCGTTGTCTGCGATCGTGACCCTGGCGGTGAACGGGAAGGCGTCCCGCAGGTACGCGACGAGCCGCGTCACGCTTGGCGCGAGGTCATGGTCTTCGTTCTTGACCGGGATGACGATGTCTACTGCGGGGATCTCACTCATGCCCAGAGTGTGCGTTTTGTGACTGGGCGGTCCCTGCCGCGTACGTGCAGGTGACCTGTAAGTGCATGCCTAACTTCTGAGAGTCCTGTGCCCTGCTGCTTGGGGGAATCGCCTGGCTGAGGGCTTGCCGGGACGGCAGGCGTGGCGGTAGGTGTGGAAGCGTGCACGAACTGTCGATCTGCGGCTCGATCGCCGACATCGTGACTCGCCATGCCGCCGGGCGGCGCGTCAAGGTCATCAACGTGCGCATGGGCCAGCTGCGCCAGGTCGTCCCGGACACGCTTGTGTACTGCTGGGAACTTGTCAGCGCGGACACCCCGCTCGCGGGCTCGCGGATCAGCATCGAGGCCGTGCCCGCGCGCATCAAGTGCCGGACCTGCGCACACGTCACGGACGTCGGCGCGGTGCCGGTGTTCGCCTGCGGCGCTTGCGGTGGCTTCGACGCGGAGGTGGTGTCGGGCGAGGAGTTCCTCATCACGTCGCTGGAGCTGGAAGAGAACGAGGGGGCGAGCGCCTGATGGGGCGTTTCCACCGGCATAAAGACGGGACCGTGCACGACCACGGGGACGCGGGCGATCATGCTCATAACCACGAGGCCCATGACACAGTGGGCGATCACTCCGGGTATGCGACCGGCGGGGAGCGTATTGAGGTTCTCGAGCGCATCTTCGACGAGAACGACAAGACCGCCGCGGCCAACCGGGCGCAGTTCGCGGCCGCCGGGGTCCGCGTGGTCAACCTGATGTCCTCACCCGGGGCGGGCAAGACAACGCTGCTGCGCGAGACCCTCACCAGGCTCGCGGGCCAGGTCCGCGTCGGGATTATCGAAGGCGACATCGAAACGAGCCTGGACGCCGACAAGCTCGCGGGCTTCGGTGCGGAGATCGCGCTGATCAACACGGGAAACGGGTTCGGCGGCGAGTGCCACCTGGACGCGCCGATGGTGCGCTCGGCGCTGCCCAGGCTGCCGCTCGGTGACCTGGACCTGGTGCTCATCGAGAACGTCGGCAACCTGGTGTGCCCGGCGGAATTCGACGTCGGCGAGGATGCCCGGGCGATGGTCTACGCGATCACCGAAGGCGAGGAGAAGCCGCTGAAGTACCCGGTGATGTTCCGCTCGTGCGGCCTCGTCGTGGTCAACAAGGTGGATTTGCTGCCCTACCTGGGCTTCGACATGGCCGGGTTCCGCGACAACCTGCGGAAGGTCAACCCGGCCGCCGAGGTCATGCTCGTGAGCGCCCGTACCGGCGAGGGCATCGACGGCTGGTGCGACTGGCTGCGGGCCCGCCTCAGCTAGTTGGGCGAATCCGCGTCCGTCCGGCCTTCCCAGCCGCGGTGCCTGGCCGGCGATAGCGTCTGCGACGCGGCGCGCGCTTCGGTCAGCGCGGCGGTCATCATGTCCGCGGCCTGCCCGGCGGCGGCCAGCGCCTCGATCACTTCGGTCACCGAGTCGTCCGCGTCCAAGCCATCGGCATTGGTGAGCTGCCCGTCCTCGTGCTGGATGACGAGGAACCGCGCGAGCTGCTCGTACAGCTGCGGGAGCCCCTGCCCGATGAGCTCGAGGCTTCTGACGATGGCACGGACGTCATTTGGGTTGGACAACTCGCCGCCGCCATGCGTGAGGTCGTTCAGCACCGCGATCGCATGCGCCGCCGAGTTGGCGATCTCGCACGGGGTCATGGTGCTGGCCAGCTCAGTCACTGGGCCACCACTGCATCGCGAGCACATGGGAGTGCCACCTGTTCAGGCATCCGTCTCCTTGGGGGAATCGGGGGTGGGCTACGGGCCCACAACATGGTGTGTGCCCGCAACACCGCTCATGTATCTCTCCTTCTACGATAAGCGCTCGATTGCGGCTGGTCAGCCGGAGTGGGCAGGGCGGGAACGCCTGCGACAGGAGGAAAGGCATGTTTCGGTCGCAACGAACCGGCTAGTGTCAGTGCACATGTCGGTAACCGCCGAAGGCGGCCAGGTTTCTGCCGCGATACTCCGGGCGACACAGCCCGCTGGTGCCGTTTTCGCCCTCGGTTGGGTGATGGCCGAGTTGTTCGACCCGCGACGACGGGTGAGCGTGACCGGGCAAACGCCGCCCTTCAACCCGGACACCCAGCTTCCCCTCGTCGCGGACCTAGCGGCGGACCCGAAGCTCATCTTCTTGGCCGCCGAGCTGTCCGAGCTCCTGCACTGGTTCCCGCACTTGCACCGCCCGCTGCGGCTGGTGCTGAACCAGACGGACAGGAAGAAGATGGCGGTTGCCGCGGAAAACCTCGCTACGGCGGAGGCAGCCGAGCAGGCTGACGACGCCGCCTACGTGGAGGCCGCCATCGCGGCCGCGGCGGAAGCGGCCTTCTCTGAGGCCGAGTTCCTCGCCGCGGTGACCGGGCTGCACCAGGCCATACTCGACGGCTTCGCCGATGACCCGGAGCGGCTTAGCGCCTATCAGCTCGGCCTCGCGCTCAGTGACCTGGTGTGGCTGCCGTCGCTCGCCACGCTGGGCAAGGACTCACCGGACAGCAAGCCGAGCGCTCTGCTCAGCTTGTTCGCGCGACCCCACCGGGCCACCGTGCAGACCCTGCTCAGCGGGGCTGGCACGCAACTGCCCTCCGGTACCGCCACGATGGTGTCCAGGTCGCTGAACAACTGGGCGGACTGGATCGACGTCAACACCGCGCGGATCAGGCCGCCGGACCAGGACAACTGGGCCCCCGGGGCGGATGTCGTGCTTGACGCGCTGCGCGTCCAGGGCTGGATCTGGCGGTCGGTGCTCGTCGCCAACCCGGAGGTGTCGGTCCAGCCGGGCATCGGGGCCTGGGTGCACGCGGGCTCCTCCATCGCCCGCGCGGCCCGGATGGTCAGCGGGGTGATCTTGCGCCGGTTCTGGCCGCTGGTGGTGCTTGGCCTGCTCACGCTGGGCGGCCTGCTCTACCTGGTGATATCCAACCTCAGCGGCGTGAGCGAAGTGTGGGCGTCCCTGGCGACGGTGGCGGCGGTGCTCGGCTCCGGTACCTGGGGCCTGAGCAGCGGGGTTTCCTCAGCGTTGAGCGGGGTCGGGTACGAGGTATGGAACGCCGCCAAGCTCGACGCCGCGGCGTGGGGCATCACCTGGCTTCCCGCAGTGAGCGTGACCACCGCCGAGCGGGCCAAGCTTGAGCTGCGCGGCGTGGCTATGCCGGAGCTCAGGAAGAGCCTGGACGTCTCTTAGGGCGCCGAACCGCTGGCGTTAGCATCGGTGGCATGTCGGAAACTGAGGACACCAACGCCGCTGTCTGGAAGTCGGAGCTCGGCGTCAGCTTCTGGAAATCGCGGGAGAGCGACCGGGCCGCCCGTGACGCGCAGCGCCGCATCCTGATGGCGGAACTACTGCCGTTCGCGGTCGACGAGCCGTTCACGTTCGTGGACCTCGGGTCCGGCACCGGGGCGGCCGCCCGGACCGTCCTCGACCACTACTCCGCCGCGCATGCCATCCTCGCTGACTTCTCGCCGCAGATGATGGCCCAGGGAGCGATCGAACTCGAGCCCTACGCGGGCCGCTACAGCTACGTGGAATTCGACCTGACGGCGGCGGGCGACTGGCCGGCGGACATTCCCGCCCAGGCGGACGCTGTCATCAGCTCGCTGTCGGTGCATCACTTGAACGACGCGCGCAAGCAGTCGCTGTTCGCCGAGATCCGCGCGCACCTGACACCGGGCGGCTGGTACCTCAACTACGACCCGGTGCTGCCGCCGGACTCCGTCGTCGAGGAAGCCTGGCTGCGCGCCGGCGACCGGCGCGACCCAACCGCCGCGCACAAGCGGCACCACCGGACACCCGAGGAGCAGTTCCGTTACGAGAACCACGTCCGTTACATGATCCCGCTTGACCTGCAGATCGGCTTCCTGCGCGCGGCGGGCTTCGAGGGCGTTGACGTGTTCTGGAAGGAACTGGACTTCGTCATCTACGGCGGCCGCCGCCCGCTGGACGCATAACACGGGCGATGGTGGATAGTTCTCCACACCTGGATGTGCCGGAGTGTCCACCATCACAGGGAGAGGTGTGGCTAGCCCCCTGCCGTGGTGCCAGCCCCTGCCGGTGTAATGCCATTAGTGCGGACATGGAGGGCACGGAAGAGGTACAGGTACGGAAGGGGCACGGTCTTAGTCGTGAGGCACACGGGCGAGTTTGACGCCGTGGTCGTCGGAGCGGGTCCGAACGGCCTGGTCGGCGCCGTGATGCTCGCGGAAGCAGGGCTCAAGGTACTGCTCGTCGAGGGGGCGGAGGAGTTCGGCGGGGGCCTGCGGAGCGGTCCGCTGACCGGGCTCGACGGGTTCACCCACGACTGGTGCGCCACGGTGCTGCCGATGATCAAGGCGTCGGCGGCGTTCCGGCACCTCGACCTAGACGTGGAACTGCTGTACCCAGTGGTGCAGGCGGCGCACCCGCTTGACGGGCAGGACGCGGTCCTTATCCACCGGGACGTCGCGCGGACCGCCGCCGGCCTTGGCGGCCGCCGCGACGCGCTCGCCTGGCGGGAGACCGTGGGCGCCGCCGCATGCGGCGGGTTCGGCCTGGTGGACTCGCTGCTGTCGCCGCTGTCGGTGCCCCGCGCGCCGCTCCGGCTGGCCAGGTACGGCGCGTTCGGCGCGCAGCCCGCCACCGTGCTGGGCCGGACGCTGTTCACGGGTGAGCGCGCCCGGGCCGCCCTGGCGGGGATGGCCGCGCACTCGATGGTCGACCTGCGCAGGCCCATCACCGGCGGCTACGGACTGCTGCTCGCCGCGCTGGCGCACCAGGTCGGGTGGCCGGTAGTGCGGGGCGGGTCGGCCCGGCTGGCCGAAGCGCTCGTCGCCCGCCTGCGGGAACTCGGCGGCGTCGCGGAAACCGGGCACATGGTCAAAGACCTGGCCGACGTGCCGCCTGCCCGGGTCACGATGCTGAACCTCACCCCACGGCAAGTGCACAGCATCTGCGGCGACCGGCTGCCCGCGAACTACGCCCGCAGGCTCAGCGAGTACCGCTACGGCCCCGGCGTCTTCAAGCTCGACTGGGCCCTGTCCGGCCCCGTGCCCTGGCGTGACCCGGCGGTCGGCGGCGCGGCGACGATCCACGTGGGCGGAACGCTCAACGAGATCGCCCACGGCGAGGCGGAGGTCGCCGCAGGGCGGCACCCCGAGCGTCCCTATGTGCTAACCGTCCAGCCGTGCGCGGCCGACCCGTCCCGCGCCCCCGAGGGCAAGCACGTCCTGTGGGCGTACTGCCACGTGCCGAACGGCTCCACGGTCGACATGACCACCGCGATCGAGAACCAGATCGAGCGGTTCGCCCCCGGCTTCCGCGACCTGATCATCGCGCGGGCAGCGCATGACACCGCAGCGATGGAGCAGCACAACCCGAACCTGGTCGGCGGCGACATCGCCGGCGGGTACAGCGGCCTGAGCCAGTTCGTCCGCCGCCCGTCGCTGTCACCGCACCCATGGCGCACCCCGCTGCCCGGCGTGTACCTCTGCTCGGCGAGCACGCCGCCGGGCGCCGCGGTCCACGGCATGGGCGGCTATCACGCCGCCCGGCTGGCGCTCGCCGACCTGCGCCGGGCCAGCTGACCGCCAGGGGCCTTGCGCCGTTACCGCGGCGGGCGTAAGAAAGTGCCCGTGGAGCGGGGGCTGGGCGGACCTCGGCAAACGGAACTATGCCTCGCGGGCGCGTTCTCAGTCGCGCGCGAGGGTAGCGTGCTGCCCGATGGCGCCATAGGGAGCCGCAAGGCGCGGACGCTGCTCGCGTTGCTCGCCGTCGAGCGACGGCAGCGGGTACCCGTCGAGCGGATCGTCGACGTGCTCTGGGCGGGTGCACCGCCCGCCACCGCGGAGCGGACCGTCGCCTCCCTGGTCTCTCGGCTGCGCAGCGCGCTCGGGGCGGGCATCATCGAGGGCGGCGGACGCCTCTACCGGCTCGGCCGCGGACCAGGAGTCGTCGTTGACCTCGATGAGGCGGCCCGGCTGTGCGACCGCGCCGACCACCAGCACGCCGTCGGCCCGGCGCTTGCCGTCGCAGCCGCCCAGCGCGTGCTCGACATGCTCAGCGCGGAGACCGCGCTTGCTGACCACCCCTATGCCGCGTGGGCGGACCCTGCGCGCGAGGAAGTTCGCGTACTCCTGCGCCGGGCCAGGCTAACCGCCGCTGCAGCGGCACTCGCGACCGGTGCCGCACAGGCCGCGATGGACCACGCGGGGCAGGCGCTGGCCGCAGACCCGCTCGACGAGCCCGCGCACCGCCAGTACATGGCCGCCGCGGCGGCGGCCGGCGAGCCTGCCAAGGCACTGGCCGCCTACGCGGCGCTCAGCTCCCGGCTCGGCGATGAGCTTGGCACGGATCCCGCCCCGCAGACGCGGGAACTGCACCTGGCGATACTGCGGGAGCAAGAGCCCGCAGGCCACGTGGCCCACGATCCAGGACCGCGCGGAGCACCGCCAAGCCTTGCGGACGGTCCGGGTCAAGGCGAGACGGGCGTCGTCGGGCGCGAAAGCGAACTCAGCGTGCTGCGCGGGGGTTGGCGCAGTGCGGCGGACGGCGAGCCAGGGGTAGCGCTGATCGTCGGCGAGGCCGGGATCGGAAAGACGACGCTTGCCAGGCGAATCGCCGCCGAAGCGGCCGCCGACGGGGCGATCGTGCTCCGCGCGCGGTGCTACGAGACGGAACGCTCCCTGTTCCTGCAGCCCATCGTGGAGGCGCTGACACCGGCGGTCGCGGCGCTGCCCGCTGCGGAACTGCGCGCGCTGGCCGGAGAGCACGCGCCGGCCCTGGCCGCCCTCCTGCCGGCGTCCGCGCCGCTGCTCGGGCCGCCGCCGTCCTGGCACGGCAGCATCGACACCGAACGGCGGCGGGCCTTCGAGGCGGCGCTCGCGGTCCTGTGCGGGCTAGCGCGGCGCCTCCCCGTGTTGCTCTTCATCGACGACCTGCACAACGCAGGCCGGTCCACGGTCGAGTTCCTGCACTACCTGGGCCGCCACGCCGCTGACGCGCGGCTGCTCGCCCTGGCCACCCTGCGAGCGGAGTACGAGGACCAAGTCGGCGCGGCGCTCGTACCGGTCATGAGCACCCGGATTGAGCTCGGCCCGCTCAGCCTGGCCGCCGTGGAGCACCTTGCGCGCGCGGCGGGACAAGCGCACCTCGCCGGCCGGATACTCAAGCGAACCGGCGGGCACGCGCTGTTCGTCGTTGAGGTGCTGCGCGCGCTAGCCGCTGGAGAAGCCGACGGCGGGGTACCCGAGTCGCTGCGCGCCGCCATCACCGAGCGCGTGCGCCGCGCCGGGCCGGCGACGGAGGCGCTGCTGCGCGCCGCGGCCGTGCTGGGCGCGGCGGTCGACCCGCTCGTGCTGGCCGGCCTGCTTGACCTGCCGCCTGCCCGCGTACTCGAACTGTGCGAGGCCGTCACTGCGACACGGCTGCTTGTGGTGGCCGGGCGAGACTACGAATTCGCCAACGACCTGATCCGCGAGGCGCTTTACGAGACGACACCAGAGCCGGTCCAGCTCGCACATCACCGCCGGGCGGCGGACTTGCTGACCGGGCAGCCGGAGTCGCTCGCCAGGCACGCGGCGGCTTTCGGGGACTGGCCGCGCGCCGCGCGCGCCCTGCTGCTCGCGGCCGAGAACGCCATGCGGCGCTACGCGGCGAGCGACGCCATCACGCTCGCGACGCAGGCGCTTGAGGCGGCGCAGCGCGCGCCGCACCTCGACGGCGGGCGCGGCGGCGAACTGGCCGCGCGGGCGCTCTTCATCCGGGGCCGGGCGCAAGAAACGGTTGGCGAGCAGCCTGCCGCGTTCGCGGACCTGAGCGAGGCCGTGGCGGGCGCGCGCGCCGCCGGTGACTCCCGCCTTGAGATGCTCGTACTGCGCGAGCTTGGCGGTGACGTGCCCGCCGCGCTCGGGCAGCCGGTCACCGGCTACGTGGCCAACCTGGAACGCGGGCTGCGGATCGCGGAGTCCGCGGGCGACCGGGCGGCGCAGGCGAGCTTCCTGTCCCGGCTTGCGGTCCTCGCGGTCAACCAGCTGCGCTACGACCGTGCCCTGGATTACGCCCTCCGCGCCATGGACGTCGCCCGGGCGACCGGCGACGATCAAGCGCTGGCAGCGGGGCTCGACGGGCTGAAGACCGTCCGCGCCGGGCTTGGCGACGTGCCCGGCCTGCGGGGCGTCCTCGACGAACTCGGTCCGGTGCTCCGCAGGAGCGGCGACCTCTACCTTCTCGTGTGGGCCGAGTTCGAGTCCGCGTACCCCTTCGTCGCCGCCGCCGACTGGGCCGCCGCCGAGAAGGCGATTCGCGCGGCGGTGCAGTTGAACGACCGGACCGGGTACCGGCACTGGGCCTCGTGGTACGTGGCCCACTTGGGCTGGCTCGCCCGGCTGCGCGGGCGGGACGAAGAAGCGCTGGAACACGGTCGGCAAGCCGTGGACATGTCGCAGCGCTACCCGCACGAGTGGTTGCAGGCCGGTACGAGGGCGATGCTTGGCAGCACGCTCCTGGCGGTCGGCGACCGGCAGGCGGCGGTCCAGGTCCTTGAGGCCGGGCTTGAGGCGGCGTCTTATGCCGGGATGCCGGCCTACCTGCTGCACTGCCTGGCGCCCCTCGCCGCCGCGACCGGTTCCCAGGAGGTGCTCGACCAGGCGACCGCCGCGCTCGACGCGGCGACCTTCCCCAAGGGCGGTGCCTGGGTGCTCGGCGACGAGTCCTACCTGTCGATCGCCAGGGCATGGCTGAGCAAGGGCGAGCCAGACCGCGCCCGCGCAGTGCTCGCCCCGTTGCTCGCCGTCGTGGCCGACGTGCCCTGGCTGCCGGCTTACGCGGCGGCCCTTGCCGTAGACGGCCAGGCGCTGCGCCTGCTGGGACAAGGCGAGCAGGCCAGGGCCGCTTTCGGTGCCGCAAGGGACATCGCCACCAGGCACGGCCTGCCGCACGTCCTGCGCGAGATCGCTTCGTTCCCGGCCTGACCGTCGCTGCCGTTGCAGCCGGACTGCAACGCCAGCGCAACAGGCCGGCGCAGGCTTGCCGCATAAGCAACCTGCGTTAGGGGAGACGCATCATGGCACTCGACATGGACAAGCTCAACGAATTTCTCGGCCGGTTCGTCGGTGATCTCGGGGCGACGATCACGGCCGGCGGCGTTGTCATCGGTCACCGGCTCGGCCTCTATACAGAACTGGCCAAGGGGCCCGCGACCGCGCCCGACCTCGCGGCGGCGACCGGGACGGACGTCCGCTACCTGACCGAATGGCTCCGGGGCCAGGCAGCAGGCGGCTACGTCAGCTACGACGCTGCCACCGACGCCTACTCGCTCAGCGAAGAGCAGGCGTTCGCCCTTGCCAGCCCGGAGGGCGGGGTCTACGCGCCGGGCGCGTTCCTGCTTGCCCTCGCCACATTGAAGGCGGAGAGCAGGATCACCGACGCGTTCCGGACCGGGGCGGGCTTCGGCTGGCACGAGCATGACGGGGAGGTGTTCACGGGCTGCGAGCAGTTCTTCCGGCCCGGCTACATCGCCAACCTGATCCCGTCCTGGATCCCGGCCCTCGACGGCGTGCGGGACAAGCTCCAGGCGGGCGCGAAGGTCGCTGACATCGGATGCGGCCTGGGCGCCTCCACGATCCTGCTGGCGCAGGAGTACCCGAACTCCAGCTTCACGGGGTCTGACTACCACAACGGCTCGATCGAGATCGCCCGCAAGCACGCGACCGACGCCGGCGTCGCCGACCGGATCAACTTCGAAGTGGCGGCGGCACACGGCTTCTCCGGCACGGGGTACGACCTCGCCGCGACGTTCGACTGCCTGCACGACATGGGTGACCCCCTGGCGGCGGCCACGCACATCAGGCAGGCACTGAAGCCGGACGGCACCTGGCTGGTCGTCGAGCCGTTCGCCGCCGACAACGCGAAGGACAACCTGAACCCGGTCGGACGCGTCTACTACGGCTTCTCCACCCTGCTGTGCGTGCCGAACGCGCTGTCGCAGCCCGGTGGCTACGCCTTGGGCGCGCAGGCGGGTGAGGCGGCGATCCGCCAAGTGGCCACGGACGCCGGGTTCACGCGCTTCCGGCGCGCCGCGGAGACGCCGTTCAACATCGTCTACGAGGTTCGTCCGTAGGGCCGTGGCCGACCACGCGAAGCCAGCCCCCGTTCGGGATGATCTTTAATTTCATTCTGAACGGGGGCTGGCTTCGCGTCCGCCACCACCTCTTACCAGTGACCGCGGCGGACGACCTCGTCGAAGGGCAGGCGGTTCGGCTTGACGATCGGCTTGAGCGGCCGGTCGGCCGGGTAGCCGAGGCCGATCATGAAGGCCACGTCGTAGTCGTCGGGGACGCCGAGGATCGCGCGGGCCCGGTCTTGGTCGCCAACTGAAGAATGGCCGGTGCCGATGCCCAGATCGGCGGCGGTCACCATGATGGCGTAGGTCGCCTGGCCGAGGTCGTACTGGTCAACCACTTTGGTCCGCTCGTCCGCAGGCTGCGGGACGACGAGCGCGATCGCTGCGGCGGCGCCCGCGATGTGCCTGGCGCCCTGCCACACCGTCGACAACTCTTGGAGTTGCACCCGGTCGGTGACGATGATGAAGTTCCAGTGCTGCCGGTTGCTCGCTGACGGGGCCCGCCAGCCAGCCTCGGCGATCCGGTTGAGGTCCGCGTCGGATACCGGGTCCGGCAGGTAGGTACGCACGTTACGCCGGGCGCGGATGGCGTCCCAGGTTTCCATGAGTGTGAGCTCCTTCACTGCGGCATATGCCTATCGACTCGATAGGCATATCGCACCGCAGGTCCCTACGCCAGCCTCCAGGGGCACCAGTGGTAGGTCGGGATGTGGCTGCCGGGCGGGTGCGATGCCGGGCACAGGGGTGCTCGACGGGTTGGCCCTGGGGCTTTGTGGTCCGGCAACGATGAACGCCACCGGGCGGTGCTGCCGAAGCCGCATTATCACCCCTGCTCATGCGCCCTACCTGCGGGGTCTATGGCCAATGGCGGGTAATGAGTGACTGTTGCGGGGAACGAAGGGGCGTCGTAAATTCGGGGTGATTCCACAGCGACAAGGGGCACGAGTAGGTACATCATGGTCAGCGGGCCGCCGGCTGGACGCCTTACCTGGCTGGCAAGGCACGCGCACAGTATTCGGAAAGGTAGGAAATCTATATGACGCAGAGCCTTGAGGATCTGCTGCAGACGGTTAACCCCGTGGAACTGCTGCGGAACTCCCAGGAGGGCGCTTACGTCTACCCGGTCGTCCCAACTGAGTTCTCCAACTGGAAGGCCGAGCAGGTCGCGTGGCAGAAGAGCGCGGTGCTGTTCGACCAGAGCCACCACATGGCGAACCTGTACATCAAGGGGCCGGACGCCCTCAAGCTGATCTCCTACCTCGGGATCAACACCTTTAAGAACTTCCCGCTGGACATGGCGAAGCAGTTCGTGCCCGTCACCTACGACGGCTACGTCATCGGCGACGGCATCCTGTTCCACCTTGAGGAGAACGTCTACGAGTTTGTCGGCCGCGTGCCGACCGTGAACTGGGTCCAGTTCCACGCCGAGACCGGCGACTGGGACGTCGAGCTTGTGCGTGACGACCGGTCGCCGTCGCGTCCGCTGGGTAAGGCCGTCATCCGCACGCAGTACCGCTTCCAGATCCAGGGGCCGAACGCGAAGCAGGTGATCGAGAAGATCAACGGCGGCCCGTTCCCGGACATCAAGTTCTTCCGCACCGACTTCATCAACATCAACGGCAAGAAGGTGTCCGCGCTGCGGCACGGCATGTCGGGCCAGCCCGGTCTTGAGGTCTGGGGCCCGTACGAGGAGTACGACGAGATCCGCGACGCGATCCTCGAGGCCGGTGCCGAGTTCGGCCTGGTTCCCGTCGGCTCCCGGGCCTATGCCTCCAACACGCTGGAGTCCGGCTGGATCCCCTCGCCGCTGCCCGCCATCTACACCGGCGAGAAGCTCAAGGCGTACCGCGAGTGGCTCCCGGCGCAGGGCTACGAGGGCTTTGCGGGCACGCTCGGCGGCTCCTTCGTCTCCTCGAACATCGAGGACTACTACCTCACCCCGTACGAGCTGGGTTACGGCCACATGGTGCGGTTCGACCACGACTTCATCGGCCGCGAGGCGCTTGAGGCGATGGACAAGCCGTCACAGCGCCGCAAGGTGACGCTGGCCTGGAACGCCGAGGACGCCGGCAAGATCGCCGCCTCGCTGTTCACCGACGAGATCCCGGCCAAGGGCCTGGACGTGCCGATCTCGAACTACTCCTCGTCGAACTACGACGCGCTGCTGCTCGACGGCAAGGTCGTCGGCCTGTCGCTGTTCACCGGCTACAGCCACAACGAGCGCAAGGAACTGTCGCTCGGCGTCATCGACCCGTCGATCAACGTCGGCACCGAGGTCACGCTGGTCTGGGGCGAGCCGGACGGCGGCTCGCAGAAGGCGTCCGTCGAGCGCCCGCACAAGCAGGTCGAGGTCCGTGCCACGGTGTCGCCGGTGCCGTACTCCAGCGAGGCCCGCGAGCACTACGCGGAAGGCTGGCGGGCGACCGGCAAGGCCTAACGCCTCGCCGCAGTCACCGTAACCTGTGGGCCGCCGCCCCGGTATCAGTTCGCTGACGCCGGGGCGGCGGCCTTTTCCTTGGTGCTATGACTTCGGCAGCCAGCTGGCCTTGCGGCGGGCCCGCCGCCACACGCGAGGTGCCAGGTGCTCGCTGGCCAGCGCCTGATGGTGCGCGCGTTCCTCGAGCAGGCCGAAGCTGAACGCGTTTTCGCCCGCCAGGTGGGCCTGTACCCCGATGTCGCGGGCGGCCGTCTGGGCGATCACCGCATCTTGGTGGTCGCCGAGGACCGACTGGACCTTCTTCATGCGCTTGGCGAGCCGGTGCGCCTTCTTGCCGTCCTTCTTGCCAAGCGCCGGGGCCGCCGCTTCGGCCGCGTACCGCGCCCGCTTCGCCGCCTTGCGCGTCTCGTGCAGCGCTACGTCGCGTTGCTGCCCGGCCGGTGCCTGGCTGGCCTGGCGCATCCTGCGCCGCGTCCGCCGGTACGCGCGTCCTAGGGCCAGCGGGAGCGCCGTGCCCGCAGGCTCGGCCGCCCAGGGAGTCAGCGGCGGGTTGTCGAGCATGCGGCCGAGCGCCGCGCGCAGCGCCTTGTAGCGATCCGAGTCGAACGCGTCGAGCACCGCCTTGCGGCTGCTCGCCTCAAGCGGGGCGAAGTGGGCGGTGATCCGCGCCTGCGCGGGCCCAAGGACTAGTTCGGTCGGCGCGGCCGCCAGGCCGGCGTGCAGGTGGCTCGCGAGCACCTCGGTGTCGCGGGCGCCGCCGAGCACCCCGCCGAGCCACTTCAGCTCGGCCCGCAGGTGCCGGGTGTCCGGCTCGGAGACGATCCCCATGAACGACTGCAGCGCCGCGCGCAGCCGCCGGACGGTGGCCCGCATCTGGTGCACGGAGTCCGGTTTATCCTCCCGGACCGCCAGCTCAAGGGCGTTGAGTCGGGCCGCTTGCATGCCGAGGTAAGCAAGCACTGCCTCGCCAGCCGTCGTGTACTTGGTCAGCCGCCCGCGGTGATTTGGCCGGTCGTCGGCCTTAGGCAGGCCCGGGTCCGCCGGGATCCGCGGGACGGGCGGTGCCGCGGCTCGCGTGCGCATCGTCCCTTCTCGTGTCTGTTCCCGTGTCTGTGTAGTCATCGCAGGCGGCTACCCGCCGTTTTCCGGCTGACACCTGGGTAGTGCCAAGGATCGGGAGGTGGTCGACGTGGGGGTGGACGATGCGCCTGACCAGCGGCCGGAAAGCGGAGCGCAGCGGGCGGACCGCAATCTCGGCGAGCTGGTCCAGGAACTTCGGGTGGCTGGGCTGGGCGTGCAGGTGCTGTTCGGGTTCCTGCTCTCGCTGCCGTTTAGCAACAGGTTCAGTCAGCTCGACGGCGCGCAGCGGGACCTGTACCTGACCTGCTTGGTCCTGTCTGCCGTGGCCACCGTCCTGCTGATCGGGCCGGTCGCCTACCACCGGCTGGTCTTCCGCCGCGGCATGAAAGAGCATCTGGTGCGGGCGGCTAACATCCAGGCGATCCTTGGCCTGACGGTCGTCGGCGGGGCGGTGCTCTCCGCGGTTCTCTTGGTGTCGTGGTTTGTGGCGGGCGCGGTGGCGGGGGGTGTCATTACCGCGATCCTCGGCACCTTGACCATCGGCCTGTGGTTCGGCGTCCCGTTGGCCACTCGCCGCGCAGCCCGGTAATGCCGTCGAGCTGGCCATGCCTGGCTCAGAGCGTTCTCTCAGGTTGAACCAGGGCTGGCGCGGCAACGTGTCATTACGTAGCCGAGGCGTTTAGCGTGGCCACGACTCGCAGACGGCAAGGAGGCGGACTTGACCGGAGAGACGATGGCTAACAGGTCTCGGCCCTGGTGGATCGACGCGCTGCTGCGCGGGCCGGCGGACCTGCCGACCCTGCCGATGCGCGTGGCGGTCACGGTGATGATCGCGGGCGGCGCGGTCTGCACGGTCGGCTCCGGGATCGTCCACCTGTACCTGTGGGGCAAACAGTACGGCTACCGGGACGTGCCGACCATCGGGCCGTTGTTCCTGCTGCAGGGCATCGTCGCGATCTTGCTCGGCCTGCTGGTCATCGTCAGCCGTCGCGTGCTCGTCCTCGTCTTGGCGGGCGGCATGCTCGCGGTGTCCGTCGTGGCGCTGGTCCTCGCGATCGAAGTCGGCTTGTTCGGCTTTCGGGACAGCTGGCTCGCACCCTATGCCTGGACCACGTTCTATGAGGAGATCGTCGGCGCCGTGCTGTTGCTAGTGGCCGCGGGCGCACTCGCCTGGGCCGGCACGACGGGCAGGCTCGGCAGGACCTCCTGATAGGACCACCGGAACTGCCCGTTCTCTACGGGCCACCGTTCGCCGCTTGGCGCCTCGACGATCCAGTCACCCGTGCGGGCGGTCGCCTTGCCCTCCTTGGTCCTGACCACCACGTCCTCGCTGACCTGCCAGGCCAGGAACGTGCCGACCCGTCGCCAGAGGCCATCGCCCGCCGGCTCGTGGCCGAGGCGGAAATCGGCATCGGTGGCCGTCCGCAGGTTTCCCTTGTCGTCGATGAGCCGCCAGTCGCCCGGACGGCCGTGCATCTCTTCGCCTGTGTAGTTCGTCCAGGTCAGCGGCTCGGTCAGGCGGCTCGCCCGCACCCGCCCGACCCGCTCGAACCTGGCCGCGGCCGCCGGGCCGCCGGCCGGGATGATCGGCACGAAGCCGACGGCTTCCAGTTGGCTGAGCTGCGAGTCCAGGTACCTGGTCTCCTGGCTGCGGAGCTGGGGCGAGAGTTGCTCCCAGGGGACCACGTTTCCGCCGGACTGGCCGGCTGCAAGGCGCCGGTTTACCCAGCGCTCGTGCTCCTCGATCGCGATCTCCGTCAGTTCCCGCTCGCTCAACTCGATAACGCTGCCCTCAGGGACCAGGTGCACTGGCGTCCACTGCCGCCCGCGTTTTGCGACCGCGGTCAGGATCGAGCGGAGCGCGAGGATGTTGTCATCCCGAAGGAACGGGGCAAGCTGCGGCCACGGAAGCCGAGCGGGGGCTTTCTCATGTCCCAGGGGGAGCGGGTGCGTAAGCCGGTAGTACTCGTGCCAGTGCCGGGCGACCCGGGTCCAGGTGTCCTCAGGTACTTCGCCGTCTACGAGCAGTCCAGGCTCGAACGGGTGCAGCAGGTCGAAGATCGCACCACGCTTGGCGTCGCCTGAAGCGGCAAGGACGAACACCGAGGTTTCCTGGCGCAGCCTGGCGATCCGTCCCGCCTCGTGCACGCCGGACCCCGGCGGGCCTTCCGCGATGATCACGGCGGTCTCCCGGGCCTGCGTGGACTCCATCGCGTCAAGCCGCTCCTGGAGATCCGCACGCCAGTCGACAGGCAATGCGACCACATCGGGCAGCGAGCGGAGGACCGCGCCGGGCGCCGATCTGAGGTACTCCCGCTTGATGTCGCGGGACCGCAAGTCAAGGAGCCGCACATCTTCGATTGGCAGTGGGGAAGGCGCGTCGGCCGGCACTAGGTCTGGTTCCGCCGCAAGGCCGACGCCCAGGGCCTTCACTAGCTCGGCCTGTTCCCAGGCCCGGCGGGCCAGTTCGACCAAGATGGGCACCGTAAGGCTGCTGTCGCCGCATACCAGCAGATGCCGTGGCTGCTTGCGCAGCACCTGGGCGACGAGGCCGCGCGCGGTGGTCTCGCCCGAGCTGAGCGCGTCCTCGAACCACACGTCCCAGCTGCTGCTGCGGGCACCGCGCCAGTGGTCGGCGTGCCGTGGGTCGTCGATGAGCGCGATCAGGTGCGGCTGGCGGTTCGGATCGGCCTTGTAGCGGCCGAGGATGTGCGCCGCCTCCGCGATCACCGCCTCGTTGTCCGCGACCTTGTCGGCGAGCGCGTAGAGGTGGGTGAGTGCGCAGCCGCGCACAGCGGAGATGATCGGGCGCAGAATGTGCGGTGATTCCGGCTTGCCGATGACGACGCGCGCGCCGGTGAGCCGCGCCTCGTCAAGCAGCGGGTTCTTCTCGTCTGGTTCGATGACGATGATCGCGCGCGGGGTTCGCGCTTCATCCGCCAGCCGCCTGAGCAGGGGGATCGTCAGCGCGCTCAGCCCGGTGAAGATGGTCACGTCGTACGCGAACCGGGACTGCAGCCGGTCAAGCGGCTTCCGCCAGAGCACTGACGCCACCGCGATCGCACCGATCAGCGTCGCGCCGAGGCCGTCGATCTGTCCGAGTTGCAGCGCCAGCGGCGGTGCCCCGACACAGGCCGTCGTCACGTCGTGCACGCTCTGGTAGATCATGTTCGGCGGCTGGCCGACGTACAACTGCAGGATCCAGAAGATGACGCCCATCATGCTCAGGTGACCGCGGCACGGGACATACGATGCCGTGCCAAGGGTCGCGGCCACCAGGACAAGCACCACCACGGTGATCAGCCCGATGGGGATCCGGTCGCGGTGCCGTGGCCACCAGTAGGCAGCCAGGCTGGTCAGCAGCAGCGACATGGTCACCACCATCGTCCAGTCCTGGTCGTTTTCCAGGACCGGCCGCCACCAGGCGTAGCTTCCGCTCAGCCAGGTGGGATCGTAGCCGTAGACCCAGGCACCCCAGCACAGCAGGCTGATCGCCGCTGCGGTGAGGATGGCAGGAAGCAGCCAGATGTTCAAACGCAAGTCGGCTTGACTTGGTACACGCGCCGACATTGTCCTCCCGACGTCATCCCCCGCACGCTAGCGAGTACCGCGGCCTGGATGACCGAATACTCGCCTAATGACCGAATTGGCGGCTAATTTCAGATTGCCACGCGACGCGGGATGTAGTCGAGGGTGAAACCTTCTCACTGGCGGATGTTAGGGCGGTTTGCCCGCTATGCTCACCTACACAAGCGTGCCTTGTCGGCGGGACGGAGCCTGTTTATGGGGGCAGATGATCCGCTTGTTGGCGGGAAATACTCAGATTTCGACGTCAGCAAGCCGAATGTCGCTCGCGTATACGATGCGATGCTTGGTGGCAAGGACAACTTCGCCGCTGATCGCGAATTTGTCGCCGAAGTCTTGCGGTTTGCGCCTATGGCGCCGCTTGGGGCCGTCGCCAACCGCCAATTCCTGCGGCGGGTGGTGCAGTATCTGGTTGTTGAGGCAGGTGTTACGCAATTTCTTGACCTCGGCTCCGGGCTGCCCACGCAGGGCAACGTGAGCGAGATCGCGCATCGGCTCAACCCGCGAACGCGCGTCGTCCACGTGGATAACGACCCGGTCGTCTACACCCATAGCAAGGCGTTGCTCGCGGACGCGGGGACAACAGAAATCATCCTCGGTGACGTGCGCAGGCCGGCCGAGATCCTAGCGGATCCGGTTGTGCGGTCGATCATCGACTTCGGGCAGCCTGTCGGGTTGCTGTTCTTCGCCGTACTGCACCATGTGGAAGACGGTGATGACCCGGGACGGCTCGTGGCCGAGTTCCGCGACGCCATGCCGGACGGCAGCTACATCGCCATCTCAAGCCTTCGCCTGCCCGGGCCCGAACTGCCTGAACTGCGCGCGATCACCCTGGAAGGGGAGAAGGTGCACAATGGCCCCCTCGGGCCCGTCCGGTGGCGCGAAGACGAGGAGATCCAGTCCTGGTTCGATGGCTGGGAGATGATTGAGCCTGGCATGGTCCCGCTAGGGGACTGGCGGCCGCCAGTGCCAGGCCACACGCCCTATCCCGAGCTGCAGCACAGCTTTTCTGGCGGGGTGGCCAGGAAGAGGTAACGGGCCTGTGGCGTGAAACACGCCTCCGTTCTGGATGAAGGTTCTAATTCTGTCCTCGGTCGGTTTGGCAGACTAGAGCCATGCGACCTGCCGGGGGAGGCCGATGACGCGGCGTATTGTCACCGTCGTAGTCCTTTGCGGGAGTCTGGTACTGGCGGTACTTGGCTGTTCCGGTACGCCGTCGGCTACGCAGGCGCCGGCTAAGGCGCCCGTAGCGCGGTCGGCCACCCCCACCCCCACTCGGTGGACATTCACCGTGGACGGCGTGCGCCCGGTGACCGCCAACGGGAGCCAGGACACCCAGGCGCAGGCGGCCGGGGTCGTCTGCTCCAGCGATCAGCTCGCGGCCGACCAAGCGCTGGGCGGGCAGATCGCATCGGGTTTCGCCGCGGCGAACTTCCCGGTGGCCGCCGATCTGCTGCGGCATTTCCTGGCTGGCTCTGGGCAGGCCGTTAATTACCCTTCTGGGTCGCAGATTGCGAAGCTTGCCCTGGCCAGTGCACAATTCACAGCGGTGCGCAATGAGGTAACTGCGGTGATTATGCGGCAGCTCGCGGCGGGAAAGACCGCGGTGCGGCTTTCGGCTGGCCAGCTGCCGCTGCCGACGTTCAGCTCGACGTCCAGTGACCTGTACTGGGGTTTTCGCGGCACACAAGGCCTCACCGTGACTGGGAGCGGTACCCGCAAGAACGGACGCTACGTCGGCATCCTCAGTTACGTTATCCGGGACAGTTACGGATTCCCCGTTGACGATACGCTCGGCGGCTTCGGGCCGCCGATGCGATACCTGCAGACGGTCTGCGGGGCACCGCAGCACGCGGGCGGCGCGCACTGGTTTCCCGATTCCATCACCGTGACCGTGCCGTTCAACCAGCCAGCTTGACGCTGCTCGCGAACCTGCCCGGGCTGGTGCCGAGGAGCCGCCTGAAGGTGCGGTTCAGGTGGGCCTGGTCATAGAAGCCGACGGCGGCCGCGGCCTCGCTTGGCGGCATGCCATCGAGCAGGAGGCGCCGGGCTAGGTCGACCCGCCGGCCCGTCAGGTACTGGTGTGGGCTGATTCCGAACTCGCGGCTGAACATACGCACCAGGTGGGCGGGGTGGGCGTGGATCACGTCCGAGGCCTGCCTGAGGGTGATCTTCTCCCGGAAGCTTTCATCGAGCAGTTCGCGGAGCTGATGGGCGACATCAGCTTTTGCTGGCGCTGGCGGAACCTTGGCCGCCTTGTCCAGGTGATGCTGGAGTCGTTCGGCGACGAAGGCCAGGCGGCTTTCCGCTTCTAGCTCGCTGCCGGGCTCGTCGAGCGCGTGGTGCAGTTGGTTGATGCGCTGCCGCAGAAGAGGGTCAAACAGCACGGGCTCGTCGACTGCCCGGCCGATGAAGCTTGCTGACAGGTGCGAGAGGTCGAAGTAGACGACCCGCTTGTGAAAGCCGTCCGCGGTCGCGGCGCGGCCGTTGTGCGGGACCTGCGGCGGGAGCAGCGTGACGGCGCTGTGGAGCGCCCCGTGCTCGTGACGATGCAAGTCATAGCGGATCATCCCGTCGTCCACGATCAGCAGCGTCCATGCCTCATGCGTGTGCATGGGGTAGACGTGGCTGGTCATATGGGCATGGAGGACCTCGGCGACGCCGGGAATCCGCGGTCGCCAGGCCCTGATTCGCGGGGCATTGGCGTCATTGGCCACGCAAAAATCGTACAAGACGGGTTGGCCGGTGACGGTGTTCGATTGCTTGCCATGACTACTACGTCTGTGGATGCTGACGGTACTGAGCTGGAGCTCGTGCGATTCGACACTAAGATCGCGGTGCTCCTGCGGTCCGACTTGGAGGTGTGGCAGCGGCTGAACGTGACGGCGTTCCTCGTGAGCGGTCTCGGACAGCGTGTCCCCGAGGTGATTGGCGAGCCTTACCTGGACGCAGACGAGACGGCGTACCTGCCGATGTTCCGGCAGCCGGTCCTCGTTTTCGAAGGAAGCAAGGAAGCGCTGACCGCGTCCCATTCGCGCGCGGTCGCTCGCGGCCTCGCCTTGTCGGTATTTACCGCCGACCTGTTCGCGACCGGCAATGACCGGGATAACCGGGCCGCCGTGCGGGCCGTGCGCAGTGCCGATCTCGATCTGGTCGGTATCGCCGTTTACGGGCCGCGCAATGCGGTCGACAAGGTCACGAAGGGCGCGCGCATGCACCCGTAGCCCTCCAGGGCTGCATAGGCTTGGCTTGCTTGGCGAGAAAACTACTCGACCGGGGGCCACCGAATGGAACCTGCCGCGTCCGCTGCACCAGTGCCTAGGGTCAAGCGGGAGTCACTGGAAGCGCGGAAACGCCGCCTTGTCGTCGCTCGTCGGCGGGCAACGGCGCTCTTGGGAGCGGTCACCGTTCTGTTCATTGCGGTGACCGCTGTCGGTGTGCACGGGACGTTGCTCGGTTACGTGCAGGCCGGTGCCGAGGCCGCCATGGTCGGCGGCATCGCGGACTGGTTCGCGGTCACGGCCCTGTTCCGCCATCCCTTGGGCCTGCCGATCCCGCACACAGCGATCATCGTCGAGCGCAAGGACCAGTTCGCGGCGACGTTGGGGCAGTTTGTCCAGGAGAACTTTCTCAACGCCAACGTGCTGACCGACCGCATCCGGGCGGCGGGGCTCGCCCCGCGGGTGGCCGCGTGGCTGGCCGACCCGGACAACGCTGGGCGCTTCGCGGGACACGCGGCGGACGTGGTGGTCACGGTCGCGGGCACCCTCCGCGACGAGGACGTGCAGAGCGCGCTCACCGCCGAGGTGGTCCGGGCCGCCGCTGGTATCGAGGTGGCACCGCTCGCTGGGAAGGCCGTCGGGGTCATGATCGCGGGCGGCCACCACAACCTGCTGTTCAACAGCCTGGTGACCGGGGCTGACCGCTACCTTGAGGCGCACTACGAGGACCTGCGCGAGCGGTTCGAGGCCGAGGCGCCGCGGTGGCTGCCCGACATGGTCTACCGGCGGGCCTACGACCGGCTGCATTCCCGGCTGCGCGAGCGGCTGACGGCGATGGCCGCTGACCCCGACGACGAGGCACGCCAGCAGTTCGAGGCCTGGATCGCGAGCCTTCCTGAGCGGCTGCAGAACTCGCCGGAGCTGCGGGAGCGTGGAGAGAGCATCAAGCGCGAGGTACTGGCGAGCGAAGGGCTCCGGGACTGGACCTCGTTGCTGTGGAAGAACGTGAAGGAGTCGCTGCGCGAGCAGGCAGCCGACCCGGAATCGGAGCTGCGTCACCGGCTCGCGGTCGGCCTGGCGGCGGCCGGCCGCCGTCTCGGCACGGACCAGTCGCTGCAGGACAGCCTTTCCCGGGTGCTTGAGTCAGGCGCGCGCCGCCTCGCCGATCAGTTCCACGACGAGCTCGCCGGGCTGGTTACCGGGACCATCGAGCGGTGGGACGCGTCGGAGACCTCGACTCAGCTGGAGTTGCTGCTCGGACGCGACCTGCAGTTCATCCGCATCAATGGGACGGTCGTAGGTGCTGGAGTGGGCCTGGCACTGCATGCCATCGCCCTCGCGCTCGCCTAAGAACGCCTTCGCGCTTGTGGAGTTGGCCGCGACCAGCGTCTTGAGGGCGTCTAGGGCTGACTGTGACTCGCGGTGCAGCCTGGTGGTGTCCAGTCCTTCGTCTCCGATGATGACCAGGACCGCTTGGCCGCCGATCGCGTAAATCGTCACGGAGCCGCCGCTGCTCCTCGTCATTGCTTCGCGTAGCGTTCCCTGGCCAGCTTCGCTGGACATGCGCTGCGCGAGGGCCAGCCAGGCAGCGGCCAGCGCGGCGAGGTTATCTGGGTCGACCCCTCCTGTGTCCTCCCTGACGATCAGGCCATCCCGGCTGGCCACGGCCGTGCCGGTGATCCCAGTCACCTTCTCCTGGAGCGCGCGCATTTCTGCGAGCAGGGCGTCTTCAACCACCTGCGCTTTTCCCCCTTGCAAATCATTACTTAACTTCGGCCGACTTCGGGAACCCACCCACTGTCGGTACTGACCACTTTGTAGCTATTTGTGGGATTTATCGGGCGTAAGGCGCCGTCCGGCATTCTGTGCCCATCTGAACGGGGCAGCAGCATCTGGATACTCGCGACGATGTTCCTGCGGCCTGACGTCCCTGAGCGCGGAGAGCTGGGGTTGTCCTTACGGCGGCGCGGCAGGCCCATGACCGTCCGGTCTTCTTCCTTACTGTCCGGCACCGCAGCAGCGCGCTTGCCTGAGTCCTGGCCGGGCGAGTTGACGAGGACCACGTTGGCGGCTTGCATCCGGGCTAGCTGCAGCAGCGTCTCGTACAGGCCCCGCCCGAGAGCGAACGCCAGGTCACGAGGGGTACGCCGCCCGTCGACCAGGGCCAGGATCTCGTCTTGGCCCTGACCGGCCATGCCGCGCGCCGCGATCGGGACGGCCGCGATCCGGTCCTGAGCCTGCGGCGCGGGCACGGGAAACGAAGCAAGCACTTGCCTGCGGCGCGTGGCCTCGTTGAGCAGCCAACCCGATCCGACCGCCGGAGTTAGCGGGAGCAGGCACTCGGCTGCGGGCGCCTCGGTGCAGCCGTCGACCCGCCCGGTGACCAGCGCGAACATTGCGTCGGCGAGGGCGGTTCGCAGCAATGCCTCGGCTTCGCCCGCCCCGAGCAGATCGCGTTGGACGAGTTCGACGGTCATCTGCCGCCTGCCGATGGCTGCCGCCGTGAACGCAGCTTCCCAGTCGGATACCGAGACCCGCTGGGAGCGGAGCAAGATGACCTCAAGACTGGGCGCGCCTGAGGTCTCGCAGCCGGAAATCCTCCCGGCGGCGAAGTAGATGATTCCGCCAGGCTGTCCGTCCACTCGCAGCGCGCCCGAGAACTTGGCGGCAGCACGCTCCTTGAGCACGTCAGCGAGCATGCCGTCCGTAGGACCTGTCGTCTCCATCGCTATGCAAGCACCGCCGGAGCGAGTTCGCTGACCCGCAGTGTGGCGAGGCCGAGGTTCGACTTGGCCCGCTCTAGGTCGACGAACAAGAACAGCCCCTCGCTGGGCGAGCACTGCAAAATCTTGGACAGGTGAAGTCGGCTGTCGGTGGTCGTGGCGATCTCTACCAGGCCGTCTGCCGCGCCTGCGGGCCCCAGTGCGCTCCGGACCGCTCTGACCTCGTCGGCCGCGCGGGTGGCGACCGCGGGAAGATCAGGGTCCGGCTTCCCGACCGATCGCACGATCATGCCGGTCGCTACGTCGATCAGCGCCGCTGTGCGGACACCCTCAACCGCCAGGAAGCAGCGGAGTGACTCCTGCAGTCTCGACATGGCTCTCTTTCACTAACTTCTAAATCATTAGCGGACATAATTGAATCATTAGCAAGGTTAAATAAATTATTGTTTACGCAAGTGCGTACGCACTTGCGTCTCGTGTGCTTTCACCACCGTAATTTGCATAAGCGTCGCATCGGGTATATAAGCCTGTACGCCCCGTGTCGACATGAAAATTACGTGACTTTATTTATGCTAACATAACCGTTTTCACTGTGAAATCGAGTAGCGCTAGTTACTCTCAGAAGCGGGATGTTGGCGCAATAGCCACCCGCACAGCAGAGGGGACAATGCATGAACATCGAAACAAGCCTTAAGGAAGCAATGAGCATTGAGGGCGCGACCGGGGCCGCGCTCGTCGACTGGGACAGCGGGATGGCCCTCGGGACGCTGGGCGGCGGCAAGTACCTTGACCTGGAGCTGGCCGCCGCTGGCAACACCGAAGTGGTCAGGGCCAAGATGCGTACGGTCGAGTCGCTCCGCCTCAACGACACGGTCGAGGACATCCTCATCACCCTCAGCACGCAATATCACCTGATCCGGCTGCTGAAGAACCCCGACGGGGCGCACAACATGTTCCTCTACCTCGTGCTCGACCGGAGCAAGGCGAACCTGGCGCTTGCCCGTCACCACCTGAAGCGGATCGAGGCCGACCTGACCGTCTGACCCACGGGCGAGGGTCGAAGCTGTGGGCGATACAGGCTCCTCCGCCTGGCGGGCGACGCGCGCCAGGCGGAGCGGGCGGGCTAGCGCCGCCTGCGCCGAGATGACCGTGGCCACGATCGCGAGCGCGACGATGCCGTCGGCCCAGTAGTGATTGCCGGTGGCGACGACGACAAAGACGGTGGTGGCCGGGTGGAGCAGGATCAGCCAGCGCCACCGGCTGCGCGCGCGCGTGACGACCGCCCACGCGACTAGGACCGACCAGGCGACATGGACCGAGGGCATGGCGGACAGCTGGTCGGCGCCTGCCGCCCCGCCGACCGCGCCGTACACCGACTGGCCGTACTGGGCCGCTAGGTCGGTGATGCCGGTTCCCGTGAGCATGCGCGGCGGAGCGACCGGGATGAAGGAGACGACCAGGCAGATCGCGGTGCTCGCGGCCATCGCGTTGCGCACCGCCGGGTAGTTGTCGCGGTGCCGGATGAACAGCCAGACCAGCATCGCGATCAGCATGCCGAAGTGCATGGTCGCGTAGTAGAGGTTCGCGCTCTGGCAGAGCAGGGGATTCCCGAGGATCAGCCGCTGGACGTCGAGCTCGCTGGGCAGCCGGATGGTGCGCTCGGCGTCCCAGATCCACCATGCGTGCGCTACTGCATTAGGAAAGCCACCCGTCGCGAGGCTTCCCGCTAGCTGCCAGAGCGCGTACAGCCCGACGACGACGCCCGCCTCGCGCAGGAACGGGCCGACGCGGCTTGACATGTGACGGATGCGGCCGGCGTAAACGAGTGCCACGCCGGCCACGCCGCTCCCTAGCGCTACAAGGGCAGCCTGCTGCCAGGAGAGCATCAGGTTCGTCATATTTCTGTAAACGCTATGACGCGAGTATGATGCCCGGATTTTGGCTAAATGTTAGATTTATCGCTATTTTTCGGCAGATTAGGCCCCAGCAGTTACCGGGCCGATGTACGTTCCCGGGTGCGTCGCGCCGTCTTGCAGCAGCACCTGCTGGTTCCAGGTCAGCTGCGCCTGGGTGAACGTGTTGGGCGGGGTCAGCACGAGCTTGGTCACCGTCATGTCCATGCCGTCGCCCGTAGCGAAAGGCAGGTACGTGAGGTTGAAGTGGGCGGTCCCGCCGGGCTGCAGGGTCACCTGGCTGTAGCGCACGGACGAGCGCGCAAGCGGCCAGGTGTAGTTCGACTGGCCGTTCGCCGTGCCGGCCAGGTCCACCCCGGGGAAGCCCTCCATCGTGCAGGCGGTGCTGCCCTTGTTGGTGAGGTCGACTATCTGCGTCGTCTGCTGGCCTGCCGCGCCCGTCTTCGCCCCGAGGGCGAAGCTCAGCACGCTGACCGTGCAGTCGGTCGTGCTCGCGGCGGGCTGGGCCGAGGCGGACGTGCTGGCCGCACTGGTACTCGCTGCCGTAGCGGCGGCGCTTGCTGTCGCCGGCGCGGCGGCGGAGCTGCTTGAGCTGCTCGGCGAGCAGCCAGCGGCGAGCAGGCCAGCACCGGCAATGCAGATAGATACGGTCGCAGGCTTACCGAACCGCATCTATCACCTCGCTCTTGATTCGCGCGATCTTGTCCGCGCGCTCCCCCTTGTCCGTGCCGAGGTTCCAGTCGGGCATGATGAACTCGTCAAAGCCGAGCTCGGCATACCGCCCGAACTGGTCAATCAGCTGCTCGGCCGATCCGAACAGGGCGGCACGGCCGGACGGCGGCGTGGTCCCGCCGAGGTCGACGATGGCGTTAGCCGACTTCCACATCGTCGCTGGGTCACGGCCGACCTTGTCGCACGTCTCGACCAGCGCCGCACGGTGCACGGCGGCTTGCTCCGGCGTACCCCAGGTGTTCCACTCGTTGGCGTAGCGGGCGGTGATGCGGAGCATGCGCGGGCTGCGGGTGCCGACGAGGAGGGGCAGCGGCGACTGAACCGGCTTCGGGTCGCAGGGGGCGTCGGTGATCTCGTAGCAGGCACCGTGGAAGGTGGTGGACTCCTCCGACAGCATCGAGCGGACAATCTGGATCGCCTCTTCGAACCGGCCAACGCGCTTCCCCGGGGGTTCGAGTTCGATGCCGTAGGCGTGATGCTCGTTGATCTGCCAGCCGGCGCCGAGCCCGAGCACCATGCGCCCGCGGGAGAGGTGGTCGATCGTGGCGGAACGCTTGGCGAGCAGCGCCGGGTGGTGGACCGAGGTGGGGCTCACGAGGGTCCCGATCCTGACCCGCTCGGTGACGGCGGCGAGTGCGGGCAGGAGAGCCCAGCATTCGTATGCGTCACCGCGCGCGGGCGTGGTGTCCCCAGTGTTGGGCATGTAGTGGTCGGCCAGCCAGACGCCGTACCAGCCAGTTTCCTCGGCGGAGCGCGCCTCTTCCAGAAGGTCGGCGGGGGTCCGTTCGTTGTGGGGCCAAAGTGAGAACTTCACATACCAACCCTATTCGTGCCCCAAGGCGTGTTTGAAGTCGCCTCCTGTGAGCAGTCGGTGTTAGCCCAGGAATTTCATCTGCTGACAGGAGAATTCGATGATCATCCTCGGCATTATCCTGCTGATTATCGGTTTCGTCGCGAAGATCGCGATCCTATGGACGATTGGCATCATCGTGCTGGTCGTCGGCCTCATCCTGGCCCTGCTCGGTACGGTAGGCCACGCGGTGGGCGGGAGGCGCCACTACTGGTAACCGGCTGAGCTGAGAGGCTGGCGGGCCTGATCACTGGACCCGCCAGTCACAGCTTTCCTACGCGTAACTTGAGAGCCCCCTTGTTGGCTCGCCTGCCGGTTCCGCCATGCTCTGTAGCAAGGGGCTGTTCGGCAGGCGCAAGGAGACTCCGCACATGATCATCGACTGTGCTCACTACCAGGACGGTCGCAGGCTCGACGAAGGCGTCGTGTCGCTCCAGGAGG
>Ga0310811_10000974_pt1 | contig 36735 bp, 51 predicted proteins | sample YCmetagenome_FD_207642 | JGI IMG/M metagenome (GOLD analysis project Ga0310811, IMG submission 207642) | Soil microbial communities from experimental microcosm in Duke University, North Carolina, United States - YC | ecosystem: Engineered > Artificial ecosystem > Soil microcosm > Unclassified ... | reverse complement strand
ATAACATTGACCCGTTCATGCATTAGTCCTACCCCGTACATCTCACATTATACCTCACTTTCATGCAGGTTCAGAGCTTGCGACCGCTATTTGTCTTAGGCACATGATGCGGTATATAAATGTATTTAAAAAAAAAAAAAAAAAAAAAACGTTGAACATGTGACTGTGCGAACATATGTGGTCTGCAGCCGGAATATCACATTATACATTATATCGTGTCCAAGCAGGGGGGCTTCTTGGACCTGAACCACCATGTTTAGGTAGGGTGGCACCCACATTGGGTGTCGCCCGACGCTTTCTGTCTCACCTCGAGACCTAGCGTTATTCAATACACGAATCTATAATGTAGTCTCCCAAGCACTGTTAACACCAAAGCCCTCCTCACAATAAATCGCATGTACTCCACCGATAATCCCCCAACCCCCCAACTCAGCCAATCTACCTGGCGCAACGTTTCTCAAATTCTGAAAGAGAAATGGCCTCAAAAGGAGGGTGCTAAAGCCTGGGTGCGCACTTACAGGGCTAAGCACGAAAGCAACGCACAGAGTACCGTAGCCAAACTAAAGGACGCCATCACCAAAATAATAGGTGACTCGGATGCGGAATCATTAGTAGTCAGCACTCCCACCGCAGCCATCGAGCTCATCGAACGTCTTCCCCCTCCCTGGCACTTCCTCATATCCGGTATCCCCCCTGAGGCTATCGAATGCCTTGTTCACCTCCAGGTATGCTCCTCACCGGAGATATCATGCTTCTTCGTCCCCTTTGAGCAGCCACTCCCCACCTACGCTCTCACCCTAGAAAACTTCTCCTTCCCTGACTCCGATGCCACCAATAAGGCGATCGCAGAAATCGTCAAAGACACCATATGATCCAACCCAGACATACTCCAGTACATCCATGAGAACATCCCCTTCCCTGACGCCGAAGCTGCTCTTCATACTATCGAGTCAGTCAGAGTCTCGAGCCTTAATCTAGCCCATTCCAAGACAATGAAGGAAACCGTCTGGAACGTATACTTTGAATCACCCCCAAACTTCACCCTGAAACAGTACTTCGACTGGACGAACCTCCTACGCACCTTCTTCTACATATCAGAAGACTACGGTTATGGCACCGCCCACCAAGATGACCAATTCATGTGCGTAGGCTGCAAATCCTTCGACCACCCCACCGGTTTATGTCCCTTCCCCAAAATCCTGGGATGGTTCGGCCCAACTATCACTGAGGATACTAACGCCACCCTCGATAACCGCTCCATGTTCCACCATGGCAGAGGCGCCTCTAACAATAGTAACACCCGAGGAGGAAGAGGCTTCACCAGAGGCCACAAAAGAGGCACCCCCCGCGGCAGAGGTTGGAAAGGGAAAAACAAAGCTTACTAGACCCCCTAAGTACTCAATCCCCTAGAAAGATATGTAGCCTCTGCCTAGAATAAGTATGTGTCCAAACGCTTCAATAAACAAAGCCCCGTTGTGTTTACTCTCGATGTAAGGATTGAGGACGGCCCATTGTACAATGTACTCGGGTACACAACAGAAGAACCAAGTCTACAGGAGCCCAAATTTACTGCTAGAACAGGAAAGCTCCGGACTTACTTTATAAACGGCGACCTTTTTAGGTCTGGGACGTGCCGTGCAGAGATGCTGAAGTCATGGATGAGTCACTTTTATAGCCTTATCGAAATCGCTGATTCCCCTACGACATTGTCCCCCCTTCGTCTGGCTGGGATAAGTCGGTGCGGCCCGCTGCTGTGGTTAAGGCACGGTGCTGTAATTTTAACTGCTACTTCTACAACACAAACACCCAACAATTCAACTACGGTACACAAACACAGTTATGGTTATAGCTCCCGCAGATCTGGAGAGGGTTGTGCTTCGCCCGTCAGCAACACCCTCGAGGAAGGATCAGCAGGTTATGGTGACGGGCACCAAAACTCTATGACTGATCTCCCTCCCTCTCTAGCTGATAGACAAATACTCACCGGTAATAACATACCCCATCATGATGACAACCCCATCAATGAGACCCACCGTCCCAATTCCTACCAGAATACCCCGATGGCCAACTATCCTGGTTATAGAAGTCCTCCCCAGGACCCAGCTCAGAACACGCTAAATCAACACCCAAACAAAAAACAAAAAGGTCGAAAGACCCGTGCTAACGTCAAAGTCGCATCGTTAAATATGCGCGGCAGATGGCACAATGGTGCCAATAAATGGCCGCACATTAACCAGATCGTCAAAGAACAGAAAATCGGGATTTTAGCCCTGCAAGAGACACACCTCACTAAAGAGGATGAGGACGCCCTCAACTCCTCACCCGGTTTTAGAATCCACGTTATCTCCTCAATAGACCCTGCACACACAAACGCAAAAGGTGTAGCAATAGTTATTAATAAGAAGCTACTAGGGACTTCTGGAATAAAGACTCACACACTAGTACCAGGGAGAGCAATACTCACAATCATCCCATGGCAAAAGGAAAGCACACTCAAAGTACTTGCCATTTACACCCCCAACGATTCACTAACAAATCAGCAGTTCTGGGAGCTGACTCAGTCAAAACTCAGGAACTTACCAAGACCAGACCTATTGCTGGGAGACTTCAACGTGGTGGAAGACCCACTTGACCGCCTCCCACCCAAAACCGACCCATTTGGACCAATCAGCTCCCTACACGAACTCAAGTCCCATCTCCGAATGAAAGACGGATGGCGGTATGAAAACCCAGACACATTGGCATATACCTTTGCCCAGTCTGCCTCCCAAGGCGGAAGTCAGTCACGCATCGACAGAATATATATAAGCGACAAAATCCTACCTTTCAGCAAAGAGTGGGATATCTCCCCCCCAGGTATACACACGGATCACCAAATAGTCTCGGCTAGAATCTCTAGCAAGAAAATGCCCTACGTAGGCAGTGGATGCTGGTCTCTCCCTCTATACGTCCTTAAGGACGAGAAACTCGGTGAGAAAGTAATAGACCTAGGAAAAACATTACAAAACGAAATCAACAAGTCCAAAAATTGACGCACCAAGGAATCCAACCCTCAAATCGCCTTTAGTATATTTAAATCTCAACTAATCAGCCTGTGTAGGGTCACAGCGAGAAAGACAATCCCAAAAAAGAAAAACAAACTTAAATCCCAACTAACTGCTACAATGGCGGATCCAAACCTATCTGAGGAAGACAAACGCATAATAGGCCTACACATTCAAGAAAAACTAAACCGATTAGAAATAACACAACACAACAAGGCAAGGGATCACTTAGCTACGAAAATACATCTCGAGAGTGAGTCCGCTGCGAGCAAATTCTGGGCCCAATCCGGTAAAGAACAAAAACCGCGCGACACTATAATAGAGCTCAAAACCTTGGACTCTGACTCAGCCAACCCAACGTATGAAAGCAGATCAGATAAAATGGCTGAGCTAGCAAAAAATTACTACGACAACCTGCAGGACGACGGCCTAGCACCTTCCGAGGAACGTGAGAAAGCTTTAGAGACTGTCCTCAACTCAATAAAGATCAAGCTGGGTCCAACGGACAAGCTCGAATTAGAAAACAACCTCACTGAAAATAACATCGAAGAAGTCTTACGCCTTCTACCAAACGGCAAGGCCCCAGGTACTGATGGTGCCCCATATGAACTCTGGAAATGGGTGAATGAAAAATCTAAACTAGCCTCAAAAGGCTCCAAGGAAGTCGACACCTCATTTAACTTCATCAAATGCCTAACAACTGTATACAACGATATAGAGAACCACGGCGTAGCTGAGAACTCCTGTTTCGCTGAAGGATTACTGAACCCATTACACAAGAAAAAAGATAAAAGAGACATCTCAAACTATAGACCAATCACACTATTAAACTGTGACTACAAGGCCTTCACCAAGGCGCTAGCTCTCAAACTAGCACGCACTGTCCCGTTCATCATCCACAAAAACCAGGCCGGTTTCGTTCCAGGACGGAGTATTACGGACCAAATCCGACTCACTCAAATGATAATGGAATATGCTGAAGTCGAAGAAATTAACGGTGTGATCGTAGCTCTGGATCAGGAAAAGGCCTATGATAAAATTGCACATGACTACCTCTGGAAGGTACTAGAAAAATTCAATATACCCATAAAATTCATTGAGACGATTAAATCCCTATATAAAGGAGCGGAAACATCCATCATGATAAACGGCGAAATTAGCCCCAAATTCAAAGTCACCCACGGGGTAAGACAAGGGGATCCCTTATCCTGCCTACTGTTCGACATCGCAATAGAACCCCTAGCAGAAATGTTAAGACAATCCGATCTAACCGGATTCAAAGCAAAAGATATGGCATACCGTATCGTAGTCACAATGTTCGCAGACGACACCACCGTCTATCTGACAGAAAAAGACGATTTCAACACCCTAACCGATATCCTTCAATGCTGGTGCAAAGCATCTGGTGCAAAGTTCAACACCTCGAAAACCGAAATTATACCTATAGGGGTGAAAGAATACAGGGAGAATATCCTAACAACTAGAAAAATAAGCGACTCACAAGAGTGTCTCCCAGAAAACATAGACATAGCAAGAGACGGCAAAGCAACTAGGATCTTGGGAGCATGGATCGGGAATGACACCAACGAACAGGCAATATGGTCACCGATACTTGATAAGGTAGAAAACGCCCTCCAGAGGTGGGAGAAATGGCACCCGACCATAGAAGGACGAAAAATTATCATCCAACGCACAGTGGGAAGCATGTCGCAATACCTAACGACTGCTCAAGGGATGCCCAAGGAAGTAGAAGACCTACTAATGAAGATGACCCGCAAGTTCGCGTGGGACAGCGGAGGTAACAATTCTGTCAGTATGGACATCCTATACTCCCCCATTAGGGAGGGAGGCAAAAATATACTAAACTTACGAGACCGTAATGACGCAATCGAACTCAAATGGCTCAAGGGCCTCCTCGCTCCACTTCCTGAGAGACCACAATGGGCTTTCTTCGCTCATGCTCTCATCGCCAAAGCTGCCCAGAGCTCTCCCATTGTTAGACCTGAGGCTAAGATCAACACCTTCCTCCAGACATGGGATCCATCTCCCAAAAGGCTACCCACTCACCTGAAACGCATCTTCAAAACCGCTAAGAAATACAATCTAAGATGGGAGGCAATCTCAGTGGAACCAGAGGTCGCTCGACAACTCCCTATATGGTTTCATTTAGGCGCCTCGGATAATATCAAGAAACTCAACAACCACCTTTACGCTAACTGCTTAAGGGACAACCACAAAGTTCGCTCTGTAGGTGAACTAGAGACCTTAACACGAAGACAAGACCCGTTGCACAGGAAACACAAAGAATGCCCTTGCCACCATTGCGCACTAGACAGAACCATACTCTGCAAAAAACCATTCAAATGCCAACAATTAGCTAAAGATTTACTCACCTGCATACTCCCTAAATGGAACCCGGAAACAAGCACGACCCCATACTCACTTCACATCTCCCCTGAACAAATACCCTCCAACCGAGAAACGGACAAAAGCAAAGCACCTATAATGTTCGACCCAACTTTCCCCTCACCGAAGTCCATCGACGAAGGTTTCAGAGTCTTCGCAGCCTGAAAACCACCCTGCACATCACCAGCTAGTCAGGCGCCCACACCTCTAGGGCTCGCCCCCGAACTAATTAGAATCACCATAGTAGGCGCCCACCAAATCAACAAAGATGGAGACCACGTCTCTGGAGGCACATCGTGGTTCAGAAATGAAGACCCTCGTAATATATCTATAAAATTGTCAGAAGAACTAGCCGGCCCTGGAGCAGGAGAAACTGGCGTACTACTTATGGCTATATCCATGCTCCCGACCAATGCGCCCCTTCATATATCCACAAACGCCTCGAACTACGAAAAGACTTGACTGTCAATCTTCCCAAGCTAGAAGATACCAATTGGATTACTCACCCGAACAACTGCATCACGAAGGCTCTAGTAGCAAAGCTACGAGCAAGACGAGCACTGACAACCTTCTCCAGCTGACCACGATGAACATGGCAATGGCAGTACACGCCGCACACGAAATTTCAGGAAGTACTCCATCCAGCGAACAAGTATGGTTATCAATAAGAGACCGTGACACCCCCAAGAACATCCGGGGATTCCTCTGGAAAAGCCTACATGGTGCATATAAGATAGGCGAGTTCTGGGACAGAATTCCCCATTACGAGCAAAGAGGGAAATGCGGAGTATGTGGCTCACTTGAAACAATGGAACATATCCTTATTGAATGCAAATCCCTTGCCTCCCGAACAATATGGCAAGCGGCAAACGACCTTTGGTGCAAAAGAGAAGCCAATTGGCCTGAGATCCGTTTTGGTACAATCCTAAGCTGCAATTTAGCAGACTTCCGCGACAACGGAGGGAAGAAAAAGTTAGGAAAGAGCAGATTATTCAAAATAATAGTACTGGAATCAGCTCACCTCATCTGGAAACTAAGATGCGAAAGAACAATCAAACTCAATGGCATCAGAGAAAAATTCCACTCGGAAACCGAAATCTACAATAGATGGATTCATACTATAAACATGAGACTGAAGTTCGACCGACTGCTCACCGACTCCATGAGATACGGGAAAAAAGCTCTTAAAGTTGAGACGGTACTAAAAACCTGGAGCGGTATATTACTTAATGAAGATAACCTTCCGGAGAACTGGGTCCATAAATCAGGGGTTTTAGTGGGTATGGCGCCCCGCCGTCCTACGGGACGGAATGGGTAAATCCGAAAAGGCGTCGAGTCCCACACTGCTTAACTGCGTACATAAAGTATTTCCTCTGGGTGACTATCTATCTCTACCACGGGTGAAACTCCCGTACCCCCAACGTATCTACTAGGATTGACCTTGTCAGTTGCTAGCAGATAACATCGTTCCACCAAAAAAAAAAAAAAAAAATATCGTGTCCAAGCAGTGGCAAGCTCCTTCAGTATAATATATCACACCTAGTGTTCATGTATTTGTTTCAAATCATGGAGTTCCACTGCCATATCGTCAATACCAGATAGCATCTCCGTTACTGTGCATTGGTAGACTGGCAAATGAACCTCGGACATCGCTATTTTAGCAGGATACCAGTCAGCATATGTATTCCCGGCACTTCTGAGGTGGACCTCAATGATTCTGAGAGACCGAGGCGATTGATGACAATATGGCTTGACTAGTTCAAGAGGTGTGCGTTCGCAACATCCCGAGAGAAGACTCATGAGATGGGAGTAACATTGGAGACGAAGTTCAGAAGGTGAGCATCTCCGGGCCATGAGGATCACCGCTGCACATGTATAAACGGGAATGTGTCTACCCGACGTCGGTAGTCACACCCAACGAACCTAAGCGCAGTGTATCACACGTGACACACCTCCTGCGAACCTTCGAACCTAACGTTCATTTGGTCACACCAAAATAGGGTCGAACAACGAATATTGCACGACAAACTTGTGTTTTTGTGTTGTAAACTACAAAAAATTCAGTAAGAATCGAGAACCGACTATGACTTTGTTGATGGAGTAATGTTGTCCCGCCAAAGAAGACTGACTGGAAGCCCCAGAGCGACAGCATGCATTACACTCGGATCTCGTTTGTGTCCCAACCGTTCTATCGTTTGAGCCTGCACCCTGGCCTGGCCGAGCAGTTTTTCAATCTCTGCTACCTGTTCAGAAGCTATGCGCCCCAGCCTTTCTCTCATGAGGGACAGTTGTGCCAGACAAGACAACTCCCCCAACTCGGCTTGTGGCGCTGGAATTGTGAGGGCGCAGCCCTCGGGCTGTACCATTAAGTTGAGATTAAGTCAAACTGATGAATGCAACTCACCCATTGTCTCACGTGGTAATCGACAGATTTCCGTATGACATCCCAAGGTAGGGGTACAGTCAGGTCTACCGAAACATCTGAAGACCACCACTCTCCATTATACTCATCAACAATGCGCGAGGGATCATCACCGTCCATCGACGGGTCGATTGACATCAGATCAGCAGCAAATACGTGGTTGGGCACAGGCTGCAGGAGATTTTGGGAAAATTGACCAAGTATGGTCTTGACCATTGCAGATGGCGTGGGGACCATGTTACGCGAAATGGCATAGTTAACGAAGGGAACTACAAAGGACTGGTGTTGATGAAAAGCAGTAATCTTTGCAGGGTAAAAACTCACCGCAACTTCCCACTGGATGCCGGTCCTGATATATTGAACTCTCTCCGAGGGCCATGGTGTAACTTTGGCTTCGCGCTGAAGGTGAGTAAGGCAAGCTCGGAGACGAGACCCGGCACATGCCAAAATGACAGAAATATCCCAAGTGTTCAGTGCGATGTCGTCAAGGTTGTCCCCCTCGTCGTCCGCGAGATCCATCATCCCGTCCGATCGGCTTGGTAGCATTGCTTAAGGTTGAATATTGGGGAGTTCGATAGATTTACACCTCACGGGGTAATTGTGGCTGTGATGTGACCAGCTGCAGTGTTGGCCGAATGAAGCTATGTAGGAGGTGTGAGAGTACTAGTGTTGCCGTCGAAGCGAAGTGACCTCGAGGTAACTTCGGCTCCGACAACGTGGGATTTCGGTTGCCGGAAGTGACAACGTCCCGGGAGGTGAATCAAAGTGATCCAATTGATCCATCATTATTGCTACACGTTGACATGAAGCGGTTGAATAAACGCCTTAGTCTGAGACCGAGTTAAATGGTTACCTCTCCCATGAATCAGCCCTACACCTTCATACGCCTTCCGCTCGGTTATCGCATTATGACACAAAATCTGCCCATCATTACGCGTCTGTATCCGGCGTATATATGGCACAGCCGCAGCACGGCAAACGTGGCGATGCATCTCGAGTTGGTCTATGTAGGAACAAGTGATGGATACAGGCGTCTGACCGCGGCGTGCAGAGGTTGCAATCATACTCACTTTCCGCATTGACCCATTATGTCACTGCTTGCCTACTCCGGACAGAACCGATGAGACCAACACCGGTCCGCCAGCGGGATATTCATTGCAGCTGCTCTCATGTACTCCGCGCACAGGAATATTCCGTAGTCGTGATCCACGAATTAGAGTCTATATCGAATATCGTAGGGGTACATTCATACATGTCTTTGATGCATTACGACTAGCGAGAGAGATTTGGACGTAAATGTCGTGCCTGGTGTGTTGTATCTGCACCAGTGCCGCGGCGCGTGCGCATCGATTTCATCCGTTTGTCACCTTGTGCATTATGAATATGTGGAAAGTGAACAGTGTGTCCGGGGTTGGTCTGGGTCTCGATCTTACTCCGGGCGCGCGGGTCGCTATAGCGAGCAGATCATGTCGACGTGCATCCTGTCCCCGTCGCCCCCTGATATCTGGGGTGTCCGCAGCCCTTCAATACAATCGTTATTGAAGGCATTGGTCATTATGACTTTCACATAGATGTCCGGATCATCATATTGGATCCATTCATCACGAAATTTCCCAGCCCCATGGGCGTTAAAACATTGCTAATGTAACCCGGACGACTGGAACTGCCAATTCATGACTTCCGGATGTGTGGAGCAGGCATTTATCGATTATCATTCGTGGGCCATATATCGCCTATGGTATATCGCAGTTTGAAATATAAATACACGTATAAACATTCTATGCTAGCTTGGCGCACAGCATTTCATTATTGTGACATCCCGGATTCCACTAACGTTCACCATTGTCAGCTTGTATGATGCCAAGTTCTTCACTACAGCTTGCCCTCATCGCTTTATGGGTTGAAAAACCTTCTATACCTTGGCTAAATCCTACTTGGCAGTCTCTGACCGGCATTGCTGGAGTCCCATGGGATTATGATTCTGATGATAACTTGGAAGCGAGAGCACCGAATGTCAAGGAATGGACAGTATCTCAAGCGAAGGCCGTTAAAGAGTTCATGGCACATTGCAAAGAAACGCCGGGCACGGTCGGGAGGCATTCACACCGGCCGGATGATACCCACGCTGAGGGCCGCGCAATTTGGAATATGTGGATCAAAGAGCAATGGTTCAAAACGTGGAAGGTTAATATAATGATCGACCATATGTTTAACCAGGAAGGTTGCTGCCCATATACAGTACTGGCTCGACGTGCCATTACGGACCCGGCACAGGTAGGAGAGCATGATACTATCAGCATATCGGGGAACTATCATGCTGATCGCTATCCGTCAGCTTCCGACTCTGAGTGCAGCACAAGTCGACACTGCAGTTTCGAAGAAGCTGTCATTTGCAATGTTCGGGAACGATGCATTCACCTCCGGCGACTGCATCATTCATTTCTGCCGTTATTGCACTTACTTGGAATCGGTACCGCAACCCAAATTTTGTGGCCAAACAGACCCTCATACTGGAATTACTTCCCACACCATATCTACATGGCATATTTCGTTGCATCAGACGTTCGACTTTCTGCTGCTTGTGAACAAAACGCATGGGAGGCAGCGCTTATGCCATGAACAAGTGGGCATGATCAGCAGATGCCCTGTGTGATTGCTCAGCCAAAAGTATCATTTAAACAGTGACTCCCTCCTTTCTACAGAGTCGAGCATTGCCTGTACCTGATCCCGAAGCTGCTGTGTGTGGTTATGCAACCGAATCGCCCCCTGAAGATCCTGAACTCTCTTGCGCAACGTAGTTGTTGCTTGCGTATAGGCCACATGCAACGGACGCTCAGCCTCGATAATATCCTGAAGTGTAGGTGACGCGATGTCGTGTCCATTGTCACGATCAGCAACTTCGGTAAGAAGCTGTCGGGCGTACTTAACTGCGGGACACTACGTCAGACCATCGACAAAGAAAATCTAAATACCGCACATTCATCCTCACTCAAGACACCGAGTCTCATTGAGTGACACATCTTCAGTAACTCCCCATCTGACAGAGGTTTGTGATGGTCTTCCAAGCCGGAGGGTAATGCATGCGAGGAGTTGTCATGCAACGGTCGATGAGGCGAAGACGTAGGAAGCACATGCATCCTCATAGGGTTCTGATATTTTTTGTCGGCTGATACACTGGTGTGGTCATCATGACCTGGGGCAATCCTAGATTTGACGTGCTGTCCAGACGTGTAAGTTGGAGTCATAGTTGGAGCATCATCAAAAATCACGGGGGGTGACTGGGGAATACCGAAGTCCAGAAGTTCTGTCCCCAAAACTTTAAACAAGGTGCTTGCCGGATTAATGTAGTGGTATACCCTGGTCATACATCTCGTTTACTCTCTCACCGTTCAGCGGCAGACCGAAATCGTACTCTAAGGAAGCTCAGCACTAAGAGAACAAGCGGCACACACATGGGAAAACTCACCAGTTACATCATTATCTACTCTCTCGCCGTTCAGCGGCAGACCGAAATCGTACTCTAAGGAAGCTCAGTAAGAGAACAAACGGCACACACATAGGAGAACTCACCAGCTACATCATTATCTACTCTCTCACCGTTCAGCGGCAGACCTAAATCGTACTCTAATGAAGCTCAGGGCTAAGAGAACAAACGGCACACACATAGGAGAACTCACCAGTTACAACATTATCTACTCTCTCCCCGTTCAGCGGCAGACCGAAATCGTACTCTAAGGAAGCTCAGAGCTAAGAGAACAAACGGCACACACGTGGGATAACTCACCAGTCTCATTATTATCTACCGTGAAGTATTCACCCTTGTAATGAATAGCAGGTATAGAGCCAAGACCAAAATTGAGAGGTTCTAAAAGGCCGATGAAGATGAGTGTGATGCTTGGAATGTCACAATGCACAACCTACCGGATCCCTCCACGTCGATCAAAAAATGTTCACTGTCCTGATAGGAAGGTAGGGAACCAAGCCCAAAATCGAGAGGTTCTACTGGATAGAATAAATAAGGATGAGTGTAAGGCTCAATGGACGCGAGCAAAGGATCACTCCTAGTTTTCTCACCACTTTCATCTCGTGAACCACGGGCTGCAGCCCAACCGCTATGTTCCATTGAGTCTAAACAAGCGCAACAGTCAATAATGAAGAACATGGCTCTGAACAAGAGCTCCATACCGATCGATTGCTCCGAAGACCATGACGGATTGCTGATGTCCACAATGGTAAAGACTGGGCTAGCAAACCGCACAATATGGGAGTGATATTCGTTGGAGTCCATGATGAATTCAATGTAAATTAGAGAACGAGATTCGCCTTCGTGGCATAACACACCGAGTGTTCATTATGCAAGATATGTGAGTGATAAAAAGTTGGCATTCTTACGGTACATTTTGACACGGTAAAAATAGAAACGGCCCTCGGGGTATTTTTAGTGCTAATGGCAATTTTACATTTTTGAAACTCAGATACCAGGCAGCACATGACCAGCAACTTCCTCATGCGAAGGGGTGGACCATTTTGGTGTCATGTGACACCAAAATGGTCCTGCATGTGCAGGACCAATCTCAAGACCATTCTACATGGTCACGTGACGTACATATGGTTGAAAGGGAGAAGGGGGGACAGTAGCATGCTGGTGCTGTGGGAATGGGGGAAGGAGGAGCATGAAAAGCAAAGGGAGAAGAGGCTAGATAGTGAGGAGATAGTGTAATGTACAAAATCTACCTGAATAATTAGTAGTGAGGGGGGAAAGGAACAGTGAGTAACTAAGGAACCAATGCAAGAGCACGTTTGAATTGAAAGATGTAAGAAAAATACTATGAGTCCCAGTGTTCCTGGCGGTACTCAATGCAAAGATGCTTGATACTGTTGTGCACAGTCAGCAGTGCATCTGGCATCAACTTGTCGATCTTGAGCTCCTCATATAGCTTGAAGAGCACTGTGCCTTCTTCAAGTGTTGTGGACTGATTGAGCAGCATCATTGTGAATGTCTCCTGCTCAAGGGCAGGGCTTTCACCAGAGGGCCAGAGGAAGACTTGCTTGTAGATTTGCTTGATGGTCTTGAGGAAGGTGTGCAGATGGAAGCACTTTCCTTCAGAAAAAATGCCAGGTGGCTGTGGCCAGGGTGGAGGCAGCTTGTGTTACGGACTTGGATGGAGTACGCCAACAAAGGCAATCAACAGCACCAATAAAGGTGGTTCTGGATCAGGACCGACTGAAGTGGAACTTCGTCGGGCTTATGGACTCCCGCAGGATCTAGAGTTATTCGAGGACAAACGCTAGCCTCCTTCCCAAGGAGCTAGAGTCAAGTTAAGGAAATACAGGCAGTAACTACATTCTTAAATAGGTAGGAGAAGTGAGCATGGACCAGTGGTAATAGTACAGAAGAGGAAGGTTCATGGAAGAATGAATCAAGATGAGTCAAAGATAAGAGAAGCATGAGGAAGCGGGAAGGTGAAAAGGAAGTAAGTGGAATGGAAGGGAAGCGTACTGTGAGAAAAGAATAGGGTGACTGTAACATTACCCCCTTGTTAACGTCTAAAGTCTCCGACTTTAGTTATCCAAATTTAAATATAGGTCAATGGAGAAGGTATCATCAGCGAGGGTTCTCTTCTCAATTGCTTCATACTCTTCATCCATATGGTCTTCATATGCTTTTAACTGGGAAAGGAAGAGCCAGGACCCTGGTCTGGCTGCGATAAGGCGTTTTCCTTTAAGTTTTGGACAGAAGCAGGTGAGGTGTTTGGGGGCATGGTTGTGGCAGATACAACAGAAATAATGGGGGCAGTGGATCTGGCAAAGCCCATCTCCTCCGCAATAGCGGCAAGTCATCATGGAGTAATCAACTCCATTACAGTCATGAAAGGTCTCCTCAGAAGGAGCACGGTCATCAGTGGGGGAAGGTGCACGCGACAGTTCCTGGGGTGCAATGGATGGTTCGGAGTCTTCCTCTTTGATGAGAGGGGCAGGAGATGGTGTGTATGGTCGAGATAAACCTACTCCGAATGTGACGGTATTTCTTCATTTTCCACGACTTTTACGAGGGGCTCCGGATGAACAGATAGCAAGTTGAGAAAATGGTGGTGGGACTGGAGTGCATTCTTCTGAAGCCTCGGATGGGGAACTGGGGACGTCTAGTGATGGGGAACGCATGGGTTGCATAGGGGTTGGTCTGAAGGGATCGCAAGATCTGTGTCTAGACTTGGTGATTTTGCGGACCATTGAAGGGGTGAGTGCTTGCTCAAACCCACATTCAAGGAGTCGATCAGCGAGGACAAGCTTGATTTTGGTCATATGATAGATAATAGAGCGCTTGGTAGCTTCTTCTTCAGGGGCATTAATAGTATCGGTGTAGCTGGAGGAGAGGTCCACGCTGCAGTAAGCGGTGATGAGGGAGAGGGCAATGGGATCTTCAGAAAAGAAGTGGTCTAATGGAAGAGTGCATGGAAGGGAGAGCAGGGTTGATTCTACAAGAGCGCGTTTATGGTGGAGTTCAAGCTGGGAGCGATGACTTTCAAGAGAAGACTGGGAGGATCGTGAAGAAGGCATGTTTCAAGTTCTAGTTGGTGAGGAGTCAAGAGATTCGAAGACATTTCTTATAGGTTTTCAGGATCTCTTGGGCGTTGTTCATTTCTTTTTCGGGTATCCATGAGTTATCAGAAGAGGGGTAACCCTTCCATGACACGAGGAAGCAGCATTTTCCTTTTACATTTCCCTTATGGGCGAGAATGGCTTCGATTTCATATTCTTCTTGACCATTGATGATGTCAGGAGGGGGTTCAGTGTTATTCGGACCATGGACTTCTGTTTCTTGATAGGATGATAACTCAGAAGCATGGAAGACGGGGTGTGATTTCCAGGAGGAGGGGAGTCGGATCTTGAATGTGATAGGGGAAAGGACATCTTCAACTGTGAAGGGGCCATATTGCTTGGGAGTGAGCTTTTTAGAAGGGAGGGCGGAGATGAGATTCTTTGCTGAAAGCCATACTTTCTCACCGATTTTCCAGGGTTCGAACTTCTTTCCAAAGGATCAAGCGGCCATGCATTGCATTGCAAGATTGTGACACACAATAGCTTCCTCTCTGGTCTTCTGAAGATATCTGATTCGATCTTCTGCGGCTGGAATAGCAGAGTTTGGAAGAATGTGAGGGATACCTCGAGGTTCATATCCCATCATGAGGAAGAATGGAGAGGCGTTTCGGGAATCATGCTTTCGGTGGTTGTGAACAAATTCTGCCATGGGAAGGTGCTTAACCCAATTGAGAGGTGCGGAGCAGCAGTAGATGCGGAGGTAGGTTTCTAATTCTTGGTTCAGACGTTCAGTCTGACCGTCAGTCTGGGGATGATATGCTGTGGAGAGGGCAACTTCGTAGTCGAGGAGTCTTCCAAGTTCTTTGGCAAACTTAGAGGCGAACTGGGGACCTCTATCAGAGATGATTATGTTGTAAAGACCAAATCTCAAGAAAACTTTCTTGAAAAATAATTGGGCTATGCCTTCAGACGTGATGGTTTTCTTGCAGGGTGAGAGAATTACCCCCTTCGTAAGCCCATGGTCTACCACAACCATGACTGAGTCAAAACCTCCAGATTCAGGTAAATCGGTGATCAGATCTACGGAGATTTGCGAGAAGGGGCATGTTGTGGATGAGGGAATAGGGGTCAATGGAGGGGTAGAAGGATGCATGTTGGATTTCATTTGCTGACAAAGGGTGCAACCCTCAACGTATTTTCTGATGAATGTACCCATTCTGGGCCACCAGTAGTCACGCTTGACTAGTTCTTCTGTTTTGAATCGTCCGGGATGTCCGGCGGTAGGGTGATCATGGTGAAGGGTGAGGATGCGATGGCGGAGATGAGCTGGGACATAAGCTCGGTCTTTATAAAATAGGGTTCCGTCATCAAGATGCCAATCGGCAAGGGCAGATTTCATAGGAGGTGCACTTAGCCCAACAAGGGCTTGTTGTGCAGCAATGATTACAGGGTCAGAGAGAGGGTCGGTGGATTTCAAAGCAGTAAATCGTTGATCAAACCCATATTAGCTTCCCAGTCCTCGCTGACTGTCCATTCGCTCCCGTCGAGTAACCCTATATCTTGTGGTTGTCCTTCCCATTGCCTGCTAAGTCCGTCCACTATAACATTAAGCTTCCCTGGCACATGTCTGACGTCTACTATATTATGGGCTAGGATTCCGTCCCTCCATCTTGCATGGGCTGCGTTTAGATGATTGCTGATCAGTATGTCTTTCAATGCACAACAATCCATTTTGATTTCGACTGAGAATCACCAGATGATGTCCGAAAACTTGTCTAGTGCAAATTTCAGGGCTGCGAACTCAAGCAAGAAGGGTTTGTAGTTCTGCTCTGTCGAGGATGTCCGCTTCGAAGCGAATGCAATTGGGTGTAGGCGTTCTGTCCACTTCCCAGATGGACTCTTTGTGTGGTTTCATTGAGACAGTACTGCTGCGAACCCTTCTGTGCAGCCGTCTGATGTTACCACGAAATTGGCACCATCGTATCTGGGTGCTTGTAGAATTGGCTTCGATACGAGCGCGGCTTTGAGATCCAGGAAAGCCTTTGTGTGTTTCTCTTCCCACAAATCCTGTAGTTTGAAGTTTCGTAAGGTCCGTCGATATGTGTTCTTTGTGTAGGGTACTATCAGTGGTGCTGCCTTGACGAGATTTCATAGTGGTCCTTCCCTTAGCGAGTATCCTTGGATTAAGTCCCTGAAATGACTAGTTAGTCCTAAGAATGATTCTAAGTTGAGTGCGTCTGCTGGTCGTTCCCAGTTGACTACCGCTGTGAGTTTTGCTAAGTCTGGCTGTACTCCTTCTGGGCTTACTGTGGCTCCTGCAAATGTAGTTTCTGTCATAAATAAGCAGCACTTTGTTGGAGAAAGCGAGATACAACATTCACGACACCTTTGGAAGATTCGTTCTAGTTTGTTCATCATTTCTTGAAAGTTATTTGCTGCACATCCTCCATTGTCGATGAACAGTTCCATGGCACCTTCGGCTAATATGTCGTGTAAGTTGTTAGCTGTCATTTCCGAGAACGTAGACGGTGTGCCCATTAGTCCCATAGGCATTCTTTTGTACCAAAAATAACCTCTTCCTTCAACATAGAATGCTGTGTATGGTCTTGAATCCTCTGGAATTTCAACAGCGTAGAATCTGGATGCAAAGTCGAATACAGATATGTACTTATGTCCGCTCAACCTTAGTTGTTTGGCTCTGATATCACCTTGAGGCATTGGTGTGATCGTCGTGACTCTGTTAACTTCATTGAAATTTTGGCAAATTCTCCACTTCTGGGGTTTCGGGGCACTCTCTGTCTTCTTCGGTTCTTCTGGGACCTCGTGTTCCGGTAATATGAATGCTGGTGGCTGACCGTCTTGTAGACACTGTTTGTTAACTGCACGCTGTAGTTCTTCCAGTGTCATCCCTTCTTGCTCATGTGCTCCTTTTGCGAGAACTGTGTTTGCGCAACACTTGACTGCCTCTGGGGGTGTGTGCTCGATTATTCCCGCTTTGAGCATCTCGTTGATTTTCTCATGCAGGAATTCTGTCTGCAGGGGCATGAGTGGTCGTTGGTGGGCTCTGAGATTGAAAGTTGTCCCTTCTGGTATGTTCAGCCTATGAGTCGCTCCCAGAACTGGTAGTACTTCTCCTAGGGTACATGCAAAAATATCAGCATAATTCATGACAAGTGTTTTTGCCTGTTCTAGTTCTTCTGGTGTAAGGTCCTTCCCATATTGAACGTGCTTCACTATCCAGGCTGCCCGCAACGGGTTATGCGGCTGTGTGAGTCGTGTGAATACTGCTTCGTTGTTGGCTATGAAGTCTGTAGGAATCTCTTTTAGGGAGGCATTCAGTTTGTTTACTGATACTGGTTCTTCATTGATCATTGTGCTGATCTGAGTCTCTTGTGTTATTGTTCGGGTTGGGGTTGCTTCCTCGTCCTCGTCCTCGATACTTGCTTTCATTGCTTGTGTTTGATTGTGTAGTATTGTGGTGCCTCCAATTCCCATGACCTAAACTTCATCGACTTCATAGTTATGAACTGCCTTGAATGCCTGTAGTAGCAGTTTGCCGAATAAGAACTTCCAGCCCCCGCCACTCTGTAGCACTTCGAATTCTCCCTGCGCTCATATTCCTCCTATTACCACTTCTCCTTTCCAAACAGCTTCTGATTGAACTATGGCTCCATTTGCCATGCAGAGGCGTTTTGATGATGCGGTCCAGTTTCCCAATCTGTGTTTAACATTGTTGAATACTGAGGCGCACATAACGCTCATCATTGCTCCTTCGTCAAACAGTGCTTTGACTCTGATCACCTCGCCTTGCGGTCCTATGAATGCGGTATAGTGCAGGAATGGTAAGCAATGTGGTGCTCCGTTTTTGTCTTCTTCCGTCGAGTACAAGTCACTGATGTCATATTGCTCTGTCACTGATACATTATGAGACTCTGCGATTGTGCTTATAGCTGCTTTGACGGGGTTTTGGGAACTGTCCTCGCATGTCACGTCTCCACCTGCGAGGACCATCTGCTTAATTTGCTGGGGTATGGTATCTGCCTGAGTCATCTGGTGTCCCTCTACACTGACGACCCCAATCCTTTTCCCTGGTCCCATTGTGCATATTCTTCTTTGAATGCTATATTGACCTGTGTAGCGTTTGCTCGGTTGAAGTTGCCTAACGCCCTCGCTGCTATGCTCCTCCATATTTTCTCCTGGATTGGCAGCTGCGATGTCTCTGGAACCAGGCATTCTGCAGATCTGTGCCTGTGCACACTGCATCTGAAACATTCGCCTGAACATATCATGGCGCTGCCAGGATGAAGTGGGAACTGGGTGTTCTCAGTGACTCTTCCGGTTTGTCCGTGCTTTGCGAACCATTGCTTTAGCTGGTCCTCATATGCTGATCGTCCTACTGTAGTGTCTGGGTGGTGGACTATGTCATTGATATGGCTTCGCATGAGGTCCCGCTCTTCCTGGGTGAGCGGTTGGCATTGACGATTGGTTTGCTGGGGATTCGCTGATGGTTCTCTAGTGACATGACGAATGCGTGAGGCTGGATTGGATGGTGGTGTAGTGCTTTGTTCAGCTGGTGCGGATCCTATACTGGTGCGCTGCAGCTGCAGCTGCATAACTTCTATCGCATCTGTCTGCATGGTCTCAAGCCTCGCGAGGTGAGCGTTCTGCACTTTCTCTTCCTCCTTCTTCTTCTGTGCCGTCTGTGCTTTCTCTCGCAACTTGTTCGTATCTAACGCGTTGATCTCGTCCAGGAATTTGTTCCATTCTGCTAGTCCCAGGGTAGTGAGTTCCTTGATCACTGTCGGTAAGTTTTCCTGAACTTGGTACATGAGTCCTGCCATAGTGTTGGCTCCGGCTTCATTGACGAGCTGTTGAAGGCTCGTATGGAACTGAAGATGCGCCCATGTGGGGACGCCCGCCACTGTGATCTGCTTGCCCACTTCTTCCTCTGATAAACGCAAGGCTAGTATTTCACATTGGTAGTCGAGTCCCATTTTTTCAGCTACCGTGATTGCTGGCCATTGCGTTGTGAACGCCGCTTTGACATCTACCCATGTGCCCTTGTGTTTACTGTCCAACTTGTTCCACCACGTGTCTGCGATCAACCCCGCTGATAGAAGGGTGCTGAACACCATAATCTTCCCTGGCTCTGTCTTCAATTCGTTCAGTATGATGTACCGTTCAACTTCTCGCAGGAAGTTCTGTGCGTTTTTGTCTTATTTGCTGTGAAACCAGTTTGGGGCATTACTGCTCCCTGACATCTTCTTCGTCGTTGTCTGCGTGGGTTTTGGTTGTGATTGTAGAGTCGGTTTGGTGATAACTGGTTTTAGGAAGGTTTTAATCAGCATGTTGGGTGGGGCTGGCCATGGCGCGATTGGAACCTGGGGTTGCGTGATGTCGATTGTGGTTATTGGTTGAGTGTCGAAGGTGGGGAGTATGTTGGTCTCTGGGTCTGGTGCTCCTACTAACGACTCTTGGTCTTCTTCATCAGTCTGCTCTAGCTGTTTGTGAACCTCGTGCGATTTGTTTTCCAAGCTCTCCCGGTCTGCGAGCTGGTCTTCTGTTTCTGTATTTCTGAGTTCTGGTGTGTCTAGCGGGGAAGATTCAGTTGATGTGTTTACAGAGGAAGCGTTGGAGGGATTAGTTAGGCTTTTTCTTGATATGAATCGTCCTTTTGGACCTCTTGGTTGCTTTGGGACTTTTGGGGGCATTGTGGTGTTGCCCTTTATCATCCCTTCCTAGTTAATATTAGTGAAATGTGTTCTGCATGTGTACCTTGACGTTTGAGTCCTGTAATTCGTTGATGTTTCAATGCTGTAATGTTATATCAACCAATTGTTTTTTCTGAGCTAATCTAATAGAAGTTTTGAGAATTCTGATGCAGCAGTCTGATATGAGCTGATGTGAAGATCGAATCTCACTCTCTTCACCACGATGGGGCAGGTGCACCAATCTTGGTAAAGGCAATGAACACTCAAATGGGATGAAGTCTATGTCTACTGCCGCACTCCGAATGTCACACTCAGCTGACTAAGCTACTTGATCCTCCGGAGAATCTCTGTCTCTGCGACCCCCTGACTAGGGGGTCCCCTACTCCAGCGGCGAGCTTGGTTCCTGGGACGTGGTGGAGTTCTAGGTCAAATTCATTCAAGGTTAGTTGCCATCTAGCTTGACGGCGTGTGAGGTTCTGTGCTGATCGAAAGTATAGGAGGTTCTTATGATCGGTGAACACAATGACAGGGTGAGGGTTTCCTTCAAGGTAGTGCCTCCATGCTTTCAGGGCACGGATAATGGCAAGGAGTTCTTGGTCGTAGATCTGGTAGTTTCATTTGGCGGGGTTGAAGGATTGTGAAAGATATCCACAAGGGTGATATGCTCCATTTTCATCAGTCTGGAACAGGACTGCACTGGTTGCAATGAGCGATGCATTGGTGGATAAGGCAAATTGTCGGGAGGGGTCAGGGTTTTGGAGGACAGGTTCTGAGAGGAAGCATTGCTTTAACTTCTCAAAGGAATCAGTGCATGCTTGCGTCCATGCAAAGACGGAGTCTTTCTTTGTCAGATCGATCAAGGGTCGTGCGAGGTCGGAGTAGTGGGAGATGAAGTGGCAGTAGAAGTTGCAGAATCCGAGGAATGATTGGACTTCTTTAACTGAGGAGGGGGTTTGCCATTGGCTGATACCGGACAGTTTGGCAGGGTCCATGGCTACTTGTCCAGGATGGATGATCATACCGAGGTAGTCGACTTGAGCATTGAAGGTGCATTTTTCAGGTTTCAGGAAGAGGGTTTCTTTGTGGATGATTTCGAGGACGTGATGAGTTCGTTTCTGGTTTTCTTCGAGGGTTTTTGAAAATATGAGGATGTTGTCCATGTAGACAATCATCCATCCCTCAGCAATTTCTTTCTGGAAAGTCTGGTTCATGTAAGCCTGGAACGTGGCTGGGGAGTTACACAGGCCGAAGAACATCACTTTCGGTTTGAAGAGTCCGAAAGAGGTGGTGAATGCCGCTTTCCAGCGGTCATCAGGGTGAATCAGGATGTTGTTATATCCAGATTGGACATCCATCTTCGTGAAGAACTTCGCATCGCTTAATTTAGCGATCAGAGGGGGAATCAGGGGAAGGGGGTAGGCGTTTTTTATCGTCCATTCATTGATGTACTGATAATCTTGGCAGGGTCGAAGGGAGCCATCTTTCTTTCCTACAAAGAAGAATCTGCTAGCTTGCAGGGACTTCGATGGTTGAATGAAGTCTTTGGCAATGTGTTCATCGAGGAACACTTTTACAGCATCGGTTTCTTTCGGGGAAAGGGGATAAGTCTTTGTGGACTTCAGGATGAATCCTGGTTTTGTTTCAATTCTATGATCTACTCCAGGGCGAGAAGGTGGGAGTTTGTTTAAGCTGTCTTTGGCAAAAACGTCAGTGAAGTCGTGAAGGTAGTCAGGGACTAGTTCTTTGAAGGTCTTCTTCTTCTTTTCTTGAGCGTCTTTAAGGGCAAATTCTTGCGCCTTATTACTCGTCTTCAGGTATTCGTCTTCTTTGGTCTTTCGTGCATAGATCCAAGAGTTCCTTAAGGGTCTAAGGGCGGCAGTTCGTCGGATCTCGGAGGCAGAAATGCCATCCCGAGTAAGAGGGGAATTGAAAGACAGATTTTTGTGAAGGGTTATAATGGATCCATCCTGAGCGTACTCGATCAAGACCTCATCGTCGTTGATGGAGTAGGTTACTGGATCATCTACTTTTCTGGCGAAAATAGAGGAGTCATCCCAGACATCCACCATGGTGTCATACTGAGGTGGTTCGTCATCAGGGTCCAGGATGAGAGCGGGGATAGGTTCTTTCTTTTTCTTCTCTTTTCGTCGTTCAAGGGTTCTTTTCCTGTCTTTGGGAAGTGGAGAGTGAAGGGGAGCAAACTGTTCTGGGTCTTCTTCTTCTTCGATTGAAACTTTCTTTCTTGGTTTCGGCAAAGGGGTAGGATTCAGTGAGGAGTTTTCTTTCCAAAGCTTTTTGAAGGCTTTTTGAGTTGGAGAGATCTAGGGGTTGATGGAAGTCGAAGGGTGTCTTTAGCCCAATCAATGTCAGGGTTCATGGCAGTCAACCAAGGTTTTCCGAGGAGGATCATGTCACGATCACTCATGTTCATGATGTTGAATTTTCCAAACATCAATCTTCCATCAATCTTGATTGCGAGATGACAGTAATGTGTGATGGGGTTCTTGGAGATTTTTCCGTTGGCAGTTCGGATCGGGAAGGGAGTAGTAAAGCGATGGGTTTTGATGCCATGCTTTCGGACAAACATCCAATGAATGAATGTAGCAGCTGCACCGCAGTCGACAATGGCGGTGGTTTGCAATGATTTGTCAGGGTGTACGGAGGAAAAGATGGTCGCCGGGACCCTTAATTCTTTAGGTTTTCCTACATTCTGGACAATACGTACATCTAATGAGGAGGTGGCTGGCATTGCAGTAGGCCTCCTGTTCAAAAATCCATTCTTCTGGCGTCGAGTTCTTCATCGTCAGAGAGTTCTTCGATCTTGGTGGTATCTTCATCATCAGGCGCTGTACACCTTACTGTCTGCTTTCCTTTCTTCTTGTCAGCATCTCCAGTCTTCGGGTGCTTGTCAGGGTCATTAGCCCTGTGTCCTTTCTCTCCGCATTTGAAGCAGCGGCCTTCTTTCATATAGGCTTTCTTGTCAGCCTCAGATAGTCGGTCTACGTCCATGGTGTCAGGGTCATTCCTGTGTGGGGTGAAGCAAGGTTTCGGGCCTCGGTTAGTGGATTGGTTTCGGGAATCGGTGATGTACATTGCTTCCATTTTGATGGGGATATCTCCGGAGTTACAGAGCTTCGAAAGAAGTGCGGGTTTTAATCCGCGGATGAAGTAGTCTTTCTGGGCATTGAAGTAGTCTTTCTGGGCATTGAAGTAGTCTTTCTGGGCATTGAAGCTGTAAATCTCAGCTTGGTTACAGAGCTGCTTGAAGGTGGAGATGTACTCGCTCAAGTCATTGCCTTGTTTAAGGGCGTGTAACTTGTGGAGCGCAGTACCGGCGGAGTCGATAGGGTTGAATGCTTCTTCGAAGTGGGTCAAGAATTGATCCTATGTTCCATATCCGTTTGGTTGGTTCGTGGTGGGGTTTAGTTCGTGTGCGAATGCGATGGTATCTTCCATCCATGCTGCAGCGGTGCCTTCTTTCATAAATGAAAGGGCGAATGCGATCTTTCGCGTGTCGGTGTCATAGATCTCGGAATTTACATCGAGATATAGGGTGATGAGTCACACGAACTTTGTGGTTTCATCTCTGTTTCCACTGAAGTCAGGTGGGGTACAGATCTTTCGTTTGATTGGTTTCGGCATATCGTCGTCTGAGTCAGAAGGTTCTGGTTCTGGTTCTGGTGGTGGGAATCTGGGATAGGGGTCTTCAATGATAGAGGGTTCGGATTCAGGTTCTGAGCCTGGGTCAGAGTCAGGCGAAGATGCGTCTGGTATTTCTTCGTCTCTGTCTTCTACAACTGCTGGTGCAGGTACCTCGGGAGAAGTACTGATGCTGTGAGAGAAAGATGGGCCTGGAACAGCAAGTGCAGGGAGGACAGGAGTGCAAGGGGTTTCAAAGGCTCCTCGTGAAGATGATCTTCTGGGGGAAGTCGGTGGGTAAGGAGCATAAGCTGCTTTCTGTTTCGTACTGGGACTTTCTTAAGTCCTTTCGTGGAGAAAGGGTTCGATGCCACTTTGGCAGATCAATCAATTTTGTGGGTTCAAGAGGGTAGCCCCTACAAATGGAGGGGTTCAGAGGTAACTTGAATCTTTTGTTATGGACTCGGATGGAGTACGCCAACAAAGGCAATCAACAGCACCAATAAAGGTGGTTCTGGATCAGGACCGACTGAAGTGGAACTTCGTCGGGCTTATGGACTCCCGCAGGATCTAGAGTTATTCAAGGACAAACGCTAGCCTCCTTCCCAAGGAGCTAGAGTCAAGTTATCAGAGAGAACCGAGTAGATTCAAGTTAAGGAAATACAGGCAGTAACTACATTCTTAAATAGGTAGGAGAAGTGAGCACGGACCAGTGGTAATAGTACAGAAGAGGAAGGTTCATGGAAGAATGAATCAAGATGAGTCAAAGATAAGAGAAGCATGAGGAAGCGGGAAGGTGAAAAGGAAGTAAGTGGAATGGAAGGGAAGCGTACTGTAAGAAAAGAATAGGGTGACTGTAACAGCTTGTTCTTTGACACCTGTTTGGTGCCATCAGCACAAAAGCTGAGTCTGTGGTTGTACCCTGAGTTCTCGGGACCGAGGTAGATGATGGTCTGGCAGTGGGAGCATGTGTGTGCCTTGCAAAGCTGTAGATAGAGAGTGTAAGTGAATGAATACAAAAATTTTGAGAAATACTTGCACACCTTCTTGCCAGGCTTGGCCTTGATGAGCTCGATGATGTGACAGTGCCTTTTCCAGAAAGTTTCCAATCCTGAGCAAGCTGTGTTGTAGTTGTTAGTGCGTGAAATGAGAGAAAGTAAATGATCCAAGAAGGGAAACATCAGTCATCTAGTGACGGCGATAGTAAGCAGTCATGATGTAATACAATGAGTAAAGAAAATGAATAGGAGGCGGGCATACTGTAACATTACCCCGTTTTTATTGAGAAGTCACTGACTTCATCAATCAATATTATCATAAAGGGTATGGTCACAGTCATAGTCACGATGAAGAAGAGCGTCTTGCTCCTCAGTGATGCAGAGATCCGCAGCATCTTGGTCAGCTTCCCAACGAGCAAGGGCGCTATAGAATTCCGGATCTTTCCAGTTGATAGGAAGAATGGCTTCACCCTTGAGCTGTTTACAGAAGACAGAGAAATGGCCTGGTGTGTAGGCACGACAGACACGGCAGTGATACTTTGGGCAATGCTTGTGACGGTGCCCATGGGTGCGACAGTTATGACAGATGAAGTTGTTGTCAGGGTTGGTGGTTACCACAGTGACGTGGGACGCTGTGGAGGGCATCAGGGACGCAGAATGTTCGCAATTACGGTTGGTAAGGTTGGGAGGGGAAGGAGTGGAGGCATGTGCGACTCACGCTCTGCATGTGTTTCCTGAAGGGCGTCTACGATGCATTCTTTGGAGGGGATGTGCTGGTTCATTAAGTGGAGGAGCTGTTTCCTGCAACACTTGCAGTGCAGCCATTGTCGAAAGAGACATAGTACATAAGCCAGGAGTAATATCCTCCGGTGAAGTGGAAGCAGCGCTTTCAGCTGGCGGAGGTACAGGAAGAGGTGTATCAGGGGACTGGGGATGCAAGACCGGGTTCTTGATAATTCGTTCACATACTTCATGGACAACTTCACGAATAAGAGTTTTAGCATCATCAGGCATAAGACGTATAGCGAGGTTCCTAATATGCCTCTGTAAATGAAGGAGGATGCTGGTGTGGCGGGGATTAGGGAGGATTCTAGCGGTATGTTCAACGAGCTCAGCAGCTCGGACGATGTTGATGAGGAGCCCAACAGCTGTGGCGTCATGCTGGGCAAGGTGTTCATTGATATCTTTGGAATACTGGATGTCTAGGCAAGCTGCCTCGATAAGAGTCTGGTTCTCTACCTCCTCTAAGATGGCGAAGTAGTCGGAGGAGGCGGTGGATACAGGTGAAGCGCTCTGTGCAGCGCGTGCTTCTTGGCTAATGGCATTGGCGGAGTCAAGGGTCTTAGTGATGGTGTCAAGGTAGGAGTCAAGCGAGACAAAGGCGGATGCAAGGTCAGAGGTGATGTTGGAGGAGGAGCTCATAATAAAGTTGTTGGTGAGAGCAAGGAATTTGACAGCGATAAACTTGATAAGGCAAAGGTAGTCGGGGAGTTGCCAAACGATGTCACCAGAGTACATTGGAAAGGGTTAGGTGAGTTTGTGCTTCTTCTTATATGCTTTCATTATCTTGGAGGCGTTACATAGATTCTCTTCTGGGATCCATTCGTTACTGGCCGAGGAGTAGCCAATCCAAGATATGAGATAGTGTCTTCGTTTACCCGTTCCTTTGTGGGCAAGAATAGCCTTGACTTCATATTCTTCTTCTTCGTTGATGATATCAGGTGGTGGTTCTTGGAAGTTCGGACCATGTACGTCAGTTTCGCGATAGGATGATAGTTCCAAAGCGTGGAATGTGGGATGAATTCACCACTGTTCTGGGAGTTGGAGTGTGAAAGTGATCGGGCTGAGTATGGCTTTGATCAGGAAAGGTCCGTATCTCTTCAGTCCAAGCTTCTTCTTTGGTATCGGGATGATCAAGTTCTTTGCTGATAGCCAAACCTTATCGCCAACTTTCCAAGGCATATACCTTACTCTGTGAGATCGTTCTGCCATTCACTGCATAGCAATGTTGTGACAGGCGATGGCTTCTTCTCGAGCTTCCTGCAGAAGTCTTACCTGTTCTTCAGCGGCTGGGACCAATGACAATGCTAGGGTGTGGGGTAATGATCTTGGGTTGTATCCCATCATGAGATAGAACGGCGAAGCATTGCGAGAGTCATGTTTTCTATGATTTTGAATGAATTTTGCAAGAGGAAGGTGTTCAACCCATTTTTCAGGGTTGGTTTGGCAATAGATCCATAAATATGTTTCCAATTCTTGATTAAGACGTTCAGTCTGTCCATCAGTCTGAGGATGATAGGCGGTAGAGGGTGCAATGGTGTAATTGAGGAGTTTAGCAAGAGCTTTCGAAAATTTAGAGATGAACTGAGGGCCTCAATCGGAGATTATCTTGTCATAAAGCCCAAATCGTCGATAAACGTGCTTGAAGAAAAGCTTGGCTACCCCTTCCAAGGTAATTGTTTTCAGGCATGGAGTAATAATTACCCCCTTCATAAGGCCGTGGTCAACCACGACCATAACAGAGTCAAAACCAGCAGAGAGAGGAAGATCCGTGATGAGATCGACCGATAAAAAGGTGAAGGGGACAGTCGCGTTGGATGGGATAGGGACAAGGGGCGGGGTCACCGGGTGGGTATCCGCTTTCATTTGCTGACAAAGGGAGCAACCCTCAACATATTTCCGAACATAGGCACCAAGACTGGGCCACCAAAAGTCACACTTAACAAGTTCCTCAGTTTTAAAACGACCGGGATGACCTGCGGTGGGGTGGTCATGGAGACGTCAGAGTAGGTCATGGCAGGCGACGGGGGAGACATAGGCACGATCTTTGTAATACAGGATGCTGTCGACAATTTTCCAGTCAGACAACGCCAATTTCATAGGGGGAAGACAAAGGCTGTTCAAAGCATCTGAGGCAGTGGAGAATATGGGGTCAGAGGAGGGGTCATCTGTAGAAAGGGTGTCACAGAGCAAGTCGTCAAGAAGTCAGACAAACATGGTATCGGGGAGGAGAGTGATGTCCGCGTTATCCAAATCCATGGGGCGGTGATCTGGCCTGCGAGACAACGCATCAGGGGCAGCTAGTTTAGTTCCCGGGATGTGGTGGAGTTCAATATCAAACATGGAAAGGATCAGCTGCCATTGTGCTTGACGACGGTTTAACTTCTGTGCGGTGTGGAAATATAGCAGGTTCTTATGATCGGTGAATACGATAACCAGGTGTGGGTTCCCTTCAAGGTCATGGCGCCATTCAGTGAGTGCTCGGATGACGGCGAGCAATTCCCTATTGAAGATCTGGTAGTTTCGTTCTGCTGGGTTCAAGGACTGGGACAGGTAACCGCATGGATGATACTGTCCATTGTCATCGGTCTGAAGGAGCACCGCTCCAGTAGCCACGAGGGAAGCATCAGTCACAACTGCAAATTGGTGAGTGGGGTCGGGGTTTCGAAGGACTGGTTGACGAAGGAAACAATCTTTCAAAATTAGGAATGATTCATTACATGCGTCAGTCCACAAGAACTGGACATCTTTCTTCGTGAGATCTATTAGAGGGCGTGCGAGGTCAGAGTAGTGCGAGATAAAGTTCTGGTAGAAGTTGCAGAATCCCAGAAAGGACCGAGTCTCTTTTACTGTGGTGGGGATGGGCCAGTCCCTAATTCCGTCAAGTTTAGCGGGGTCCATGGTGACGTGGCCTGGTTTGATGATCATGCCAAGATATTCCACTTCTTCGGCATCAAATGTACACTTCTCTGGTTTCAAAAATAACTGTTCCCGACAGATTATCTCCAATATTCTTCTGGTTCACTTTTGATGTTCATCAAGCGTCTTCGAAAATATGAGAATGTCGTCCATATAGATTACTAGCCATCCTTCGTTAATCTCCTGCTGGAAGGTCCGATTCATGTACGCCTGGAACATGGCTGGCGAGTTACAGAGGCCGAAAAACATGACGTTAGGTTTGAATAATCCAAATTCCGTAGTGAAAGCTGCTTTCCATCGATCATCAGGGTGGATCCGGATATTATTATAGCCAGATCGGACATCCACTTTGGTAAAGTACTTGGTGTTGTGTAATCGAGCAATCATCATAAGAGGGAGAGGAAGCGGATAAGAGTTCTTTATTGTCCAATCGTTGATGTACCGGTAGTCTTGACAGGGGCGAAGTTCTCCACTCTTTTTGCCAACAAAGAAGAACCCGCTCGCTTGGGGAGACTTCAACTCGGAGATAAAACCTTTCTTCTTATTCTCATCGATAAATGCCTTGACTGCTGACTGTTCCTTTTCAGATAAAGGGTAAATCTTTGACGTCTTTGGGATGAAGCCAGGTTTCGTCTCAATACGATGATCAATTCCGGGTCATTCAGGAGGGAGCCGATTGAGACCGTCTTTAGCAAAAATGTCATGGAAATCATGGAGATAGCTGGGTACCAGTTCTTCGAACAATTTCTTTTTCTGTTCTACCTCACTATGTGCTCTGGCAATGGTGAACTGCTGAGATTTATTGCTGAATTTCATTTTGTTCTTGGAAGTACCATCTTTAGTAAGGGGGGAGTCAAGGGAAACATTTTCAATGAGTCGCATTTTCGTTCCATCTGTCGAATATTCGATAAGGACGTCCTTGTCCCATAACTGATAAGTTGTGATATCGGTTACCATCGGTTCATAGTTTCCCCATATATCTTCTTTAGTATCAAAGACAGGGGCGGTTTCTTCAGGGACAGTCATTTCTTCATCGGGAATCTCCTCTATAGATGCGGATGGATAGGTCATGGAGTCAATACATTCAGGTGTCACTGATTCGACATGCGTTGGAATTGTGGAGTCAACGCATTCAGGTTTCACTGACTTCTTGAGCTGGGAATGCTCATACTTCAGTTTCCTCTGAAAAAGGAGGGGTAACCTATTCTTCTTTCGTTCACTGTCGACATCTTCTTCAATCAAATTGGACTTAGGAGTTCTAGGCAAGGAGAGCGTCCCTGCCTTCCATCAGATTATGGGATCCATAGCCCATAACCATGGAATCCCTAACAAAATCTGATCACGTTTTCCGAGGCGTGTAACATTGAACCTGCCAATCATGGCACAATCGTCTATTTTCACGGTTAGTACGCAATAATGCGTAATCGGACCGCCTTTGGTTAGACTTCCATCGGTGGTGGTTACTTTGAAGGGTTTAGAGAGTCAGTGGGTTCTGATCTTATGGAGTTTGATGAAGTCCTCGGAGATAAAGGTTCCTGCCGCTCCCGAGTCAACAACGGTGGTGGTTTCGACAGTTTTCAGATGAGTTTTGGAAATAAGAGTCATCGGAACACGTAGTTCCTTTCGTTCTCCAATAGCCTGTACAAGTCTTACTGTTACACTGGAAGATACTGACGTCGTACCAGTCTTCCACATTAAAAATCCTCCGCAAGGCGGCAATTCTCCGTTTCATCATCTTCTTCCTCGATCTTCTCCTGCCTAACTGGGACCTTCTTCTTCTTCTTCTTCTCAGGGCAGCTATTGGCGCGGTAGCTTCGCTTCTTGCACACGAAGCACAGGCCTTTAGCCATGCAATCGGTGCATTCTTCTTCGTTGAGACGGTCTACATCCATCGTGTCATCATCCTTCTTCTGTGATTTGGGCTGGGAGCGATAGTGGCGGTATTGATTGGTGTTGGTGAGAGCGATAGTAGTTTTACCATGATTAATATTGCTATCAATCTTAGTGATGGCGGTAATATACTTGTCGAAGTTGGTAGGGATTTCTCCCATGAGATGAATGGCACGCACGAGGTCGTCATTCAGGCCTAAGTTGAACATATGGATAAGGACGTGTGATTCCTTGACATTGGCTACCACTACGAGTGAGCAAAACTCGGCGACATAGGACATGAGACTTCTCCCAAGCTGTTTGAGCTTCTGGATCTTGTTGAGCGCGACTATGCTCACATTGGCGGGGATAAACATCTCCCAAATTGCCCTAGGAGACAACGACAACCTCCTCGGCAATATAGGCAGGACAATGCAGTTACTTGTCCAGACAATGGCAAGTGGATCAACATTACTAATGTCAGCAGCAGTGAAGACAACAATGACCTTCCTGAAATCATAGCCAATGCGCACACACGCCAAAGCCCACTACAGACAACAACCAGCACTCTCCCCACCAATCCCTTTGCCATGAAAAAAGAGGAACACCTCTCTTTGTTCCCACATATACAAGGTCCATATTGACCTTTACCTCCAGGAATATGAGAGGCAGCATTGGCCAATTGGCATACATGGTGTAGCAGACCGCCTTAATGAAGGCTGGACCTTCGCCCAGATGCAGGAACAACTCAAGGATCCCACTCATTCAATTGAGACACTCGGACCTCCCCCCAATCCCAGAGGTGGTGGTTCACTTCCCAGTGTTGGGAAGTCAGCATCTTTGGATCGTGACTTACCAGACTTTTCTATTGAGGAGATGCATAGACAGATTGTGAAATTCATTGTCGCTGACAACCAAGTGAGTACTGTCTACTTTCTATGTACTCTTGTTAACCACCATCTCTAGACAATCAGTGTTGTTGAGTGTGCAGAATTTCATTGGCTGCTCTGCCTCTTGCAGCAAGACCTCAAGGATTCCCATATCTCCCATCGTACAAAATTTTGGCAACTGATCATTGATGCATGGGATGAATATTTCACAGCCATCAAACTTGACCTTGCTGTAAGTGTATGGCTGCCAATTGTATATAGCATTTTAATATGCTTACAGGCTGCCCAAGGACAAATTTCATTCACATCTGATATCTGGTCCAATGCTAAGCTCCGACCCTTCCTTGCTGTGACTGCACATTGGATTGTGAAAGAAAACAAGAACGTGACACTTGTGTTGAAGGCTGCTGTGACAATCACATTAGCACTGGGCAGATATCAGTGCTTGCACTCACTTTTCCCTCAGTAATCATAATGGAGCTAACAGACAGAACAAACTCCCATGGCTGCCATCGCTTGTCGCGCGCTTACACAGAATTTGGCCTGACGTCAGTATCGCGCTCCCCCATGTCCTGTCTATGTCCGCTTACCTCCACTGGTCTTATTACATGTATCCTTGTGTTGCGCAGTGCTCATGTTCCATTTACCTACAAGATACAGTCTTGCCTATGTATTCTGCATCTTCATGCACTACAATAAAAAGAACCTCAGTAGACTTACTTCCCCTTCCCATGGGCAACTGTCATATAGCGGAGTCACCTAGTAATTCTCATAGTCTTGTGCAATTGTCAATCTCCTTGCCATCTCTGTGTCTGCACACGCTACTTGAGTTCCTTCAGTCACACACTACTACCTAGGTTCCCTTTTTTGCAAGGTCGCACTTGTCGCCTAATAAGTCGTGTGCCTCAGTCATCACACTTCTTCTGCCAGCACACTCCTCGCTAATAGTCACACTCTTCCATTGTTGCACCTTGCGCCAGCGCACTCCTCGCTAATAGTCGCACTCTTCCATTGTCACACCTTGCACCAGCACACTCCTTGCTATTAGCTGTGCTCTTCCATTGTCGCATCTTGCGCCAGTGCACTGCCTGCCAAAAGTCACACTCCCTTAGTGTCATATCTCCTGCCAGCGCATTGCTTGCCAATATCTGCACTCTTCTATTGTCACACCTTCCACCAGTGCATTGCTTGCCAATACCCGCTCACCACTATATTCACATCCTCCGCCAACACACTACTTAACAATAAGTTGCAATCTGCTGCATTCCTTCATCTCACGCCCTTAGATAACTCAGCACTCTAACCAGTCTTAGATTTATTCAGAGCACTATCGCTGTCAGGTTGATATAAGGTTGCTATAGGTCATTAAGTCCTTGTGATTCAGCTTCCCTTGCATATAAGGATAGGTGGAGCTAGTCTTTTTCAGCCTAGCTAAATTTATCTTTTACAACCTGGAGACCACCACAAGGGAATTAATTGAAGCTGGAAGGCAGATCACATAGACCAAGTTCTTCCCACATGAGTCACACAGCCGACATATCTGGAGAAGATTTTATCTACCAGTTATTAGATAAAATCGAGGAAGAAGTAGAAGCCGGGCCATCTCATACCCGACAACTAACTCCCAACACTCCCGAGTATACCTTTGAGGAAGAAGACAAAGACCTGACATCCAGCCACCATCCACTCTCTCAAATCCCATTCGTTTCTATAGATACCCCATCTACTGTATCACCCCTCACTTCTGAAAACCCGACCTGCAAACCTTCACCAGAAAGACGTAGTGCCCCAATACTAACTCTCCCCATACCAACAACAGCCCCATCCCCGCACAAGTGACTTATCACTCTCCCATTAACCTTACCGAATCTTATGATACATGCACCCGCCATTCCCACTACCATGACCACTCCCGTATTCAGAATGCCCCTCAGGGGTACCAATGCAGCGCCAAAGTTCAATGGCACGCCTGCACGCCTCATACCATTTTTCGAAGACATAGAACAGCTAGTGGACTATGCCACTCTTGATTTCAATCTAGCAGTCATGCAGCTCAATCCAGATCATTGGACAACCTTACGCATCAACTCTGCACTTGCTTTCACCACTGAGGCAACAATGAGGACTTGGATCACTCCTGAATTCATTAGTCCAAACTGTTGATTTACCAGAATGTTATACTTTGATTTGATTTGATCTTGTCAGCAACACTAAGATTCTGATTCTTGACTAGGCTACAGTGACTGGTGCTCAGTAATTTTATTTTGAGCCAGCTTTGAGCGGCTATTTTAGCCGAGCTGAGCCATAAATTATATAAGCCAGAACTAATATTCAGTTTGGCTAATCATAGCTTGAGCCATGGTTAAACCGGCAATAAGCCAGAGCCATGGCAACACTAGTCAGCTGAGCATGAAATTGTGAATTAGGATTTCTTACTGTTTGGGCTTATGCTCATCCTGGGACATGTCAGTTCGAGTTGGAGTTCACTGGTGGCAGAGCCTGAGGGTGTGCCTGGAACAACATTGTTAGTAGCATTGTATGAGTCCAAGTCTGCCAGTGGCACTGTGTCTGACTCAGACTTGGCAGTTTGATGCGTGAAGGGACATGAGCTGTTAGAATTGTGAGTAAATCCATATTGTGAGAATGCAAACAAACTCACACCGCTTGAGTGATGTTTCTTCCATTGGGGTTTGACAAGTCTAAGTCAAAAAAAAATGAGCAGTGCATAGCAAGAGAAAGAAATTTGAGTGTCTACAGGGCCTACAGAATGGAATGTGAGTTGAATAGCTACAGAATCTACAGCGCCCATAATGGCCCATCATAGGAGTGCATGACCTAAACAGGCCTACATTGGTAACAGCAGCCTACAGGAATTTCACATTTTCCTGATGCAATCTAGGGGTCTAGACTATACTTTACTACTATCACCTTCGCAACTCTTGCAGTTGTCACTTTGTGTTCTAGTGCATTTGATTTGATCCAACTCATATAATATTGTGAATGACTACATGAAGTTGCTGTCAAGAATTCTAATATTGTTGATATTCACCACACTGCTTTCAGGGTGCGCCTGCCATGCTGCTATTTTCCCCCGCTGATAATTTCAAAAGTTAATTCTGCTAAACTAATACTACATCAATGCCAGTACATCTTCACCGCCCCTCGTCCCAATCCCAGGCCCAGGTGAAGGAGGCCAAAACCCAAAATGATAAAGCCGCCCAATGCACGACTCAGGCAAACAATGCATTGCAACAAGAGAAACAGTCCGAAGACATCACCACTGCTGGTGTGGGCTCAGAGCGAGAACTCATTGCCCTCTTCAATCCCAAGATTCATGTTTGTGACATTGGGGACTTTGCACAGCTCGGGTTTGACAAGCAAAGTGAAAAGGCTTGCAGCGAACAGCATGCATGAGGTTGTGCTAGAATGTGCCGAGGTTGAGATTGGAAAGCATACAGCAGGTGAATGAGCTTGGTGAACTCGGTCTGATGTTGTAAGTATGGAACGTACGTACTGTTAATGCCAATGCAAGGGCAACCGAAGAAAAGGATGTAATCGAAACCGGGATTCAGACTACAGCTTAGAGACACGCCCAGCTGGCTTCTGGTCCAACGGGCTACCATCCAATATCCGTCGGCCACGCTCGGATCTACGGGAGACACCTCCGGCGGGCTTGTGGACTCACACGCTACCATCCATTGTCATTCGGCTACACACAGATCCACAGTTAAGTATGAGGCACGTGACAAGCATGGGACATGGTCTGTGGAACACAGAATGTGTCTATTGAGGTCGAACAATGAGTTACATTGTGGACGCACTACCACAGAATCGCCGTTCACCATATATTCCCTTCACATCACAATTCACAACTCCATCGTTTCCTAACCATGTCAGCGTCCAACATTGATATTCAAGATTTGCATATTCCCGATCCAATTGATCAGCAATCCCCTGATCTCACGATCGAAATGAACACTCTCCGCAATGATATCAGGACACTGCTCCTCAGCATTTCTGAGGAGAAAGATGGTCGCATGGGTGAACAGGAGTTCCAGCGCTGGACTGGGCTTGTAGTAAGTTGATTTTCCCTTCGGTCTAGGTATTCACAAATCGTTTTCATAGGCCAACCTTCACTCAAACGCCAATACTATCAATCCCGGCCAAATCTTTCAAGAGGCCTCCAGGGAGGAACAGGAGACCGGTGCAAGCCAGGCTGACCTGCCCGCTGAGAAAAACGATCCGGCAGAGCGGGATACCCAAGAAGAGGAGCGCGACGGAGGGCCCAGCGATCACGAGGAAGCGCAGGACAACAACAATCAAGATCCAAATGCAGCCGGGATGAAGCGCGCCAAACGTGGTGGGTCAACTACCGAGGTTGGTTCTCATACGGTTGAGCCGGTGGATGGCAAGGTATGTCTCTCACTTACGGTCTAGCCTGTCAAAGTTTGAACCCACTCGTAGAAACATGTCCCGCGCATGAACTCCACTACAACACCCCGCAATGTCGACCCATGTGAGAGATGCTCGAAAGCAGGTCGCATCTGCTTCGGTCAATCGGGCTTTGTGTGCGGCAGTTGCAAGAAGTTGAAGGCCAGGTGTTCCCTAGTGGCCGGTGAGTATATGCATATCTTATTCGTTTATTGCGCACTAAGACTTGCTTCAACTTCAAGCAAAAGCGAAGCCAAAGCCGAAGCCAAATGCACATACGACTGTGAAGGCCAAGGTGAACACTGCGGCATCGCAGGTACCTCGGCCGGTTCCAGGCCCTTCACGTGGTCGGCCGTACGTCCTGATCGAAAGTCGCAAGAGAAAGCGGCCTGAACAAGAGGACGATGAAGATGAGGCTGAAGACCAAGATAGAGAACAGGAACAAAAGAACGAGAATGGACTGGATGATGCCTTCATGGCAGGAAGGGTTCATGCGCTGCCCGGACTGATTGCCGTCCTGGAGGGAATCGTCGGGGAGCTTAAGAAGGAAGTAGGACACATCGACCGGCACATCCGCCGAAGGCGCCGTCGTCTCTAAGTATGTTATCCTACAATACACGGTTCAACAGCACAGTATATATAACCCTAGGTATCTCAACATCCCATTAGTACTATTACATGTGAAGGATCCGGATTCAATCTCTTACAGCATATTAACGAGCAACCGATGTGAATGTACGTGGAGCTTAACGGCATCCAACCAATATATAGTGCTCAGCTAGGACCCGCTATTTTCCTTCCCGTCCGGCCATCTATTGTTCGAATTATTCTATATAATCAGGTATGTGCTGTACATCCTCTCATTGCCCATTAGCTGAGAATCCAATAGGCACAACTGGATATAAGTCGGGAAAACATAACTATGGATATCTTCCAACCATCTACCAATGTAGGCGCTGTGCAAAACATCTCTTTGTAGTCTCGTTGATAATGATTTGGTCAGTTATCCACCCCCACTGTGATGGATATCATTCCCAAATCGACTCCCACTCTGATTGATTTCCCTATGATGGATATCACTATGAT
>Ga0310811_10000973_pt1 | contig 36761 bp, 48 predicted proteins | sample YCmetagenome_FD_207642 | JGI IMG/M metagenome (GOLD analysis project Ga0310811, IMG submission 207642) | Soil microbial communities from experimental microcosm in Duke University, North Carolina, United States - YC | ecosystem: Engineered > Artificial ecosystem > Soil microcosm > Unclassified ... | reverse complement strand
CATCCGGAACCTTCGACCGGATCGAGGCCGTCTTGAAGGATGGCGAAGACCGGACAGATTTCGTCCGGGCGGCCGTCGAGCGGGAGCTAAAGAGGCGCGAGCGGTCATTGTCGCAGTGATGTCCTATTGCTCGCCCGCCGATTTGCTGCGGCGCATTACGCGAAAACGCGGCGAATTCTGCGAAAGAACACGCCGCGTTTACGCAACAAAGTCAGGCACTTAGACAATCTGCATCAGATTGTAGTGATCAACGGGATCAAGCACTTACGGATTTTACGGGGGTCGTCTTGGTACGCGCAGTTCCAAAGTCGAGTTTGTGCACCGCGGCGAGCGCGAGATCGACCTGATCGGCGAACCGCGAGTAGCGCGCCACCATGTTCGCCGACATGCCGATCATCGCCGAGATCATGGGCACGCTCGCCCCGGCCTTGCGGAGGCTCACCACGCGCGTTCCGCGCAGGCCATGCAGAACCACCGGCTTGTTCGCCCGCGTCCTGTAGCCCAGGTCTGCGAGTCCGCGCAGGGCGTCCTGTCGGCGCTCGGCCTGCCAGTCGACGGTCATCACCTTTCGCTCGTAGGGCGCGCCCTGCGGCGAGCGCACGAGCAGCCACGGCGCGCCGCGCGCGAGGATCTCCGGCCGCCAGGTCTCGATCAGGTCGGCCAGCTCCTCGTCGAATGGCACCCACAGTCCGAGGCCGGTCTTCTGCTGGGCGAGCTTGATCCCCGGCACGCGCTGTCCATTCAGCGGATTCTCCTCGTGCGCGATGTCGTTAAGGCGTAAGCGCACGATGTCCGAGCCGCGCTGTCCGAGCTTGGACATGAGCTTGATCACCTTCGGGAAGTCGTAGCGCGCGTGCGCGTAGCCGAGCGCGACCTGCGCATCCGTCCACGGAACATGCCCGCCTTCGTAGCCGACGATCTGCACGCCGAAGGTGATCTGTCGCGCCAAGAGCTCGCGCGGCGCCGCCCACTTGTCGATCGTGACCAACAGTGAGCGCATGTTCGATTGCCAGCCCGGCCGATTAGCCAATTGGTCGAGCGCAAGCTGGACCAGCTTCGGCCGGATGCCGTTGACGGTATCCGTGCGCGAGAACTTGCCCAGCGTTTGCGTGAGCCATTTCAGCATGTAGCCGTACTGTTCTCGCGTGCTTTGCCCGAGAGTCGTGAACGCGGGCGAAGCCTCAAACTGCTGCAGGACGTAGCTGAACCTGTCGTCAGCGCATGTAGTTTTTCGCGGCATTGATGATCTCCTCCTCCTGACTGAGAGAGGATGAACTTACGTTGCGGCGGCGCGGCCCGTCCATCCACGCTTCGATTGCGCTCCACCGATAAAGGCCGGCGCGGTTCGGCCCTGGAAACCCCGGCTTCTTGCGCAGGCGCGCGAACGCGCTGTAGCTCATGCCGCCGCGTAGTCTAGCCCGCACCTGGGCGTTGCTCAGGTAGTCGTCGCTCATGCCGGCCTCTTGAGGAAGTCGACCGCCTTCGTGACGCGATCAATCAGGGCGCCCAGCGAATGCTCGTCGGACCATGTGATCTTCTTGCGCAGATCCTTCTGGCTGTTCCAGGTGGTGCGCAATTGCTCGGCGTTGGTCGCGCTGTCGATGATCGTGCGCCACTGCGCGGTGTACTCTGCGGCTGTCGGAATGTCGGCCGCTCCCGCCGTTTGGGGCCCGTCCAGGGTTTCGACAGGAGCGGCCGCCCCCTCCCCATCGGAGGCTTGTTCACGGTCTGCCGATGGGGGAAGCACTTCGGGCTCGCGCTGCCATGCGCGGTATTCGGACACGAGCGCGCGCCAGAGCTTTTGCGCCTCGGCGTTGATCGCGAGTTGCGCCCGGCTCCTGATCTTGCAGCGGTCGCGGACGATCTGCGCCGCGTTGTCCTTCGTCTTCACGCCGAGAAACGTCTGAAACGCCTGCTTGTCGCAGAGCATTCCGGCCTGCGCGACAGGTCCGAGCGCGTCCCACTTGTCGGACCACTCCGGCGGGGTGTTGGCCTCGTCTTCCCACAGGATCTCCGACTCCTGGGGCTCCGGCCGGGTGCGCGCGGCCGTTATAAGCTCCGTGCCTCGCCTTTCCGCCCACGCCTCAATGATCTCCTCGGGATCGCGGTCGTCGTTGCGCTTGTCCTGCGCCATCTCGTCGGCGGTGTAGAGGCCGGATAGCTCCTGCGGGAATGCCTTGCGCAGCGCCAAGGACTCGGCGCACTTCGCCAGCATCACGTCCGCCATCGACTTCCAGAACTTGGTCGGATTGCCTTCCTTCGTGCGCTGAACGTATGCCTCGTAGCGTGCAACGCCCCAGCACGGCTCACGGAAGCCGGTGCGCAGCACGCCGACCTTCGCGGCGGCCGGCGCGGTCGTCGAGGTCCACACGTCACGCCACACGCCGTCATCTGCGCACCAGAACGGGCCGACCTGACCGGTGTACTCCTTGGTCCGGCTGGCGATCAGGCGGAAGCCGTCGATCGATGTCTGAATGCCCATCACCTCGCGCCGCAACTGCGAGTCCCACCGCTTGATCGCAAAGATTTGCTTGGCGAACGGATCGAGGCCGGTGCGGTCGCATTGCTGGACAAACAGCGTCAGCTCATCATCGGAAGCGCCGCGGCAGATCGTGCGCTTGATGAGGTCGACCTGATCCTCGGTGAAGCGGGTGACCGCCTGCGCGGTTCGGATGGCCGGGACGTTCATCTCAATCTCCGCTGTCTACGGTCATGTCGAGGCCGCACTTCACGCAGCGGCCGGGATGCCAACCGCGCTGGTGGTCGGCTCCGGGATCGTCTTTTTTCTCGTGCTTGCAGATCGCGAACCGCAGGCCGGTCGCGCGATAGGCGCCATCCTTCCACGCCGACCACGCGACGATGCCGGACCCTTCAAGCTGCCCGCCCTGGCCGCAGTCGAGGAAAAAACGCGCGTTCCATTCCGTGCGCCCGTTCGGCATCAGCGCGTGGCCCGCCCGCATGACGCGGTAGTGCAGGACAGCCGCGCCGACGTCGCTGTCGATGGGCTCCGCGTTCGGCAGAGGGACCTTACCGTCGATGATCGGCTGCATGTCGCGGTCCATTTCGTAGGTCATCCGTGAGCGTCCCTGTTTGTTTGCGCCCGGGGCCGGTGGAAGTTATCGAGACTCGCCCTCTGACCCCGGGCGCGGCTACCGCGCTTCACCTGCCCCCCACCGAGGGCGCGCGGTAGAACTGCCAAACCATTTCCAGCATCAGGCCCACGTTGACGCCCAGCCAGATGTCGATGGCGATTGCGAGCATGGCGCTCATACATACGCGAGCGCGCTATCAGCGACGCGGAGGCCGCGGACGAAACCCGGCCCGGCGTGCTGCTCAATGAAGTTGTAAAGCTCGCGGCGCACCGGCTCGCTCGCATCGAGTGAGTTGGCGATGTCGATCGCCAGATCCTCGGTCACGTCGTGCGCCCATCCCTCGACCGGGTTGAACGCGAGCACCTTCTGGACGCCTTCAACCTCGCCCTTGCGGATGTCGCGGATCGTGTCGTTGCGGTCGGTCATGATCGCGTAGCCGCGCTCGGGCACGAAGATCATGCTCTTGTAGCGGCAGACGATCACGTAGTGGGTTTGATCGATGTTCATGCCGCGATCTCCCCGGCTTCGCGGCGGGCGATCTCGGCGGCGCACTCGTCGCGGCACCGGCGGGCAAGGTCGATCACATCGGCGAAGACGCGGGCCGCGAACATGCGGTCCCAGGCCGCAAGCTCCTCCCGGAGCGCGGGCAGGCTCATCTCAGGGTATGGAGGAGCTGTTACAAAATCGGACATGTGCGAACCCCTGTGTCAGAGTTCGCACTATGTGGCAGTAATTTTACCGTGTCAACGGCCCGCAGTAATTCTACTGAAATAAATTCCACAGGAACGTAGCAAGCGCCACCGCAGCCATGCAGGCCAGCACGAAGCGGGGATCGCGAAGCCCAAGCGGCATCATCCGGCGACCTTGAAACAGGCTATTGCCACGGCGGCCAGCCCGAGCCAGACCAGACACATGATCGTGTAAGGATTGAGGAAAACACCTGTTTCCTGCCAGACCGCCCAGATCCAATAGACCTGGGCGGGACCTGGGAACATAAACGTCAAGATGGTCGCGCCGAAGCTGGTCAGGTACGCGACGTATAGCGAGAAAACGTAGATGCCTAGACTGAGAATCCAAAGCGCCAGAGAGCAAACCGCCAATATCCCGTTCGCCAGGCGCTTCACAGATCAGCCCGTCTTCTTCCGCTCCAGGATCGCGAGGGACACATCGATGGCATCCGCAAGAGCTTTGAACTCTTGCTCCTTCTCGCGATAGAACCTTTGCTGTTCAAGCAGTCGCGCGACGGCATCATCGGACGATTCCGAGACCGGCTTTGCGCCGAGCGGCGCCAGCGGCTCGAACAAGCCAGGCGGCGGATCGCCGAGCACCTTGGCCAAGGCTCGCAAGGTTCCGACCTTGGGAAGGCTTCCGTAGCCATTGCGCAGCGTCTTGCGCATGTTCTGGATGGCCGAAGGTGCGCGCGCCTTTTTCTCGGCCCGAGTGTCGCTCAGGTCGAGCGCATTCAGGCGAGCATCAACCCACTCGACGACCTCTTTCAGTTCCATGCCAGTAAAGTAACTGGAATTAACAGAAAAGGCGCGCGGTAAGAATGCTGTTGACTTGCGCGGTAAAATTACTGATATTCCGTCCATGACAGGCATCGAACAGCTACTCGCCGTCGCGCGCGCATATGGCGCGTCCGAGGGCTTGGACCTCTCGACCGTGAGCTGGCGTGCGCTCGGCGACACCAAGAAATTGCCGGCGATCGAGCGGGGAGCGGACATCCAAGTTCGCCGACTTGAGAGGACGATGCAGTGGTTTTCGGACAACTGGCCGTCGGCTGAATGGCCCGATGGTGTTCCGCGTCCGGCGCCGGCACCGGCTGAGGCACGCGCATGACGTGCGTCTGCGAACGAAATGATTTCGGCGCCACTGTGGCGCCGCACACGGCCTCGCATCCTCACTCTCCCATTGTTGGCTTTTCTTTGTCGCACCCGGGGAGAGTGTACGGCGGAACTCACACATCGAGCCATCCTAATTTTACAGGGGCAGCATGTTCTAGATGCGGCGTTCAGTGGAGCGGGGGAGTCCCATGCGTTCACCTTACGAGCAGGCCGTCGGTCAGGCCGCGGAAATCGACCGACACTTGCGTCGGGGGACCGACAAAATCGTCGGTCGAAAGTTCGGGCGGGTGGCCAAGGTGCTTTGGCCGGACTCGACCGCGGCCACGCTGGCGGCGATCGCCGGCAAAAAAACCGCTGTCAGAACAGCGGAAAGGTGGCTCGCAGGCGAGCATGAGCCGCCAGGGATCGTTCTCGCGGCTGCAATCGTCGAGATGATCCGCGTCCAGTAATCCGTCGAGTGTGGTGTTCCTGCGTGCTGCCCGGTGGTGACCCGGGATCAACGAGACTTTGCACGGGGAAAGCCATGCCTACAGAACCGGGCGCCTCACACGAGGCGCAGCGCGGCGGCGCAAGCCACATCGATCGGCCGTTTGCGCCGCCGCTCGAATGCGTGATCGACCTGCCGTTCCCGCCATCCGTCAACCGGATATGGCGGTCGCAGCAGGCCACCAACGGCCGCAAGATCGGCGTGTACCTTTCGGCCGAATATCGCGCTTGGTCGAAGCACGCCGACATCGCCGTGATCGCGAACGGCTCCTGGCGCAGCCGCGTCGCCATGCCGGCCGAGTTCACCGCTGTCATTCAGCTCAACCGCGCCCAGCGCGCCGGCGACATCGACAATCGCATCAAGGCGGTCCTCGACTGGGCCCAGCGCGCCCAGATCATCGGCAATGACCGCCTGTGCGAGGCACTGACCGCCCGCTGGGTCGCGACCATCGAGGCGCCCTCCGGCTGCCGGCTCATCCTGCGGAGCGTCGCATGAACGCGCTCGCCCGCACGCGCGGCCCCTACAAGCGGGTGCCATGGGCCGCGCCGGAGCGTCTGCGCTGCAGCCTGCTCGACCTCACCAACGAAACATGCCGCTGGCCGATCGGCGACCCGGGCGAGACCGGGTTCTACTTCTGCGGCACGCCGTCGGCGGACCTCGCGGCGGGCCAGCCGTACTGCCCCTGCCACATGCGCGAGGCGGGCCAGTGATCGACCCGTCCATCATCGACGCGATGATCGCGGCTGGGGCCAGCGCCGAGGTGATCGCGGCTGCCGTGAAGGCCGACCACGCGATCGCCCAGGCGAAGGCGGATGCGAAGCGCCAGAGGAACCGCGATCGCATGCGTTCTGTGCGCGCTAGTGCACGCACAGATGTGCACAGCGATGCACAAACGTGCACAGACGCGCACAGCAGTGCACAGCCCCCTTCCTCTCCTTCGCCCCCTCTCCCCCTTTCCCCTATAACCCCTATCCCCCTTACCCCCACAACCTCTCCATCCCCTTCCGCCTCGCTTCGCTCGGCGGCGCGAAACACGCGCAAACGCGGCGAGCCACTTCCGGCGCATTGGGTTCCATCCGAGAAAAACCGTGCGGATGCGCGGGCAAAGGGGCTTTCCGAGCAAAGGATCGACGCGGAGGCCGAGCGCTTCCGCGACCACAGTCTCGCAAAGGGCGTGTTGCACAAAAACGTCGATGCGGCTTGGAGAAACTGGGTGACGTCCCCCTATCAGGCGCGCGGATCTCCGACGAGCGGACACGCACCACGGCCAGGCTCGAAGGAAGACAGGGCAGAGAGAACGCACAATGCAATTCAAAAACTTACCGACTACGTTGCAGCTCACGCCGATGAGCAAAGCCGAGGCGGGCGCCCTCGTGAAGCGGATGTTGGGCTCTTACCCTTCGCTAAACCTGCACGATCCTGAGACCTACATCGCGACAATCTGCACGCTGCTGACCGGCTATCCGCTGTGGGCGGCCGAGATCGCGGTCGACAAGGCCACGGTCGAGAGCAAGTACATCCCGCCGACACCGGGCATTCTCAAGCCGCACCTCGAGGAATTGGTGCGCACGCCGCGCTACCTCGCGCAATGGGACAAGGATGCCAAGCTGCAGGCATTGCCGCCCCCGCCGGGGCCGAGCGCGGAGGAGCGGCGCGCGTTCATCGCCAGTCGGCGCGAGAAGTACGGACCCGATTGGGTGCGCCCATGGCGGCCGCAGCAGCCGACGCGCGAGCAGGCGCGCGATGCGCTGATCGCGCAGATCGGCCAGGAGGCTTTCGACGCGACCCCGGACGCCGGGTTCACGACCGACGAGTGGAAGAAATTGCAAGGTCCACAGATCACCGAAGGAGCTGACCAATGAATACTGTTGTGAGTTTCAAGCGGCCGCCGAAGTCGGCGCGCACCCAGATGGAGACCATGATCATCACTGCGGATCTGATAAAATCGTGGCGCAAGCCAACCTTTCAGCGTCCGGTGAAGATCAACGAAAAAGTACGCGCCATGTCCGAAGTGATCCGGGCGGAGGGCGGCATCATCCCAGGTGGCGTGTTTGTGCTCGGCGTCATCGAGCGCGGCGCGGAGGCTGGGACCTATCTAGTCGACGGCCAGCACCGTTGCGAGGCGTTTTTGATCTCCGGCGTCCCGGAGGGGCTTGCCGACGTGCGGATCATCCATTTTGAGACGCTGGCCGAAATGGGCGAGATGTACGTTCAGCTTCAAGAGCAGCTTGTGCGGATGCGGCCGGATGACTCGCTCCGAGCGATGGAGCAGACGATCCCGGCGCTCGCCTACATCAAGCGCAAATGCGATTTTGTCGGCTACGATCAGTTGCGCCGCGGAACGGCTAGTCCAATCCTCAGCATGGGCCTTGCGCTGCGAGCTTGGGCCGGATCGGCAGCGGAAACTCCGGTCATGGCTCCTCACGCCTTATCCCTTGCCCGGGCGATCACCGACGAGTCCGCTCGCCAGCTCGTGGACTTCCTTGAGATTTGTCGGGAGGCATGGGGACGCGATGTCGAGTATCAGCGGCTTTGGAGTTCGCTGAACCTGACCATTTGCATGTGGCTGTACCGTCGGCTTGTTCTCGACAAGGATCGAGGCGTGAAGCGGTTCGCAGTCCTCACGCGCGACCAATTCAAGCGCGCAATGATGTCGGTCTCTGCCGACCCCGCTTACCTTGATTGGCTAGTCGCTCGCCATATGGGCGAGCGCGACCGCAGCCCCTGCTACGGACGGCTCCGCGCGATCATCGTTAAGCGATTGGCAGCGGATACGGGCGGCAAGGCAAAGATGCCGGCGCCGCCTTGGTACACGAAGACCGGCACGTGAGCCGCGATGCGCTCAGCGGATACGTGGACTGGTACACCTGGCGCGTGCGCCGTGCGCGCTGCGTCTATCGCGAACTGAAGGGGGAACGGGAGATGGCTGGGGAGATCAGGAAGGCAATGGCGGGGCTGCGCACGGCCAAGCAGGGCATGGTGGATTCGCTGTTGAAGGAGATCGAGGCGGTGCAGGCCGAGATCGCAGCGACGCACACCGATGGGCTCGACGCGATGAAGCTGCCGCGCGCCGAGCTTGAGGCCACGAAGCAGGAAATCCGCGAGATCAGGGCCGAGTTTGCGCCGCAGACGAATGGCGGCCCTGCCGGCCCTTTGCCGGATGCGCCGAAGGGCTCGCCGCAGCCTTCCGCCGACTCACCGCACGGCACTGACGCGAGCCCGCTGCCGCACGCCAACCCGAGGATATGGCCGTGAGCGATGCAGGCGCACACGAGATGGTGTCGGCGCTCCACGGAATAGCCAGCGCGCTGTGGTTCATTGCGTTGACTGTGTTCATCATGAGCTTGCGTAAGTGACAGACCGGCCGCTCGCGACCATCCGAAGCTATGACGAGCTAATCGAGGCATTGCGGGCCCGCGCGCGCGAGATGGGCGCGACCTATGACGCGATAGATCAGGTTGCCGGTCTGCCGACGCGCTACACGTCAAAGGCGCTGGCGCTCGGTTCAAGGCGGCAACGGGGCTCGCCGCTGAGCGCCCAAGCGATGTGGCCCATGATGGAAGCGCTCGGAATAGAGGTTGTCATTCGCGAGCGTCCCGACGCTCTAGAACGCTATGAAAATAGGGTCTCAGGGGGCAATTTGAGCTATATGCTGAACGGTGCTCAGAATAAGCCCGTAATTCTCAAATTCTCGCGTCGCCGGATGAAGGAGCTGGGCAAACTCAGCGGCGAGACGCGGCGTCTAACCGTCCCGAAACGCACACGTTCTCGCATTGCACGCCAAGCCGCGAAGGCGCGATGGCGCAAGCCTCAGATCACCGAGATCACGCCAGATGCTGTCAACCCCTCGGGAACGCAAGCAGGAACAGATGAGAACCCCAGCAAAACACGGTAAATCCGGCAAGCGAACGCGTCGCAAGCCGCATCGATCACGAAAAACTGTGATAGCCTCGCGTCATTCCACAGTGAGCGCGACCAGCGCGAACGAGGACCAGCAAGCGAGGCAAGCCGAGCGCAGCGCCATCCGCGGTCCTTACGGATGCGATGTGGTCTTCACCGTCGGTATCGGCTGGAGCTACGCTGGATGCCCCTGGCTCGTCATCCACCACCGACCCAACGGTGACGCGCTCCACATCGCCGATGACTGGCAGCAGATGATCGAGGCGATCAACGCCGTCCCCAAGCGATGGCGAAGGGTGACAGCAAGCGGTGCGGGGAAGACCTATAGATCGCTGCGCACGCGATAACCCGATGGGAATGCATTCCTATCCGCACCATCTGGGCACAATTGTTCGCACCAACGATTTCAATGACTTACGGATGGGTTGATCGCTGTTCCCGCACCCAGGTCGACGCATCATCATCGTTCCGGCCAACCTATTGATCGGGCACGAAAAGACCGGGGGTGGGTGGGGCGTACCCCCGGGAACGCTGCCTCTCCGCTGCGGCTACATGCTCCATCTCTTTCGCGCCGTCTTTTCAGGCACTTCGGTTTTCGGGGTGCGTTGCTGGTTCCGGGGCGCTGCCGATAACTTGTTAATATGAGCGGCCGCGCAGAAGGCACACCGACGGTTCCTGATCCGGATGTTGAGGATCTGGGGCCTGCGATGCTGGCCTGCAATCCGGCGCAGCGGCGGTTTGCGATTGCGGCGGTGATGTATCCGCTGGCGAAGGACTTTCAGATCGCGAAGGCGGCTGGGTATGCGGACCGGAACCATGGGTCGCTGCGGGTGACGGCGCACCGGTTGTTCCACGACGAGAAGGTTCTGGCGGCGATCCGGGAGTGCGCCGACAAGGAGGTGCGCTCGGGGGCGATGCTGGGGATCGCGACGATCAAGAAGATCGTCCGGAACGACGCGCACCGGGACCAGTTCAAGGCTGCGGCATGGCTGGCGGGGCTCAACGGCTTCGCGGTCGCGCAGAATATCAATATCAATCAGAGGGTTACGGACGAGAGCGGGAAGGCGATCCTTGAGCAGATTAAGGCGCTGGCTGAGAAACTCGGCGTGCCGCTGACGGCGCTGCTCGAGCACAAGCCTGCCGTTCCACATGAAACAATCGAGGGCGAGTTCAGCGAGGTCAAGGATGGCTGAGCCGTCCGTCGCCGAGCTCAAGCAGGTTCTTGCTGGTCTGCAGGCGCTCGACTATCGCCGGACCTACCAGCAGTTCTTCGACTTCAAGCCCTATCCGAAGCAGAAGGACTTCCTGCTCGCTGGCGCGGCGTTCTCCGAGCGGTTGCTGATCGCCGGCAACCAGAACGGCAAGACCCACGTCGGCGCCTACGAGGCGGTCTGTCACCTGACCGGGATCTATCCCGAGTGGTGGAAGGGGCGGAAGTTCACGCGGCCGACCCGCGGATGGATCGCTGGCGAGACCTCGCTGGTGGTTCGCGACGTCCAGCAGAAGAAGCTCTGCGGCGAGCCGGGCGTGGATGCTGCATTCGGCACCGGGATGATCCCGAAGGACCTGTTCGTCGACAAGCCATCGCTCGCGCGCGGCATCACGGACGCCTACGACACGATCCAGGTCCGCCACGTCTCGGGCGGCATCTCGGTCGCGCGGTTCAAGTCCTACGAGCAGGGCCGGCAGAAGTTCCAGGGCGAGACCCTGGACTGGATCTGGTTCGACGAGGAGCCGCCGCTGGAAATCTATTCCGAGGGCCTGACGCGCACCGCGGCCACCAAGGGCATCGTGTGGATGACCTTCACGCCGTTGCAGGGCCCGACCGCCGTGGTCAACCGTTTCCTCGATGAGCCGTCGCCCTACCGGACGTGGATCACCATGACGATCGACGACGCCGAGCACATCACGCCGGATGAGAAGATGCGGCTGATGGCGTCCTGGCCGCCGCACGAGCGGGAGGCGCGAGCCAACGGCACGCCGATGTTCGGCGAGGGGCGCATCTTCACGGCCCCGGAGGACTCGGTTACCGAGGAGCCGATCGAACATGTGCCGCAGCACTGGTACAAGATCGGCGGCCTCGACTTCGGCATCAACCATCCGTTCGGGTTTGTCCTGATCCTGTTGGACAAGGACGCCGACACGATCCACGTGCACCACACCTACCGGGTGAAGGACGCGCTGCCGATCCAGCACGCCGACGCGATCCGGCGCGTCGCCGGGAACGTCCCGGTCGCGTGGCCGATGGACGGTAATATTCGGCGGGACGACGGCAAGCCGATGGCCGACCACTACAAGCGGCACGGCGTCAAGATGACCCCAAGCCACGCCACATGGCCGGACGGATCGGTCTCGACCGAGGCGGGCGTCATGGAGATGGACGAGCGCGAGAAGTCCGGCCGGCTCAAGTACGCCAAGCACCTGAGCGACCTCCTCGAGGAGCGCCGGCAGTACCACCGCAAGGACGGCCAGATCGTCAAACTCAAGGACGACCTGATTTCGGCGCTGCGCGTGGCGATCATGGCGCGACGCCTCGCGCGGCAGGTCTCTCTCGGGCCGGCGAGCGACGCGCGCACCGATCCGCCGCCATTCGCCGCCGGCATCGACTTCGACCTATTCGACTGAGTGCGTTGCCGCATTTCGGCGCCCCGCGCACCCTCCCATCGTTGACGCCTCCCTGTTGACTGCCGCTGGGCCGCCATCCCCTCACGTGCGCCGCCCGGCGGCCTCTTTCGCATGAGGGACCAAAGATGACCCCGGCAAAACGCCTCCGCAAATTCGAAGACGACCATTTCGGTGACACGCCGCGCGTCCAAGGCAAGATCCAGCGCGGCCATGGTTCGCAGTTCCAGAACCTCTCGGACAAGGAGAAGGCCGAGTACGCGGCCCTCGAGAACCTGGTTGCAGCGCAGGACGCGCACCAGCAGGCGGTTTCGCACGCCAACGCTGCGCTGCAGCGGTTGCACGAGGCCGCGGAGAGGGCTGGCGTCGATCCGGATGACCTCGACGACGAGCCGGAGGAAGCGAAGGAACCGGAGCCTCAGCCCGAGCCGCCTGTCGACGAGGGCAAATAAAGCCCATGGCTCCCCTCGATCTTGGCCTCGGCTCCGACCTCGCGAACCAGGTGAAGGACGACGAGGAGGAGCGCCGCAAGAAGCGGCTCGGTCAGACGCAGACCTCTCCCGCCGTGCAGCAGTTGTTCGGCTACGGCATGGCGGGGGTCGCGCCGATGCAGTTGGGGCTCGCCGGTGTCGGTCGCCGCTGATCCGATCATCGATCTCGCCTTTCACCGGCACGCGCAGGAATTGCGCGACTCCTGGCAGGGCAGGGTGCTCCGCGGCGCGCTCGAACTCACCGGGCCCGGCATCGCGCGCCCGCGCAACGTCATGGGGGCCGCCGTGCTCTCGGTGCTCGCGCACTCGTTCGACGACGCCATACCGGTGCTGCTCCGCACCGTCTTCCCCGGCTTCCAGGCGGTCGGTGTGCCGTTCTTCTGCACGGCGGCGAAGATTGCGAAGACCGGCCAGATCATGGCTGACCTCATCACGCGCGACGGCGCGCGGATGAAGAACCAGGTGATCTTCCGCGATACGCGGCAGATGGAGACGCAGTTCCGTCGCCACGCCGACGCGGCGCGGCTCGACGACAAGGACCGCACCGAGTTCATCGCCGCGGTCAAGCGCTGGGTCGTCTGCGACTACCGGCTCGATCCGACGATGGATTCCGCCGATCCCGACGCGCGGCGGCTCACGGTGCATTGATGGCCTACGATCTCGTCCCGCAGAACTCGAAGTCTGGCCGCCGTGTCGTCTCGCAGGCCGAGAGCGATTTCTGCCAGTCCACGATGGCGCGCTTCACCGAAAAGACGGTGTGGCGCAACGTCTTCGCCGGCCAGTGGGAGGAGACATCCCGGCTGATCTGGCCGGAGCACCGCAACACGTTCTACTACGGCACGTGGAATTGGCCGGGGCAGAAGAAGACGCAGCAGCAGGTCGACGCTACGGGCATGCTCGCGCTGCACCGCTTCGCCGCGATCGCCGACTCGCTGCTCACGCCGGCGAACAGCGAATGGCACACGCTCGAAGCCAATAATGAGTACGTGATGAAGGACCGGCAGACGCGGGTCTATTTCGACACGCTGACGCGCCTCCTGCACAAGTACCGGCGCAATCCGCTCGCCAATTTCCGCGGCCAGAACAACATGAACTGGCGCTCGCTCGGCGGGTTCGGCAACGCGACCATGTACATCGACGCCTTTGACGGGCGCCATTATCACGGATTCCGCGGCACCCGCTACAAGTCGATCCCGCTCGGCGAGACGTTCTTCGGCGAGAACCACCAGGGCATCGTCGACGACATCGACCGCTGGTTTCGCTTCACCGCGCGCCAGGCCGCGCAGAAATGGGGCGAGGACGCGCTGCCGGAACAGATCCGCGCGGCGCTGGCGAAGGGCAGCGAATGGCCGTTCAACTTCCTGCATTGCGTGCATCCGCGCGACGACTACGACCCGGACCGGCTCGACTATCGCGGGCTGCCGTTCACCTCGTATTACATCTCGATCGAGGGGTTGTGCCTGATGCAGCCGCCCGGCGGATACCGCACATTCCCCTACGCGGTGTCGCGCTACGATCAGGCGCCGCGCGAGCAGTACGGCCGCGGCCCCGCGCAGATGGTGCTCCCCGCGCTCAAGACGCTCAACAAGCAGAAGCAGATTTTCTTGAAGCAGGGCCACCGCGCCGCCGACCCGGTTCTGCTCACCGCCGACGACGGACTGGTCAGCGGGTTCGATCTCACGCCCGGCAAGCTCAACAAGGGCGGCGTGAACGCCGACGGCAATCCGATGGTGCAGGTGCTGCCGACGGGCAAGATCGAGATTGCGATCGAGATGATGCAGGAGGAGCGCGGCATCATCGACGATATGTTCCTGGTCACGCTGTACAAGGTGCTGTCCGAGCACCCGAACATGACCGCGACGCAGGTCATCGAGCTCGTCAACGAGAAGGGTATCCTGGTCGCGCCGACGCTCGGCCGGCAGGAGACCGAATACCTCGGGCCGATGATCGAGCGCGAGATCGACGTTCTCAACGCGCTGCGGCTCCTGCCGCCGATGCCGCCGCGGCTGCGTGAGGCCAAGGGCGAGTACGAGATCGTCTACACCTCGCCGCTTGCGCTCTCGCAGCGCGCGCAGGAAGCCTCCGGTTTCATTCGCACCGTGGAGACGGCGAAGGAGATCGTGAACATCACGCAAGACCCGAGCTACCTCGACCGCTTCGACTTCGACACGGCGCTGCCCGAGATCGCGCACATCCAGAACGTGCCGGAGCATTGGCTGGCCGATGACAAGCAGGTCGCCGCGAAGCGTCAGGCGCGCGCCAAGGCGCAGGCCGCCGACCAGCAGATCAAGGCAATGCCGGCGCAGGCTGCGATGATGAAGGCGCAGGCGGTCGTCGCCAAGAACCAGCCCGGCCTCGGCACGCAGGGGATCGGCGGGCCGCAGCAGCCGATGCCGCAATGACCAAGGAAGAACTCGCAAGGGCGCACAACGAGAATGCGCAGCGCGCCTACCAGATCGTCTTCGGCTCGCCGGACGGCCGCATGGTGCTCGCCGACCTGATCGCGTTCTGCCACGGCCGCAACAGCGAGTTCGATCCAGACGACCGCAAGCATGCCTTCAACTCCGGCAAGCGCGCGGTGCTCATGCGGATCACCGAGTTCACGAACCTGACGCTCGAGGAAATCTACGCGCTCCGCGGCTTCGGCCGCCCCATCGCCCAACAGGAGGATACCGATGGCTGATGAAGGACAACAGCAGCAGCAACAGCAGCAACAGCAACAGGCCAAGCCGTGGTTCGACGGCGTGGACGCCGAAACGCTCGGCCACTGGGACAACAAGGGCTGGAAATACAAGGACAGCCCGAAGGATCTCGCGGTCGAGCTGACCAAGGCGTGGAAGGGGCTCGAGCGCCACTTCGGCGCGCCAGCGGACCAGATCCTGCGGCTGCCGAAGGAGGCAACCGACGAGGCCGGCTGGAAGGCCATCCGGGAGCGCCTCGGGATGCCGAAAGAGGCGAAGGAGTATGACTTTTCGTCGGTGAAGATGGCCGGCGCAGATCTCGAAGCCGGGTTCGTCGACCGGATGCGCGCCGCCATGCACAAGGCCGGCGTGCCGAAGGACGCGGCGCCGGAGATCGTCAAGGAGGTCGTCGGCTATCTCGAGGAGGCCGACAAGACCGAAAGCGCCCAGTCGAAGGCGGACTACGACGCTGCTCTTGCCCGCATCGCCAAGGAATGGGGCGCGAATTTCCGGCTCAACGAATTGAACGCGCTCGAAGCGACCAAGCGCCTGGGGCTTTCGCAGGAGCAGTACGACAAGATCAAGGCCGCGATCGGGGTCGACGTCGCCGCAGAGATGTTCCGCAAGATCGGCGCGGGGACGAACGAGGACACATTCGTCGACCGCAGCCAGGGCGGCGCGAACCCGGTCACGCGAAACGGCGCCGTCGCGCGCAAGGCCGAACTCGAAGCCGATAATGATTTCATGGCCCGCTATCTCAAGGGCGGCGCTAAGGAGGTCCGCGAGATGAACGGCCTGATCGAGCAGATCGTCGGGAGCGCGGCATGAGCAAGGATCGCGACGAACTCGCCGGGCTGACGGCGCAAGCCTGCGCGGCCGGGTGCAAGCGTGGCCGGTGCGTGATCACCGAGAACCAGTTCTGCGGCCATCCGTTCAAGTGCAGCCATGCCGACGCCGGGCCGAAGGTCTTGGAGCGCATGACGCGCGCCAGGAAGATGATCGCCATGCAGAAGATCGAGGCCGCCTGATGCCGTCCCAATCACAAGCCCAGCACGGCTACGCCGGCATGTCGTCGACAGCGGCCGGCCGCAGGAAGCTCCGCGCCGAAGGCAAGAAGCCGATGCCGGACAGCGTGGCGAAGGAATACCTGCAGGCCGACAAAGGCCGGAAAATCGGCAAGCTCGCGCGGCATGTCCGCCAACCTTGAGTGCGTTGCCGCGCGAACGCGGCCACGGCAATCTCGCGCACAGTTGTTCCGGGTAACGGCTGCTGGCGTTCGTGTTCAGCAGCCGGCCCGGCAGCCCCCGAAAGGGCACGGCTGAAACTGCATTCCTTGTCGGGCAACCGACCCTCTCGAATGGCCCCCCTGCCTAGGGACACGGCCGAACAGTTGGCCCCCAGCGCATTCAGCGCGGACACGGCCGCCAACCGCTCGGACCACAAAAGGCAGGGCCATGTCCGAAAATCTCCCCAAACTCGCCGTCGAGACGTTTTCGACCGTTCTCAAAGCCAAGCTGCAGCAGACGCAATCCATGCTGCGCGGCCGGGTCGAGGAAGGCCAGCACGTCGGCAAGCAGGCTTCGCCGGTCGACTACATCGGCGCGGTGCAGATGAAGGCCCCGACGGGCCGCTTCGCGCCGAACCAGCCTCAGAACACCGATTTCACCCGCAGGTGGGTGACCCCGGTCGACAAGGAGGCGTACCAGCTCATCGACTCGTTCGACAAGCTGCGGCTCCTCATGGACCCGACGTCGCAGTATTCGACGATCGCGGCCGCCGCCGTCGCCCGCGAATGGGACGACCGGATCATCGGCGCCGCGTTCGCCACCGCGACCATCGGCGACTCGACCGGCGTTGGCACGACCACCGAGGCGTTCTCGACCACGAACTGGCAGATCAGCGACACGTTCAAGTCGGCGGCGTCGTCCGGCCTGACCGTGGCGAAGATGATCGAGGCCAAGCGCATCATGCGCAAGGCGCAGGTGCCGATCGACACCGAGCAACTGACCTGGGTCACGAACAGCCAGGGCGAGGCCGACCTGCTCAACCAGGTGCAGGTGGTCTCGACCGAGTTCAGCGACCGCCCCGTCCTGACCGACGGCAAGGTCACCCGCTTCCTCGGCTGGGATATCTGCTACTCGGAGCGCCTGACCTCCACGTCGAACCTGCGCCAGAACATCGCTCTGGTGAAGTCCGGCGCGTACCTCGGGATCTGGAAGGACACCGAGAACGACGTCGAGCGCCGGCGCGATCTCTCCGGGCTGCCCTACCAGCTCGCCACCCTCATGTCGTCGGGCGCGACCCGCCTCGAGCCCGGCCGGCTCCTGCAGGTTCTGTGCGCCGACACCTCGGCCGCAGCCGACGTGACGCTGTAAGGAGACCACCATGGCGACCGAAGCCCTCAAATCCACTCCGATCACCAACCTCGACGCCTCCCCGCCTGTCTTGAACAGCACGGGGCAGGGCGCGCCGGGCACGCTGCGATCGGTCAATGGTCATATCGCCGCGACCGCGGGCGTGACCTCTGGGTCGACCTACCGGCTCTGCCGCATCCCGACCAACGCCTGCATCAAGCAGGTGCTGCTCACGGCGGCGGCCGAAGGCGCGACCGGCGCGTTCGACATCGACGTGGCGTTCTCGGACTCCACGACCGACGGCACGCCGGCGAGCCTGCAGGGCACCATCCCGCAGGTCTCGGCGGCCGACAACAAGCTGTTCGGCGCGGCCGTGTCGGTCACCTCGGCCGTGAAGAACCAGGACCAGACCTTCGCCAATACCTTCACCACCGATCACCAGAACATCCCGCTGTGGTCGGTCCTCAACGCGCTCGGCACGCTGGGCTTCACCTCCGATCCCGGCGGCTTCTTCGACATCCTGTTGAAGACCACCGCGACCATGGCGAACGGCGGCGACGTGGCGGTCGAAGTCCGGTTTGTGGTCGACGGCTAAGGCAGATGGCCCAAAACACCTGGATCAACCTCGGGGCCGACAAGTCGACCACCAGCAAGCCGGATGGTGACGGAAACCATACGGCGGCTGGGGGCACGTCGGCCTCGGGGGATTTCACGATCTCCTTCGACAGCACGGTCGTGACCAGCCTGAACATGTTCGACAGCCTGGTTCGGAGGGCGCGACTGCGCGCCATGTCCGGCGGCCTGAAATAGGAGACGGCCATGGCCGACCATTTCGTTGCGATCGCGCGCGGCGTCGAGGGCTTTGCCTACAACGACTTCACCACCGGCACCTCCTCGTCGGCTTCAACCCTGTTCGAGTTTCGCGTGCATGACGGCGTGACCCCCTCGCGCGTCGAGGTGCTGAAAGCCCTCAAGGCACTCGAGCGGTTCTTCGAGAACCCGCAGCAGGTGGCCGCGGCCGGCTTCGACGTGACCGGGTAAGCCTATGACGACCGCAGTCGACGGCGCACGCTTCTCGAACATCTCGGCGACCACGGCCGCGTTCGCCCTCAAGGGCGGTTACTACATGGTTGCGGTCGTCGCGACCTTCGGCGGCGGCAACGTCGAACTGCAGGGCCTTGGCCCGGACGGCTCGACCTGGCTGTCGGCCCCGACCGCGCTCAAGCTGACCGCGGCCGGCACAATCGCTGGATACCTTCCGCCCGGCCAGTACCGTTTCACGATCACCACCGCGACGGCGGTCTACGCCAGCGTGATCGGGGTTCCGATCTCTTAGCGCCCGTGTGGGGTGCGTTGCCGGGCTCCTGATGCTGCCCCAAGGATCAGCCGGCATCCTGGGAGCACTCGATGCTGGCTATTTCCCCGAGCGGGTTCCAGTCCGCCACCGACATTGCCAATCGGGCGCTGCACCATCTCGGTGCGGATCACGAGATCACGAGCCTCATCACCGATCAGAGCAAGAACCAGCGGCTGATCAAGGCGGTCTACACCAAGCTGCGCCAGGCCGAGTTGCGCCGCGCCCCGTGGGGCTTCGCCATGCGGCACTCGATCCTGCGGCCGCTCGACACCACGAGCATGGCGTGGACCGCGCCGGTGTACGCCGCCGGCACCACGTATCGGGTCGGTCAGGTAGCATCCTACGACGACGGCCTCGGCTCGCGGCTGTGGATGTCGAACGCCCCGGCGAACCTCGGCAACACGCCGGGGTCGGCGCCGCAGTCGTGGGAGGATTTCACCGGGCCGATTGTCGCGGTCCCCTACGACGCCGGGACCACCTATTTCGGCGGCGATCTGGTCTACATCAGCAACGGCGACGGCACCTATACGGTCTACCGATCGCTCAGGCAGGGCAACGGCGAGGATCCGGCGACCACCGACGCCTTCGACGCGACGGTGACCTACGCCAAGGATCAGATCGTCGTCTACAACAGCCAGAACTACATCAGCCTCGTCGACCTCAATCTCAACCACACGCCGGACGTGAGCCCTTCGCAATGGGCGACCACGGTGCTGTCCGGCTCGCTGCAATGGGTCACGGCCGGCGGCACGCTCGCGCAGCTCGCCATCGTCTATCCGCTCTCGTCGGGCCCGGCGAGTCAGAGCGCCACTAGGAACGTCTTCCCACTGCCCTACGGCTTCCTCAAGAAAGGGCCGCAGCATCCTGGCGAGGGGCAGGTCTCGCCGCTCGGCGCGCCCCTGTACCTGATCCATGACGATTGGGTCATCGAGCAGCCCTACTTGATCAGCGGCTGCAGCACGCCGTTCGCGATGCGCTACGTGGCCGATGTCACCAATGTCGCGGCCATGGACCCGATGTTCTGCGAGGGCTTCGCCGCGCGGGTCGCACTCGAACTCGCCGAGCCGATCACACAGTCGACCGCCAAGGTGCAGACCATCGGGCAGATTTACCGGCGGTTCATGGGCGAGGCGACGATCGTCGACGGGATCGAGAACGGATCGGACGAGCCGGCCGAAGACGACCTAATCGCCTGCCGGTTGTGACGCATGGCGAAGGCGACGTACCAACAAAGTAAATTCCACGGGGGCGAGTGGTCGCCCTTCTATCAGGGGCGCGCCGACAACCCGAACTACCGCGCGGCGATGAACGTCTGCCGCAACGGCTTCCCGATCGAGGAGGGGGCCTGGGTGCGGCGGCCGGGCACGCGGCTCCTCGCGCCGAGCTACAAGGGCGGCGCCGCCAAGGTCTACCCGATCTTCTTCACCGACACCGAGCCTTACGTGTCCGAGTGGACCGACGGCGCGGTGCGCTTCTTCAACAATTCCGCACCGGTCATCACCGCGGAGGTCCGGGTCGGTCTGTCGCTCTCGACGGACAACCCGTCGGTGCTCACGCTGCAGACCCCGGCGGACTGGGCGACCGGCGACGAGATCGCGTTCCTCTACGGCAGTGCGACGGCGGGCTCCGCGGCCAATGCGCTACGCCAGCGCATCTTCCGTATCACGGCGATCGCGCAGACCTATCCGGCATGGTCGAGCGCCACGACCTATGGCGTGAACGAGATCGTCACCTCCGGCGGGACCAACTACCAAAGCCTGTTGTCCGGCAACCTCAACCACACGCCGGCCTCGAGCCCGACGTGGTGGGAGGTGGTGACCGGCACCGAGACGTTCTCGCTGCAGGATGCGGTGACGGGCGCGAGCCTCGACGGCTCGACGGTCAGCCTCGGCATCGCGGTGACCGTGGTGCGGCTCCTGCGGTTGACGACGCCCTACACGGCGGGCGCCTGGGAGACGTTGCGCATCGTCCAGAACAAGGACGTCGCGATCGCGCTCAATGGACCGCACATCCCGCAGGCGCTGACCGTCACGCCGAACCTCGGCACCGCGCAGGCGGCGAGTGCGTCGATCGCCGACGTGCGGTTTCAGGACGGCCCCTATCTCGATGCGGTGACGGACAGCCAGGCGACGGTCGGCGGCCTGTCCGGCGTGGTCGAGGTGACGATCGATTTTGCGTCCTACGACTCGACCCAGACCTACGCGCTCGGCGACCATGTGCTCTTTGGCACGTCGGCCTACAAGTCGCTGGTCGGGGCGAACCTCAACAACCAGCCCGACACGCACCCGGCGGACTGGGTGGCCGAGGACCGCGGCGTTGCCGTGACCGGCGAAGGCTCGACCCTCGCCGGGTTCCAGTCGACCGACGTGGGGCGGCTGATGCGGTTCTTCTCCGAGCCGGCGCTATGGACCGGCGGCAGCTACTCGGCGGGCGACAAGGTTGCCTACGACAACCAGTATTACGTCGCGGTATCGAGCAACAGCGCGGTGCAGCCGGACACCGACGCGACGGTGTGGACGATCGACCCGACCGGCGCGCGCTGGACCTGGGGGCGGATCACCTCGGTCCTCAACTCGAACACGGTGGACGTCCAGATCATGGGCGATCCGCTGCTCTACAATCTGACGGTGCGCACTTGGCGGCTCGGGGTCTATTCCGACACGACTGGATGGCCGACCTGCGGCATCTTCAACCAGGGTCGCATCTGGTTCGGGGGCGTGCTGCCCAACCGTTTCGACGCGAGCGAGTCCGACGGCGTGACGGTCGACGGTGCGATCAGCATGGCGCCGACCGACCGCAGCGGGCTCGTCACCGACGCGAGCGGCATCAGCTACACGCTGGAGGGCGGCGAGCAGGATCCGATCCATTGGTTTGCGCTCGACCGCCAGGGCATCGTCGCCGGCACGGCGGGCGGCGAATGGCTGATCTCTGCGCCGAGCGCCGGTCCGATCACCGACACGAACATCACCGCCGCGCAGGTCAGCGCCTACAAATGCGCCGACATCGAGCCGAAGCGCACCGGCCTGTCGCTGGTGTTCGTGCAGAAGTTCAAGCGCCGGGTCATGGAGTTCCTCTCCGACGTGTTCACCGGCCGGTTCAGCGCGCCGAACCTGTCCGAGACCGCAAAGCACCTCACCCATCCTGGCGTCGAGGAAATCTACTACCAGCAGGAGCTGACCCCGATCCTGTGGGCGCGCACCGGCGACGGCGCGTTGATCGGCTCGACCTACCGGCGAACCTCGGCCTTCTCCGAGCAGGCGCCGTTGTTCAACGGCTGGCACCGCCACGACCTCGGCACGTCGCGCACGGTCGAGAGCATCGCGGTCGGGCCGTCCAACGACGGCAGCCTCGATAGCCTCGCGCTGGTCACGAACAACTCGACCGCGGCGAGCGCCGATCAGGTGCGCTGGGTCGAGCAGTTGACGACGATGTTCGACGAGGACGACGTGCTCTACGACGCATGGTTCCTCGACGGCGCGATCGTCCCGGACAGCTTCTACAACGATACCGTGGGCGGGAACGCGGGCCTGCGCTTCACCGGCCTGTGGTATCTCGCGGGCGACACGGTGACGGTGTTCGTCGGCGGGCTCGACGTCGGCGATTACACGGTCGACGCGGACGGCAGTCTGTTCGTGCCGTTCGGCACCGGCGTTGCGCCGGCCACCATAGACTACACGGCGGCGGGCGCGGGCGCCTACCTGTTCACGCAAGCGTTTGTCGACGCCGTGCTGGCGTTGCAATTTCCGTCGCGCAATGGGTCGATCTCGACCGCCTCGGGCGAAACGCTCTCCTCGCAGACCGTCAACGCCAACCCGAACGGGGCGACGTCGAAGATCCAGAGCTATGTGCCGGTGGCCGGCACGCTGACCGGCGGCCGCACCGACCAGCTCACCGTCGATTGGTCGAACGGCCATCTCTTTCAGTCCGACACGTCGCACTCGGGCATTCGCGCCTATTCCTTGGTGACGGGGACCGATACGACCGACGTCACGCTCGACTCGCTGCTCGGCACGACGGGCGAGACCTATCAGGGCTTTGGCGCCTGCGACCCGCAGGGCAATCTCTATTTTGCCTCCGGTGTGTCCGGCTACGGCCGCGCCGTCAAGGTGAACTCATCGCTGTCGCTCACCTACGCGGTCGGAACAGATAACTCGTCCGGTCCGCCCGCCGACCCGAGCATGGTCAACCCGGGCGGCGTGACGATCCTCGCCGCGAACGCGAACTGGATCGTGTCGGTCCAGGCCGGTGACATCTCGGTCAACAAGGGTGCCGACGGCTCGTTCATGTTCGGCAACGCCGCGACCGGCGTCTATCAGGGCCTTTCGACGGCCGGCTGGACGCTGACCTATAACCGCAATTTTGTCGCGTCAGGTGCGTCGACCTACGGCGGCAACGTCGCCTCGGGCTACATCGTCAGCGCAAACACCGTCGTCAATTCGTCGTTCGATGTGTTCTTTGTCGGCGTGGCCGATGGCGTGCCCACCGGCGGCGGCGACATCTTCGATCCCGGCAATCCGGGCAAGAAGGGGCTCGGCAAGATCAAGGGGTTCGAGCCGGCCGGCTTCAACACCACGCCCACGGTCGACAACCCGGTCGGCTATTTCGCCAAGATCGGCACCATCACGGCGCCGGAAGTGGACTCACGCTGGGTGGACTTCGCCGCGAACTGCTGCGCCGGCCTCGTCATCGACCAGTCGGACAATTCGGTCATCACCGTCGTCCAGGCGTCGACCACCGGGACGAGCGCCTATTCGTCCGGAACGACCTACGGGATCGGCGATGTCGTCAACTCGGCCGGGCTGATCTACCAGAGCATCATCGCCGGCAATGTCGGCAACACGCCCGCGTCGTCGCCGAGCGCGTGGACGGCGGTGCCGATGCAGTACTGCATCAAACTCACCACCGGCATCTATTCGCGCAACAACACCGGCTCGTTCGCGATCAAGTGGATCGTGCCGCTGTTCGGCACCATGTCCATCGGCAACGTGATGAGCCAGGGCCGCATTAATAGTGGCCTGTTCGGCATCATCCAGCACAACGCGACCAACTCGTCGCTGCTCTACCTGATCGACACGACCAACGGCCATTACGTGGTCAAGGACGTGGCCGGCGTGACGGCCGACGGGACCAACCGTTACAGCATCTGGGACTCAGCCTCGCAGAGCGTGATGTTCCCCGGCGCCTACGACTCGACGGTCACCGGCGCACCGACCGGCCTCAACGGCACGATCAGCGCCTCCGGCGTCTGGTTCCGCCTGTTCGCCGGGACGGGCCTGCCGAACAGCGGCACGGTCTCCGGCAACACCACCACGACGCCCACCGGCTACACGTTCATCTTCATCACCAAGGCGAGCGGAGGTCTGCCGTGCGTGGTCGGCAAGTCGTACACGTCGCAGGGGCAGATCCTCCGCGCGATAGCACCGGAGGAGTCGGGCGCGCGCAGTGGCCCGGCGTTCGGCAAGACCCGTCGCTCCGAGAAGTACATGGCGCTGATGCACAACACCATCGGCATCCAGTTCTGCACCACCTTCACCACCAAGGGCCTGATCGCGCCTCGGCTCACGCATGACGATACCGGCGCGCAATACGTGCCGACCGAGATGTTCTCCGGCTTCTGGCGCGACCAGCTCGAAGACGAATACGGCTTCGACAGCATGGTTGGCTGGCAGATCCTGCGGCCCTATCCGGCGACGATCGTCTCGATCGGCGCGTCGATCGAGACATCAGACGCATGAGCCGGACCCTCACCATCGACAAGCTGGTCGACGCCCGCGCCTGCCCGCGCGAGACGGCGCTGTTCCGCGAGATGTTCGGCGACGGCAACGAATGCACGCTCGATCGGTGCCTGCAGGCGGCGCCGCATTTCGACTGGATATTCGCCAGCCGGCGGCTTCTCACCGCGAAGCAGTACGCGCACTTTCGCGCGCTCATCGTCGCGGCGACGCGGCAGCTCAAGCGGGTGGCGGACAAGGGCGGGGAGAAGCGGCGGCGCGCCTATGCGCAGGCGTTCTTCCAGGCATTCAACGGGCCGGAGGAATAGATGGCCTTCACGGCAGGCGGCATCGGCAGCGTGTTCGGCGGCATCGGCGCCGGGGTCAACGACCTGTTCGCGGCCGAAGGCTCGGAGATGGCGGCAGGGGGCGATTTCGCCGCTGCCCAGTCCTACGAGCGCGCGCGCGGCATCTCGCTGCAGAACGAGCAGATCGCCGGCGCCGCCACCGTGATCCAGGAAGCGCAGTTGCAGCGCAAGATTTCTGAAGCCGTCGGAACCCAGAAGGCCGCGACGGCGGGGGCAAACCTCGAAGGCGGCTCGGCCGGCGACCTGATGCGCATGAGCCTGCAGCAAGGCGCGCTCGCCAAGACGCTGGTGCAGGAGCAGGGGCAGATCACCCGCAACTCGTATGCGCAGCAGGCCGAAGCCTACGACGCCATGGCGACGTCGGCGGTCGCGGCCGGCAATGCCGCCGAGGTGGCGTCCAAGGGGCAGCAGTCGGCGGGGATTTTCTCATTCCTCGGAGCCGGCATCGGCCTGCTGGCGATGTTCTAGGGACCGACCATGCCGAATATCCGCACCTTCGAGAGTCCTGTCGACACGCTGCAGCCGACCGAGCGCGGCAGCGCCGCGTTTCGCGAGCTGGGCAACCTGCAGGAGCGCAACGCGCGCGCCGAGCAGGCCGAGATGGACCGCGCCGGCCGCGCGTTCGGCCAGGGCATCGCGGCGATCGGCAACGCCTTCGGCAACCTGTTCGAGCAGCAGCAGCAGCACACCGACACGGTGGCGGAACTCGAAGCGACCAAGAACGCGACCCAGAACGATCTCAACACGCTCGACGCCATCGAAGGCCGCGGCACCAAGGCAACGACCGACGACGACGGCAATCCGACAGAGCCCACGCTGACCGGCTATCGGTCCGGCGTCTCCGACGTGCTGTCCGACTACGAGAAGACGCAGGCGGCCGAGCGCGAGCAGTTTGCCGCGTCGGGCGCCAGCCAGAAGGCGCAGGACCGCTTCGCCCTCCAGCAGGCGACTCGGATGCGCTCGATCATGATCAAGGCGCACACCGAGGAGCACGCGGTTGCGACCCAGGAGGCGCTCGGCAACGTCGACAAGTCGGTCAACACGTCGATCTCGCTGATCGATCGCCACCCGGAAATGCTCGACGACGAGCTCGGCCGGTTCGACCAGACCATGGGGACGGTCACCGCCGGGATGGGGCGGCTCGAAGCGAAGGAGACGCTGGGCGCGAAGTCGGTCGAGGCCAAGGGGACGCTGATCGGTTCGGCGATCCTGTCCTATGCCAGGTCGGGCCAACTCGATCAGGTCGACCGCATCCTCAACAACCAGAAATACGACCAGTACATCGGGAAGGAGCGCGAGCAGATCGAGAGCAAGGTGTCCTCGATCACGCAGGCGCGGATCAAGGATCAGAACGCCAAGGACAAGGCCGACGCCGATGCCATCGGCGCGCAGCAGGACGATCTGGTCGATCAGATCTACCGCAACACCCGCCTGCCGCCGGAGCAGCAGAACCCGGACCTCACGCGTGCAGCTCTCGAAACGAGCCCGCTGTTCCGTGGGCGCCCGGCCGATCTGGAAAAGGCGCGCAAGACGCTCGACAGCCTGACGAACTCGACCATCGACCCGGCGCAGTCGAAGCAGATCGCCGACGGCGTGTCGCGCGGCATCACCGCCGGCACCGTGACCTCCGCGGCGCAGATCGACCAAGCCTACAACACCGGGCGCATGACTTGGGCTGACCGCACGCGGCTGCAGACCGAATTGAAGGACGCGCAGGACAACCCGGCCACCAAGGCGTTCAACTCCGACGTCAACGACTGGCTCAAGCGCAACGAGGGCCAGATCGACGCCGGCTTCGCCCAGACCGGCGCGGCCGGGCGGAGCGAACTCGGCCAGCAGATGGTCACGCGCTGGGAGCAAGAGGTGAAGCGCCGCGCCCAGATCATCCGGCAGAAGGGCGGCGACCCGCATGAACTGCTCGACCCGAACTCGCCGAATTCGATGGTGACGCCACAGGCGCTCGCGCCGTTCCGCGTGACCGATGCGATGAACGCCCAGTTCCAGGCCAACCGCAAGGCACAGGATCAGACCATCGAGACACAGCGCGCCGCCGGGCAGACTCCAACCGGGGCGGTGCCGGTGCCGCAGCCGCTGCAGGGCATCCAGGGCCTCGCGCGCAATCCGGCGACCGGCCAGTTCTACGACCCAGCGAAGAAGCTGTTCTACAACGCCGACGGCACCCCGGCGAAGATGAGCCTGCAGCCGCCCAAGGCGACGCCGGCCCCCCAGCCGCAGAAGATGAATTTCGCCCCCGATGAACAGGGCTCGCCGGCGCAGAACGCGATCAACGCCGCGATGCAGCCGATGCCGGACGCCCACCTCGACAAGAACCTGTTCTCGTCCGGGCGCGCGCAGGCCATGGGCATCCGGGGTGGGGTGGGGCAGAACCTGACCACGATCTCGGTCGCCGGCAAGAACGTCACGGTCAACGCGGCGGCGGCACCGCACTTCAAGGCGTTCCTCGAAGACCTGACCAGTCGCGGCTACAAGATCGACGACATCGGCGGCTACTCCGACCGGCTCAAGCGCGGTTCGTTCGCCTCCATGTCGGAGCACGCCTACGGCAACGCGATCGACATCAACCCGGACCGCAACCCGTTCCACTCGCGCAAGACCGACCTGCCGCCGAACGTGGCGCAGATCGCCGCGAAGTACGGCCTGATCTGGGGCGGCAACTGGTCCGGCAACTCGGCCGACCCGATGCACTTCGAATGGTCCGGCAAGGGCGGGGCGACCGTCTTCGCGAGCCGTTAGGAGTCCCATGGATTCGCTCCCAGAGGGATTTGAGCCGTACACGCCCCCGGCGGCGCAAAACGCACCGGCGGGCTCGGCTGAGTCAGCGCCGGCCCTTCCCGAGGGTTTTGAGCCGGTGCCGGCGGGCGAACTCGGCCAGCCGATCACCGCCGCGCCGTCGGCATGGACCGCCCGCCTCGCCCGCGGCCGGGCCGTTGTCGGGGCCATCGCCGATGCGGCCAAGGAGGGCTTTTCGGCCGGCTACGACAAGGAAGGGCTGGACCGGCAGTTCGCCGAGAACGACCGCGCGATGGACTTCTACCGCCCCTATCGGGCGTTCCCGGCAATCGACCTGGCGCGGCGGCTGATCGAGGTCGGGCAAATCGCGACCCACGCGATCGGTGGCACGCTGATGGGCGCGGGCGCGGCGACCGGCGAGGCGGTGTCGCTCGGGCTCGGGCAGGGCGAGACGGATCAGGCCAAGGCCCGGCGCGATTTCGCGCAGATGGTCAACATCGGGGCGCTGGTCGGCGGCGGCGGCGAACCCGGGCCGCTGATCCCGCTCAAATCGGGCGAGGTGGCCCGCGTCGCGATCGACCCGGCCACCGGCACGCCGTCGCTGCGGGTGGTGGGCGACTTCCCGCCCAAGCCCGTAGACTTCGACAATGCGGCGGCGGCCGTGGCCGGGCCGAAGGCCGAGACCGCGGCGATCCGGCAGAAGCTCATCGACGCCTGGGAGAACGAGGGCAAGCACCCGGCCGAGGTAGCCGCCGAGGCCGAGAACGACGCCTTCGTGCGGCACGACCTGTCCTCGGCCGCGGCGCACCCGACCGACATCCCGCCGCTGGTCTCGCCCGACGTGCAGCCGCTCTCGGCGCCGGGCAAGATCATGGCCGACCTGCGGGCGCTGAAGGAGCGCGCGTTCGACGCCGGGCGCTGGATCGAGCAGCAGTTGACGCCGATCGCGTCCGCGCCGGATCACGCCATCCGCTACACCACGGAGTACTTGTCTAGCCTGCGCCGCGTGCAATGGGATTGGGACCGGCTCGACCAGCACTTGAAGGAGAATTTCACGCCGGAGCAGCGCCAGGCCATGTGGAGGGCGATGGACGAGGAAAGCGTCATGCGCCAGAGCGGCGAGACGAGCGAGCACATGGGACTCGCGACGCTCGACCCGAAGGAGCGCGCGATTGCCGCCGAGTTGACCCAGCACGCCATCACGACCCGGCTGCAGATGCTCGACCGCGAGATGGTGACCACCGAGGGCCTGCCGTCCTACGTGCCGCGCGTGTTCAAGAACAAGGGCGGTGGCGAGCCGATGGACCTGGGGGCAGCGGCGCATATCCGCGAGACCACCGGCACGATGCTGCAGCGCAAGTACCTGACCGCCGAGGAGAGCGAGGTGGCGGCCAAGGCGCGGTTCGGCGACAAGACCGAGTTGATCCGTGACATCCGCGTGCTGCCGATGGTGCTCGCGCGCCAGCAGCGCGCCATCGCGGCGCACGACTTCATCGAGGGGGTGCGCAAGTTCGGCCAGGACATCGGCGACCCGCAGATCATCGAAGGCGAGAAGCCCTCCGGCGACTGGTTCACCCTGCCCGACAGCGACCTCGCCGACTGGAAATTCCGCACCGGCGACGACGGCAAGACTTTCGCCGCCAAGGTGCCGATCCACATCAAGGGCGAGTGGGCGGGCGCGATCAAGGCGATCCAGGACACCAAGTTCAACGCCTTCGATCGCCTCATCACCGAAATCAAGAACCGGCCGCTCACGCTGATCATGAACTCGCCGTTCATCCACGACAGCGTGGTGTGGTCGAAGGCGCTGCCGTCGAACCCCGGCAATCTGCTCACGTTCCGCTTCATGCGCCAGGGTCCGCAGCTTCTCGCCGACCAGAAGTTCATGCACGACATGCTCGACGCCGGCCTGGTGCTGTGGGGGCGGCGCGCCGGGTTCAAGCAGGACATCACCGGGGTTGCGGAGGCGCCGCAGCTTGAGCCGGGCCGCAGTCTCACATCAAAGCTCCTCGCCTACGTGCCGGGGCTGTTCGACGAGAAGGCCGGGACGGCCGTCAAGCGCGCGGTCGATGCGGCCGGCGAGTTCGTCCACGACAAGCTGCTGGGCGAGCAGGTGCAGAAGCTGCAGGCGTCGCTCGCCTACGATGTTCGCGAGACCATGCGCAAGAAGTTCCCCGAGGTGCCGGAGCCGGTGCTGAACGTGCTGGCTGCGCACGAGGCTAATCGCTTCGGCGGATCGCTGCCGCCCGAGGCGATGTCCTCGTTCTCGCGCGGCTTCGCCAACGCAACGCTGTTCTCGCGCCAGTTCACGCTCGGCAACATCGGCGTGCTCAAGGATGCGGTGAAGGGACCGCCCGAGTACGTGATGGGCCGCATCCGCGACATGCTCGGAGCGCAGCAATCCGAACAGGCTGCGGCGCTCTCCGACGCCATGAAAAGCGACGCGCGCCGGCACGCCTTCTCGGTCGTGATGCTCGACCTCGCCATGTTCTACGGGCTGAACTCGCTGCTGCAGTCCGGCATCAACATGGTCAGCGGAACGCCGATGGCCGACGAGGTGGCGGGCTATTGGCACCGGCTCAAGCAGGCGGCGGGGCGCGTCGCCGACCATCCGCTCACGCCGTCGTCCTATCTGTCGTTCATCCCGTCGCTGTCGCCGACGTTCTACCACGAGCCCGGCAAGGAGGGGAAAATCATGCTGGGCCAGCGCGCCGACGGGACCGCGATCTACGGCCGCTCGGTGATCGGGCGCATGGGCGAGGACTATACCGGTCTGCTCACCGCGCCGTCGTCCTACCTGCTCACCAAGATGGCGCCGCTGCCGCGCGCTTTCCTCGAAGTGCTCGGCAACAAGGACTCGTTCGACAAGCCGATCTACGACCCGAAGGCGCTCAAGCAGGGCGACGTCGAGCAGGCATGGAACATCGCCAAGCATTTCATCGAGGCCGAGCTGCCGATGCAGCAGATCAAGGGCGCGGCCAACCTCATCAGCGGCAAGGGCGACTACAAGGACGCGATATCGACGTTCGGGCCGTACATGCCGCCGCCGATGACGGTCACCGCCTCGCAGGGCTATCCGGGCGGACCGATCGCCGGGGCCATCGCCGACCATCAGCGCAACGAGCGCACCGCGCAGGACCTCGCGATGTCCGGGATCAAGGACATGGTGGTGAACAAGGGCGACCTCTCCGGCGCGCGGCGCACCATGGCGCAACTCGGCGTGAAGCCGGGCTTGCAGAACTTCCTCATCCGCAACTGGCTGCACCCGGGCCTGTCGAAGACGAGCGCGCGGAACTTGGCTGAGTTCTACAACCACGCCTCGCCGCTCGAAGTCGAAATCCTCAATTCGATGCGGGCGCACTGATGGGCACGGTCAAGACGCCGGACCGGGCCGTCCGCGATCTCTTGCGATCGATCCCTGCCGGCTATGTGATCGGGCGGCTCGGCTCGGGCGACGGCCCGGCGCAACTCCTGCCGATCAAGTCGCTGCTCGCTGCCATCACCCAGTCGGGCGGCGGCTCGGGCGGAGGCGGCGGATCGAGCACGCTCGCGGGGCTCACCGACGTCCTGCTCGCAACGCCATCCGACGGGCAGGTGCTCGAATATGTCGCGAGCGCCAGCAAGTGGGAGAACAAGACCCTTTCGATCTCGACCACCTTCACAGCCCTGACCGACGCGCCGGCGAGCTATTCAGGCAAGGGGCTCTACAACGTCCGGGTCAACTCCGGCGCCTCGGCGCTGGAGTTCTGGTCCTGGACCACCAACGACCAGACCGCGAGCTACACGCTGGCGCTCACCGATGCCGACCAGGTGGTGCGCTACAACTCGGCTTCGGCCGGCACGATCACGGTGCCGCCGAACTCCTCGGTCGCCTTCCCGGTCGGCACCATCGTCGAGGTGCGGCAGATCGGCGCCGGCGCCCTCACCGTCGCAGCCGGCGTCGGCGTGACCATAAACGCGCCGTTTGGGCTGTTCATCAACCGCCAGCACGCTTCCGGCCGGCTGCACAAGACCGCGACCAATACCTGGAACTTCACGCTGCTTAGCCTCGGGCCGAAGGCCGAACTCCCCGCGATCGCGCAGATCAGCGCGGGCGCCACGCTCTCGCTCGACCGCAACAACGGCGAGGTGCAGCGGCTTTCGCTCACCGCCACGGTGACGTCGTTTTCGGTTTCAAACTGGCCGGCGTCGGGCACGCTCGGTCGGCTGATCCTTGAGATCCAGAACACCGGCGCATTCGGGATTTCCTCCTGGCCGAGCGGCACGGTCTGGCCCGCCGGCACCGCGCCCACGATCACGTCAGGTAGCGGAAAGAAAGATGTCGTGATCCTGATGACCTTCGACGGCGGCACCACGATCTACGGGACGCTCGTCGGCGCGGACTATCGCTGATGGCGGTCTTCTCGGTCGTCGACACCGCCACGGGGAGCACCAACACCACGCGGTCGGGGCTCAGTTTCGGGGCCGATGTGCCGGAGCGGATCATCGTCGTCGCGCTGTCCTGGTTTATCACCAGCGCCGTCGCCAACCCGACGGTGACCGTCGGCGGCGTCACCGCGACGCTCGCGAAAAGCTCGGTCACGACCACGAATAATACAGGGGCCGCGATCTACTACGCCCAGGTCACCGGCACCACCGGCAGCGTGGTCGTCACTTTCGGGGGAACCGTCAGCCAGTTCCAGATTGCGACCTACCGGCTCGAGGTGGCCTCGGCGCTCGCCATCACGCCGGGCGACAGCAACGCCACGCCGCAGGCAGGCTCCGCGGCCGGCGCCACCGCCACGATCTCCATCTCCGTTGTGCCGAACGGCATCGTCATCGCCACGCTGCGCAACTCGAGCAGCGGAACCGTGACCGATTCCTACAGCGGCACCGACACGATGTCGGATGACGTCAATGCGCTGAACAGCGTCACCCACGTCAAGTCGCACGTCCAAACGACGGAAACCGCGACGCGCAGCATCGGCTATACGTCCTCGACGTCCTCGGTCAAGTTCATGGCCGTTGCGCGATGGACGTCGAGCGCAGCGCTCGCATCGGGGAGCGGCGCCGCGCTGCTGTGCGGGGTCTAGTGCAGGGCGAGGAGCGCGGCGAGCTTTGCCTGCCCCGGAATGACCGCCATGCCCGAGACGCCCGCGAGATGATCCATGATGATCGGATAGGCCACCCAGCCGATCAGAAAGCCGCCGATAATCCCGGCGACCAGAATTGCCAGCCTAACCATTTCCGAGGTGCTCCCGTGTGGACTCATCCCCACGGGTACCAAGCATGACTGCAATCGGAGCGATTGGCAAGCCGGGTCGCGCCCCGGTTGAGTGCGTTGCTGGGGACAGCCGGGGTGCCATGGTCCGGCCATGCGCTTCTGGCTCGCCATCGCCACGCTGTTGCTCGCCCTGCCGGCGGGCGCCCGCGATCTCGGCCAATGGAGCCACGTCGATCCGAAGACGCGCGAATGGTTCCGCGGGCTGACGAACAGCGCGTCGCAGGTTTGTTGCGATGAAGCCGACGGCCAGCGGGTCGAGGACCCGAATTGGCGGATCGAGTCGGACGGCAGCTATTCGGTCGCGATCAACGGCCAGCGGACCAAGGTCCCGCCCGAACTCCTGGTGAAGGGCGGCAACCGGGTCGGGTTCGCGATCGTGTGGCTGTGGCCGCCGTACAAGCCGGAACTGCGCTGCTTCATGCCGGGCACGGAGACCTGAGCCGTGCCCGACCTCGCCGCCCTTGTCGCCGCGAACCTGCGCCGCTGGCAGGCAATGCGTGTGCAGAACGTCGCATTCGTCGATCAGGTGGCGGAACGGCTGGTCGCCGCGCGCGAGCGCTATGAGTCCGTATCGGCCACGACCGGCGTCGATTGGGACGTCATTGCCGTCATCCACGAGCGCGAGTCGTCGCAGAGCTGGCGGGCCTCGCTCGCCCAGGGCGACCCCTGGAACGCGGTCTCGATCCACGTTCCCAAAGGGCGCGGCCCGTTCGCGAGCTGGGAAGACGCGGCGATCGACGCCCTGCAAGATTGCGCCCCGCACGCCGCGCACTGGATCGACTGGTCGCCAGGCGGACGGCTGACGATCCTCGAGATGTACAACGGGCTCGGCTACGCGGCGCGCGGCCTGCCGTCGCCGTACATCTGGGCATCCACCGATCAGTACGTGAAAGGCAAATACATCGCGGACGGGCATTTCGACCCGGACGCGGTGGACCATCAAATTGGCTGCGCGGCGCTTCTGGCGCGGATTGCGGCCATGACCAAAGGAGCCATCGCATGAAGGGCTTTCGCACCGTCGCCATCGGCCTCGCCATCGCCATCGGCCCAGCCGCCATCACCTACCTGCTCGGCCTCGACTGGACGAGCCTCATCGGGCCGAATGCCGCGCTGTTCGTCGTCGGTCTCCTCCAGATTGGAATGCGCATGATCACCACAACCCCTGTCGGAAAGGCAAACCCATGATCCGCAAGATCATCATCGCGTGCGCGGTCGCCCTGTCGCTGGGCGGCTGTGCGGAGTTCCAGAAGCTGCAAAACGGCTTTGCGCTCGTCACCGGGCCGATCGTCACGCCGCAGCAGGTGGTCATCGCCATCAACGCCTTCGATGCCGTCGAGGCTACCGCGACGAACTACCTGCATCTGCCGCGCTGCCCGTCGGCCTCGATCTGCCGCGACCCGGCGATCACCGCCAAGCTCGTCCCGGCGATCCGCGCCGGCCGCGCCGACCGCAACACGCTCAAGGCGGCGCTGCGCGCAAACCCGGGCCAGAACCTCAGCCTCGCCAACGTCTACAACGACCTGGGCAGCACGACCTCCCTGATCGTTTCGCTCGCCAAATCGAATTGAGGATCGCGCCATGAACGCCGAACTCGTCGTCTCCATCATCAACATCATCGTGAACGACCTGCTGCCGAACCTGAGCACGTCGGGCACCATCCAGCGCATCCTCGCCGTGCTCGTGCAGGCCGTCCCGATCATCGTCCAGGAAGTGAAGGACATGGTTGGGCCGGTGCAGAACATCATCGCGGCGCTGCGCTCGAACGGCGCGATCACGCCGGAGCAACTCGACCAGCTCGACAGCATCGAAGCGCAACTCGACGTGAACTTCGACGCGGCGGCGCAGGCGGCCCAGACGCAGGACAGCGCAGGCTCTTGATCATGCAAGGACGTGAAGGAGACCGAGGGCGATGAGCGGCGAACTCACATTCGCCGAGATCCTCCAGATTGGGCAGATCGCCAGCATCTTGATCGGCGGAGGTATCGTCTCCTTTCGCATCGGACGCAGCACGTCACGCGTAGAGACGTCAATGACGCAGCAGAAGTTGGAGATTGGGACGCTCAAGGACGAGATCAAGGTTCTCAGCCAGCTCGTGACCCAGGTGGCCGTTCAGACCACCCGCCTCGACATGCTCGAAAAGCGATACGAGGAGCTCAGGCACGGGGAAGGGTTCGTGTTCCCGCTGAGCGCTCACCTGCAGTCCTTCAAGAAGCTGCCATAGCACGGGGGTGCTACATGAAGGGACTGACCATGGCCCTGGGCCTGAGCCTGCTTGCCGCAACCGGCGCACAGGCGCGCACGCACACGATGGCGCGGGTCTCCTGCGACCTCTGGGGCTGCCGGCTGGTATCTGATTCCGCCGCGCGGCCTGTCACGAGGCCCGCCACATGGAAAGGCGGCTGGACGCATTACAAGGGCCGTGGGCGAGTCGTCCGCCGGGCCTATGTCCGGCATGTCCCAACCCGGAATAACGCACCGGCGACTCGCGCTGCCAGCATCGAGCCGCATCCGGCGGGTTGCCCGCACATCGCGTTCTGCGGCTGCGGGACGGCGGTCAAGGTGTTCGGTGCCCCGATCCGCTCGCTATGGCTGGCGGCGAACTGGTTCCGCTTCCCGCCAGCCGAGCCTGGCCCCGGCATGGTCGCCGTGCGCCGGCACCACGTGTTCGCAATCCTCGAGTACCGGGCCGGCCTGGCGCTCGCCTACGATCCGAACAGCGGCGGGCACAAGACGCGCATCCACTGGGTCAGCCTGAATGGCTATTCGGTGCGCAACCCGAGAGGAGCTCGGACATGAAGTGGTTCATCATCGGCCTCGCGATCCTGTTCGGGATCCCGGCCACGGCGGTCATCGGCTACTTCGCGCTGATCTCGCTGCCGTTCTGGGGGCCGCATTGATGCGATGCCCATTCCGCTATCGGCGGCGCGAACGATTCCTTCCCGGATGCGATCCTGACTTCATGGATTTTATCGAAGAACGGGACGACCGCGCCGAAGCTGCATTCAACGCCCGCTTTCCGTCGTGCTGGGCAAAATTCCTGCACTGGATTGGATGGCGTGATTAAGCATCGGTGGTCTTTGGCGGAGACTCAACCCGCACAACGCCTTGCGCGGACATCGGCCCTTCTAGCACTTTGCAGATACGCTCAGCCTCATCCCATTGCTGAGCGTTGGACGTATAACAGTAGTCGTAGGGCAGGATGGCGCGGACGAAATCGAACGCGCGGTCAACGATTTCGATGTCGCCTGTCATCGCCCGCCGGGGATAGTGCCGAAGGTCACTCATCGTTCTTGCCCAATGCGCTGTCGGCAACTTGCCGCACGAAATCGAGAGCCATGCCTTTGTCACAAGATGGAGCTGAGTTGTCGTGACACACGGCCCGGATTTGCTCTAGACGCTCCTCCAGTTCCCATACTCGGGACTGTAAGGTGCGTTCCCGCGAGTAGTCCAATTCCCTGGAAAGGTTGCTCATCTCTTGCCTGCTTGCCTCTAACGTGAATGGACCGGGGTTTCGTCTCTATTCGGTGCCGGTGTCGCCCTTTCGAGGCTACTCCCCCGTTTCGTGTGTCCTCCATCCCGCCTACACCCTGTCCGGGGGACGGCACGCTCCGAGAATCGGTCAGGCCAGCAAGGTTTATGCTGTGCCCCCTCCGCCCTGTCGGAAGCGCGGGCGGAGCAAGTACGCTCGCTATTTGTCACTTGATAAAGTGCCAAACGAAACCCTCGTCTAGCAACTCCAGGTCGAATAGCCACCGCATTATCGCCATCTGGTTCTCGCGTAGGCCAGGAACGCGCGTCGCCTGCGCCAACACGCGCTGTCCAAGCGGCAGGATCCCGGGC
>Ga0310811_10000972_pt1 | contig 36769 bp, 25 predicted proteins | sample YCmetagenome_FD_207642 | JGI IMG/M metagenome (GOLD analysis project Ga0310811, IMG submission 207642) | Soil microbial communities from experimental microcosm in Duke University, North Carolina, United States - YC | ecosystem: Engineered > Artificial ecosystem > Soil microcosm > Unclassified ... | reverse complement strand
TGTTCCGTCCGTCCCGATCTGGAAATTATCCGGCATGGTTCCATCATACAGGTCTGGCACGAATAATGAGAGCTGTTTGTGGACAACCTGGGTATCCCATTGCGCATAACCGGTGGATAGCCTGCACCCCCAGCATCCGTGGACAGGCGACCCCGCCGCATTTTTCGGCCCGTCCTGTGGACACGGTGGACATCGCCGGCGCAAGCGTTCACACCCGGTGCAAGACTTGTGGACGGCTTGTGGATCGCATGTGAAGAACGCGAACCGTTGGGTTCAAGTCGATAATCCAAATCCTGACCGATCCGCCCCAGAGGATTCCCCCATGTCCGCGCCGTCGTCCCAAAGCAGCACGGTCACGGCGCGCCTTGCCACCGACGAAGCCACAGCCCGGCGCGTCAGCGACATGATCTCCGAGCTTTGCGACGGAGACGACGTCGTCGCCGCGGCGTTCGAGGACGCCGGGGCATGGGCGGCAGCGCTTTATTTCGCTTCGCCTCCGGATGAACCGGCCGTGCGGGCGCTGGTCGGCACCATCGCCGGCGCGGATGCAGCCGAGGCGCTTGTCTTTTCCCGTGTCGCCGAGAAGGATTGGGTGCGGGCGAGCCTCGAAGGACTGGCGCCGGTCACGGCCGGACGCGTCATGGTACATGGCAGCCACGACCGTGCTCGCGTCGCGCCGAACCGCATCGGCATCGAGATCGAAGCCGCCCTCGCCTTCGGCACCGGACACCACGGCACCACGCTGGGCTGCCTGCTCGCGCTGAACGCCGTTGCCAAACGGCAGCATCCGCGCCGCATTCTCGACCTCGGCACCGGCAGCGGCGTGCTTGCTATCGCCGCAGCGAAACTCCTTCGCCGGCCGATCCTGGCGAGCGACATCGACCGGCAGGCGGTGCGCACCGCGCACGCGAATGTGCGGCTCAACACCGCGCGCGACATCCGCCTCGTTCACGCGGCCGGCCTGCAGTCGCCGCCGTTTCGCCGTGACGCACCGTTCGATCTCGTCTTCGCCAATATCTTGCTCGCCCCGCTCAAGGGACTCGCACGCCCGATGCGGCCGCTGCTGGCGCCGGGCGCGACCGTGATCCTGTCCGGCCTGCTCGCCGCGCAGGCCAATGCGGCGCTCGCCGCCTATCGCGCGCACGGCCTGATCCTGGAACGGCGCATCCTGCGCGACGGCTGGGCGACGCTGATCCTGCGGCTGCCAGCAGGTCGCGTTGCCGCCCCTCGCAACCGTGTCTAGATTGAGCGCATGTTCGAAGCGAAATTCCAGACCTTCAACGACCTGAGCGATCCCACTGAAACGCCGCAGCGGATCGCCGCCTTGCGCGCGGCGCTCACGGCCGCGGACTTGCAGGGATTCATTGTTCCGCATGCCGACCGGCATCAGAGCGAATATCTCCCCGCCTCCGACGAACGTCTCGCCTGGTTGACCGGCTTCACCGGCTCTGCCGGCACCGCCATCGTGCTGGCGGACCGCGCGGCGCTGTTCACCGACGGCCGCTACACCATCCAGGCGGCGCAGCAAGTCGACCCGACGCTGATTTCCATCGTCAACATCACCGATCAACGGCCGGCCGCGTGGATCGAAAGCGAACTGCCGCCCGGCGCGCGGCTCGGCTACGATCCGTGGCTGCATACCATCGACGATGCCGAGCGGCTTGAAAAGGCTTGCGCCAAAGCCGGCGCGACGCTCGTCGCGGTGGACGAGAATCTTGTCGATCTCCTGTGGCGGGACCGCCCGACCGAACCGCTCGGCCGTGTCGCGCTGCACGAGCAGTTTGCAGGCGAAAGCGTGTCGGCCAAGCGCACGCGCATCATGCAGGCGATGCAGAAGCACAACGCCGACGTGCTGGTGATGACCGATCCCACTTCCATCGCATGGACCTTCAATATCCGCGGGCACGACATCGCCCATACGCCGGTGGCGCTCGGCTTCGCGTTGTTGCGGCGCGACCAGAAGCCGCTGCTTTTCATCGACGGGCGCAAACTGACGCCCGCGGTCGAGGCCGCGCTGCAGCGTGAAGCCGACCTGCGCGAGCCGGACGTCTTCATGGCGACGTTGTCGCAATCGAATGATTCACCGGGCCGGGTGATGATCGACAAGGGCTCGGCGGCAAGCGCCATCGTGCAGGCGCTGACGTGCGAAGGCGTCGCCGTGCTGCGCCAGGCCGACCCGGTCACGCAGCTCAAGGCCATCAAAAATGAGACAGAGATCGCAGGCGCGCGCGCGGCGCATGAACGCGACGGGGCGGCGCTGGTGCGCTTTCTCGCCTGGTTCGATCGCGAAGCGCCGCAAGGCAAGCTCACCGAAATCGATGCGGTGAAGGCACTGGAAAGTTTTCGCCGCGACACGGGCCTTCTGAAGGATGTTTCATTTCCGACCATCGCAGGCTCCGGCCCGAACGGCGCGATCGTGCATTATCGCGTCACCGAGGCCAGCAATCGCAGGATCGCAGCGAACGAATTCTTCCTGCTAGATTCCGGCGCGCAATATGAAGACGGCACCACCGACGTCACGCGCACGATTTCCGTTGGCGCACCATCGGACGAGATGCGCGACCGCTTCACCCGCGTGCTCAACGGCCACATCGCGATTGCGCGCGCAAATTTTCCCGAAGGTACGACCGGCGCACAACTCGACAGTTTTGCGCGCCGCGATCTCTGGAATGCAGGTCTCGACTTCGATCACGGCACCGGTCATGGCGTCGGCAGCTATCTCTCGGTGCATGAAGGACCGGCACGCATTTCGAAACTCGGCAGCGTCGCACTCAAGCGCGGCATGATCCTGTCGAACGAACCCGGCTACTACAAGACCGGCGCTTACGGCATCCGCACGGAGAACCTGGTACTCGTCGTCGAGGCGCCGACGGTGGCTGGCGCGGAAAAGCCGCTCAACGCGTTCGAGACGCTGACGCTGGCGCCAATCGACCGCCGCGCCATCATCCCCGCCCAGATGACGGCGGACGATCGTGCGTGGCTTGACGCCTATCACGCGCGGGTGCGCGACACGCTGACGCCGCTGCTCGACTCTGCGGACCGGCAATGGCTTGCGCGCGCGACCGCGCCGCTGTGACCGCAGCCCGCAACTAAGCCCTGCCGATCAGCGTGAACCACTCGTCCTCGGTCAAAACATTGACGCCCGCGTCTTTCGCCTTCGTCAGTTTCGAGCCGGCACCGGGACCGGCGACCAGAATATCCGTCTTCTTCGATACCGAGCCGGCGACTTTTGCGCCGAGCCGTTCAGCCATCGCCTTGGCTTCATCGCGCGTCATCTTTTCCAGCGCGCCGGTGAACACGACCGTCTTGCCGGCGACCGGTGACGTGCTCGCGACTTTCTCGGGCGGCAGTACGGTGATTTCATCAAGCAGACGGCTGAGCGCTTCGCGATTGTGCTTCTCGTTGAAGAATTCGACCACGGCTTCCGCCACGACCTCGCCGATGCCTTCCGCCGCGATCATGTCCTGCCAGGCCTCATTGCCTTTCGAGCGAACGCTTTTTGCCCCCTCGCCTTTCGCGCCTTCGTCCTTGGCCTCGCCGGCTTCAGGCATTTCTGCGGCCAAAGCCGCCTCCTGCAAGGCTTCGATCGAGCCGTAATGGCGCGCGAGCAACCGCGCATTCGTCTCGCCGATGTGACGGATGCCGAGCGCATAAACGAGACGCGGCAGCGCGATGCGCCGCCGCTCTTCGATGGCTGCAAACAGGTTGCCGGCCGAAACCGCGCCGTAGCCTTCGCGCTCCGCCAACTTTTTCGCCGCACGTGCGTCGCGCTTTTGCAAGGTGAAAATGTCGGCCGGCTCCATGATGAGACCGTCGTGATAAAAGGCGCTGACCTGCTTTTCGCCAAGACCTTCGATGTCAAAAGCCTGGCGCGACACAAAATGGCGCAGCCGCTCCACCGCTTGCGCCGGACAGATCAGCCCGCCGGTGCACCGGCGCACCGCGTCTTCCTTGCCGCTGCGCAGATTGACCTCGCGCACGGCATGGCTGCCGCAGGCCGGGCATTTCGTCGGAAATTTATAGCGCTTGGCATCCTTCGGCCGCTTGTCGAGAACGACGTCAAGAATTTGCGGAATGACGTCGCCGGCGCGCTGCACGATCACGGTATCGCCGATGCGGATGTCGCGCCCTTCGCGGATCGGCGCTCCATCGGAGCCAAGACCCTTGATGTAGTCCTCGTTGTGCAGGCTCGCGTTCTGCACCACGACGCCACCCACGGTGACCGGCGCAAGCTTTGCCACCGGCGTCAGCGCGCCGGTGCGCCCGACCTGGATTTCGATGTCGTTGAGGATCGTCGTCGCCTGCTCGGCGGCGAATTTGTGCGCGATGGCCCAGCGCGGCGAACGCGAGACGAAGCCGAGCCGTTCCTGCCAGTCGAGCCGGTCGATTTTGTAGACGACGCCGTCGATATCGTAATCGAGCTTGGCGCGCTTGGCTTCGATGGCCGCATGAAAGGCAAGCAACGCATCGGCGCCGTCGCACTTCTTCCATAACGAATTGACGGACAGCCCCTGCGCGTCGATCCAGTCCAGCATGCCGGACTGCGTGTCCGCCGGCATCGCACTCATCTCGCCCCAGGTATAGGCGAAGAATTGCAACGGCCGCGACGCCGTGACCGTGGCATCGAGCTGGCGCAGCGAACCGGCGGCCGAGTTGCGCGGATTGGCGAACACCGGCTTGCCTTCCGCCTCCTGGCGTTTGTTGAGCGCGAGAAAATCCTGCTTTTTCAGATAAACTTCGCCGCGCAATTCGCACACCGCCGGCGGCTTCCTGCCCTTGAGCGTATTCGGGATCGCCTTGATGGTCCGCACATTGGCGGTGACGTCCTCGCCCTCAAAGCCGTCGCCACGGGTCGCCGCGCGCACCAGTTCGCCGTTCTCGTATCTTAGTGACAGCGACAATCCGTCGATCTTCGGTTCGGCGACGAAGGCTGTTGCGTCATCCTCCGCAAGTTTCAGGAAGCGGCGGATGCGCGCGACGAACTCTTCGACATCCTCCGGCTCAAAGGCGTTGCCGAGCGACAGCATCGGCACAGCGTGGCGGACCTTGGCGAATTTTCCCGACGGTTTTGCGCCGACGCGCAGCGACAGGCTTTCCTGTGTACGCAGGTCTGGAAACCGCGTCTCGATTGCGACATAGCGCTTGCGCAGCGCGTCATAGTCTGCGTCGGAAATCGTCGGCGCATCGTTTTGGTAGTAACGCACATCATGCGCCGAGATCTCATCGGACAGGCGCGCATGCTCGGTCTTCGCCTGCTTCGAAGTCAGCAAATCGACCGGCGTCTTATCCGTTTTGATTTTCGCCGCCATAATATTCCCACTCGTCGTGCGCGTCGCGGAAGGCGCTCATCCCGCCGCGGCGCGGATCAACCGCTCGGCCGCCGCGCGCGCTTCCTTGGTGATCTCCGCGCCCGCAAGCATGCGCGCGATCTCCTCGCGGCGATGATCGGCCGCGACTTCGATGACGCTGGTCGCGACGCGCTTGCCCTTGTCGCGCGCCTCCTTGCTGATGACGAGATGCCGGTCGGCGCGGGCCGCAACCTGCGGCGCATGAGTCACCGCCATCACCTGCACGCGGCTTGCGAGCTGCGCCAGACGCGCGCCGATGGCGTCGGCAACCGCGCCGCCAACGCCGGTGTCGATCTCGTCGAAAACGAGCGTGGGCGCCGACCCGCGATCGGCAAGCACGACCTTGAGCGCCAGCAGGAAGCGCGCAAGCTCGCCGCCAGACGCCACCTTCATCATGGCGCCGGGCTTGGTGCCAGGATTGGTCTGCACCCAGAATTCGACGCGGTCGATGCCGGCGGGACCGGGCGATGATTCATCGGTCGCCACAGAGACGGAAAACTGCGCACGTTCGAGCTTGAGTGGCTTCAGCTCGCCATTGACGAGCTTGCCGACTTTTTCCGACGCCTTGTGCCGCGCTTTCGACAGCGCCTTGGCCTTGGCGAAGAAAATCGCGTCGGCCTCGTCCACGGCTTTTTCCAGCGCCGCGAGCTGCGCCGTTCCGGCGTCGATCAGGCTGACGTCGTGCTCATAGCGCCGCGCCAGCGCCAGCAGATTATCAACCGGCACATTGTATTTGCGGCCCGCCGCGCGTAACGCGAACAAGCGCTCCTCGATGCGCTCGAGTTCGCGCGGATCGTAGTCGGCGATGCGCAATGCCTCTTCGAGATGACCGCGCGCTTCATCGAGAGACATGAGTGCTGCGTCGATCGCCTTCACCGCCGGTTCGATCAGGCTGCCAGCTTGGGCGCCGCGCCGTTCGAGGCGCCGGATCGCGGAAGCCAGCGCCGGAGCGGGCGACTGGTTGCCAGCGACAAGGTCGTGCGTCTCGCGCAAATCCTGCGCGATCTTTTCCGCCTGCATCATGCCGGTGCGGCGCCCGGCAAGCGCCGTTTCCTCGCCATCCTCGGGCGCGAGCTTCTGCAATTCGGCAGCGGCATGGCGCAACCAGTCGGCCTCGCGGGCGGCACGTTCGACCTCAGCGCGCTTGGCCTCGCAATCGGCGCGCGCCGCGGACCGCTGCTCCCAGGCGCGCTCCACTGCGGCGGTGTCGTTGCCGAGTCCGCCAAAAGCGTCGAGCAGCCGCCGATGCGTGGCGGCATCGACCAGCGCCCGGTCGTCATGCTGGCCGTGGATTTCGACCAGCATCGTTCCCAGCGTCTTGAGAAGCTGCACGCTCACCGGCTGATCGTTGATCAACGCGCGGGTGCGGCCGTCGGCGAACTGCACGCGGCGCAGGATCAGGGCGTCCCCCGTCTCGCCGGCCACCGCATTGTCCTTGAGCAGCGACCACACCGGATGCTGCATGCCCGGCTCGAACACGGCCGTCACCTGCCCCTGGTCGGCGCCGCTGCGCACCAGACCGGCATCGCCGCGCGCGCCGAGGGCGAGCGAGAAGGCATCGAGCAGGATGGATTTACCGGCCCCGGTCTCGCCGGTAAGCACGGTCAGACCGGCGGCGACATCGATATCGAGCCGCTCGATCAGAACAATGTCGCGAATGGAAAGCCGGGCCAGCATGTCGGCAGGATACTAGTGCATGATCCCGAAAAGTGGGAACCGGTTTTCGGAAAAGATCATGCATCAACAACAAGCATGATCCCGAAAGGCTTGCCCTCGGACTTGATCCGAGGGTGGAACCGGTTTCGCGGCGATGCTCACGCGATTGAACTAGCCGAGGCCAACGCCCTTGAAAGCCCGGCTGATCCACGATCCCTTGTTTTCGGTCGGCTCGGCGCCGCCCTTCGTCACGAGATTGTAGGCGTCCTTGTACCAGGGGCTGTTCGGGAAGTTATGGCCGAGCACGGCCGCGGCCGTCTGCGCCTCCGCCACGATGCCGAGCGCCATATAGGCTTCGGTGAGCCGCTCCAGCGCTTCCTCGACGTGGCGCGTCCGCTGATAGCGCGTCACCACGACCTTGAAGCGGTTGATGGCGCCGGTGTAATCGTGCCGTTCAAGATAATAGCGGCCGATCGTCATTTCCTTGCCGGCGAGTTGGTCGCGCGCGACTTCCATCTTCTTGCGCGCACTCGCAGCGTATTCGGTGTCGGGATATTTGCGCACAACTTCATCGAGTTCGTTGAGCGCCTTCTCGGTGCGGCCCTGGTCGCGCGTCACATCGGGAATGCGGTCGTAATAGGATGACCCGATCAGGTACTGCGCATAGGCCGCCTCGGGCGTGCCCGGATGCAACGCCAAATAGCGCTTCGAGGTCGAGATGGCCTCGTCATAGTCCTTCGCCTGATAGGAGGCGAAGGCACTCATCAGCAGCGATTTGCGCGCCCATTCGGAATAGGGATGCTGGCGGTCCACTTCCTCGAAGCGCTTGAGCGCGTCTCTCGAATTACCCTTCTCGTTGAGCAGGAAGAGACCTTCGTTATAGAGCTTGTCGGCCGGCTCGTCGGGAGCCTGCACATCATGGTCTCCGAACAAATTGCCGAGCGCGGTGATCTGGGTGCAACCGCCGACCGTCAGCAGCAGCAGGCCCACGACGAGGGCGCGCAGCGAATTTCGCGCAAACGCATGGTGTGAGGCCTTCGCGCCAACTCGCGTCTCCGCGTCATGGCGTACGGACAGTTCCGGCACAATCGACTCCGTCATCAGCATTTTCGAAAATCGCCCCGATGCGCTTGCTCTCACGTCCGCCGCTCCCCGCGACGTCATTAGAGCATTTTCCGGCTCAGTGAAATCCGGTCCATCCAAGAAATGCGCCGGCCAAGCGATTATAGCGGCATTCAGCCCGGATTATGGCGGCGATCCGGATCTCTGTTTGCGCGTATTCTGACCGCAAAACCGGCAGCTTCGCCACACGTCCAGGGATATTCCGCGGAATCGGTGCTTATGAGCGATCCGGCCCATAGACAGGCACGGCCAGACCGATGGCCGGCTCGACCGGGCTGCGGCCACGCCGCGAGGCCGGCTCTTTCTCTTCGACGATCGTCCAGGCGCTGCGATCGGCCATCAGGGCGGAGAGGACAGCATGATTGATGCCGTGTCCGCCGCGGAACGACCGGAACGCACCGAGCAACGGCGCGCCCGCGAGCGACAGGTCGCCAACCGCGTCGAGAACCTTGTGACGCACGAATTCGTTGGAATAGCGCAGGCCTTCCGGGTTGAGCACGCCGGTCTCGGTCACCACCACCGTGTTGTCGAAGCTGGCGCCGAGCGCGTAGCCCGCGCCCCATAGCTTGGCGACATCGCGCATGAAACCGAACGTCCGCGCACGGGCGACATCACGGCGATAGCTCACCGGATCGATATCGACGGCGAACGCCTGACGCCCAATCGACGGATGATCGAATTCAATTTCGGTCTCGACACGAAAACCGCGATCGTAAGGACGCAGTTCGCCGAAGGCGGCTCCGTTCGTTATCCGAACCGGCTTCAAAACCTTGATGAAGCGACGCGCGGCGCGCTGGTTGACGATGCCGGCCTGCGCAATCGCGGCGCAGAACGGCTCGGCGCTGCCGTCGAGAATCGGGACTTCATGACCATCGAGTTCGACGGTCGCATTGTCGACGCCCATGCCGCGCAGGGCCGACAGAACGTGTTCGGCTGTGGAAACCTGTGCCCCCGCACCGTCGCCAAGGACCGTGGCAAGGTCGGTTGCGGTCACATGACGGAAATCGGCGCGGATTTCGCGATCAGGCTGGCCATCGACGCCAGATTTGATGAAGAGGACGCCGGAATTTTCATCCGCAGGGCTGAGAGTCAGGCTGACAGGCAGGCCCGAATGGACGCCGATGCCTTGAACAGATACCTGACCCCGCAGCGTGGTCTGTTTGCCAGCTTTCATTCCCTCGACCAACCCCAACAGGGTCCCCCGTCACTGCCCGCTTCCCGCTCGCGTGCCTGCGACCTCCCTTCGGCCACGACAACACACGGATTAATGAGAAGCTCTCCGCGGCACTTTCCGTCTCCCCAAAGACAAAAGTGCTTGAACACGAAGCACCTTAGCCACGGAGTGCCGCAACTCAACACACCCTTTGTTACAGACTGTTACCGCGATGCTGCCGCATTCCCGTCAGTTTGCGGCCTTTTTGAAGATGCGGCGGCAGTCCGCGCATGCGTCTCCGCGGCGTGGCCATAAGCGGCCACGCCGGGAGATAGGTACTATTGATTTCAATAAGTTAACAGGATGCTAGCCAAGTTCGCCCGGGACAAAAGAAAACCGCCGGGAACCTTTTGGGCACCCGGCGGTCGGCTGAATTGTGATGTCAGTTGGCCTGGCGGCGCAGGAAGGCCGGAATGTCGAGCTGATCCTCTTCCTGGGGATTATGCACAGCGGTTTGCCGGCCCATCGGATCGAGGCCCTGGGGCGCCGATCGCTTGGCATATTCCGATACCGGATCGGGGCCGCGTGATTCGTGCATGCGCTGCGTCGGACGCTGCGGCTGCTGGCGCGGAGCCTGACGGGCTTCCGGCGGGACATCCGCACGCTGTTCGTCGCGGCGACCGAGGCCGACCGAGGCAAGGCGCTGTAACAGCGACATCCGCCCCTTCTCGACATGATCGGCTTCGACCTGCCCGGCGCGATGGGCGCGGAGCTGGTTCTGGCCCGGGATCGGCAGTTCATCGATGCGCGGCATGCGCGGCGCACGTTGCGGCATGCGCTCAGCCTGCGGCGGGATGAAATGCTGCTGCTGGGGCATTTCCGGCGCCGCCGTCGGGATCATGCCCTGCGGTTCCGGAAACAGCGACGGCTTCGGCGGAATCGGACGGATCTGCACGTCTTCATGCTGCATCGGCTGAGTCAGGGCCGCAGCGACGGCCGCCTGCGCTGCCGATTCGGCCGGAGCCTGGATCGGCAAGGAGGCTTGCACCGGTGCCGCAGCGGGAGCCGCGACAGGCGCAACCGGAGCTGCGGGACGCGAACGCAGGGTCGACGGATCGGCACGGCCGATCTGTTCGGCGTTGCGCTGCGAATCAGCCCGCAACCGCTGCGCGATTTCCGCAAGACGCGTATCCGGCTGGGTGACCGCCGGTGATTCGGACTCCTCGGTCTGGCCGAGTGCCACCTTGTCGATGCCGGTCGCCACGACCGACACGCGGATGACGCCGTCGAGGTTTTCGTCGAAGGTCGCGCCGACGATGATGTTGGCGTCCTGATCGACTTCCTCGCGGATGCGGGTCGCGGCCTCGTCGACTTCGAACAGCGTCAGGTCCTTGCCGCCGGTGATCGAGATCAGCAGCCCCTTGGCGCCCTTCATCGAGGAATCGTCGATCAGCGGATTGGCGATCGCGGCTTCCGCGGCGGTGAGCGCGCGCTTCTCGCCCGAGGCTTCGCCGGTCCCCATCATCGCCTTGCCCATCTCGCGCATCACGGCGCGCACATCGGCGAAGTCGAGATTGATCAGGCCTTCCTTGACCATCAGGTCGGTGATGCAGGCGACGCCCGAATAGAGCACCTGATCGGCCATGGCGAAGGCGTCGGCAAACGTCGTCTTCTCATTGGCGATGCGGAACAGGTTCTGGTTCGGGATGATCAGCAGCGTGTCCACGACCTTGTGGAGTTCCTGGATTCCCGATTCGGCGAAGCGCATGCGGCGCGCGCCTTCGAAATGGAACGGCTTGGTCACGACGCCGACCGTGAGGATGCCGAGTTCGCGTGCAACACGCGAAATCACCGGAGCCGCACCGGTGCCGGTGCCGCCGCCCATACCGGCGGTGACGAACACCATGTGCGCGCCAGACAGATGATCGCGGATTTCATCGAGCACTTCTTCGGCCGCCGCGCGTCCGACTTCCGGCTGCGAGCCGGCGCCGAGACCTTCGGTGACCTGCGCGCCCATCTGGACCACGCGCTCGGCCTTCGACATGGTCAGAGCCTGCGCGTCGGTATTCGCGACAACGAAGTCGACGCCCTGCAGTCCGGCCGTGATCATGTTGTTCACGGCGTTGCCGCCGGCGCCACCGACGCCAAACACGGTGATACGCGGCTTGAGTTCCCGGATGTCAGGGATCTGCAGATTGATGGTCATGATTGCCTCTTCATTGTGCGAGCGCGCACCCTATGCATCCGGTCTGCCGCCGGCTGCTTTGTGAAAACTGTCGATGGATCCGTCAAAAGCTTTCGCGAAGCCATTGCCCCACCCTGGTGATGTAGCCGTCCGTTCCTGTCATCATGCGTCGCGTTGGCCGCGCTTCGTAGTGTTCGCTTTGTGCTTCCTGCGGGTAAACGAGCAGGCCCGCGCTGACCGCGAAGGCCGGCCCCTTGGCCGCGTCTGGCAATCCCGAAATGCCGAGCGGCCGTCCGACGCGCACCGGGCGCCCGAGAATCTGCGCGGCAAGCTCTGGCAGGCCGACCAATTGCGAAGCTCCGCCCGTGAAGATGACACGCGCGCGTGGTTCTGATGCGAAGGGAGACGCGGCCAGCCGGTCCCGCACCATCTCCAGAATTTCCTCGGCGCGTGGCTTGATGATACGCACAAGGTTCGCGCGCGAAACGAATTGCGGCGTGTCGCGATCATTGTCGCCGACAGGCGCTACGGTGATCATGTCGCGCTCGTCCGCACCGCCGGACAGCACTGTGCCATAAACCGCTTTGATTCGCTCGGCATCGGCGATGCGCGTGTTCAACCCGCGTGCGATGTCCATGGTCACGTTGTGACCGCCGAGGGCGAAACCGAACGCATGCACGAAGTGACCGCCGGTGAAAACCGCGCCGGTCGTCGTGCCGGCGCCGAGATCGATGACGGCGGCTCCGAGTTCGGCCTCATCGTCGGCAAGCGTCGAGAGGCCCGCCATATAGGGTGCAGCCACCATCGCCTCGACATCGAGATGGCAGCGCTCGATCGCCAGCATCAGATTGCGGGCGACGAGAACTTCCGCCGTCACCACGTTCATGTCGACACCGAAGCGGCGGCCGAGCATGCCGCGTGCATCGCGGATGCCACGCGCCTCGTCGAGTGCAAAGCCGACGGGAAGCGAATGCAGGACGGCGCGGTCGTCGCGCACGGAGTTGCGGCTGCCGGCATGGAGCACGCGGGCGATGTCGCCGTCGGTGACTTCCGGGCCCGACAGGTCGACGCTGGCGCAGAGCAATTCGCTGGCGAGACGGCCGGCGGCAACCGACACGATAACTGAATCGACTTCGACACCGGCCATGCGCTCGGCAAGGTCGACGGCATGGCAGATCGCCTGCTCAGTCTGCGCGAGGTCGATGACGGCGCCCGCCTTCATGCCGCGCGCGACGGTGTGCGCAATGCCGAGAATCTCAACCGAATGCGTGCGGCGCGGCAGGACATCCTGCTGCTCGCAGGGACGCAGCCGCGCGATCAGGCAGGCGATCTTGCTGCTGCCGACGTCGAGCGCGGCAACCACCGTGCTGCGCTTCTTCGAAATCGGCTTCATCTTCGGCGCGACACCATAATGGAGCGACGTCATGCGTCCTCTCCCTTGTGCTTGGCCTTTTCCAGTTTTTTCGCCTTGGCGACCGCGTCTTCGCGCGCCTTCGCCGCCTCATCGGACAACCGCACGGTCACCTGATACGGCAGCCGCATATCGACGACCGTGATGTCACGCGACAGCAGTTTCTGTTCGTGGTCGAGCTTGACGACTTCCGCCAGCGCCTGATCGAGATTGTCTTCCGGCAACTTGATGTCGAGACCATTCTTGAGGTGGATGTTCCAGCGGCGCTGGGCAACGAAAATGGCGGCGCGCATCGGTTCGCGCAGTTCGGGGTAGCGGCCGAGGATTTTCAAGAAGGCCTGGGCCTGGGTCTCGGCGCCTTCGCCGACCACGAGCGGCAGACCCGTGAAGCGGCGTGGCACGTAAGGCTCGAGCACGGTACCGTCCGAAGCGATGACGGAAACGCGTTTGTTTTCCTGCCACAGGGCGAAGGGCGTGCGCTCCGTGATCTCGATATGCAGGCGGCCCGGATAGAGTTTCAGCACCGTAGCGCTGGCAATCCACGCGCTGGCCTGAAGGCGTTCGCGTGCGACATCGGCGTCGAGGAACAGAAGCGAGGTGTTGCCGGTGACGCCGGCAAGGGTCAGCACGTCCTCGCGGTTGAGCTGCTTCTGCCCCGACAGGGCGATCGACGTGATGCGGAAGCCGGCGGCATTGGCGGCGGAATCGCGCAAGTCGATAAGGAACGCGGTGAACTCGTCGATGTGGCCGCCGCGCGCGGCGCCGTAGCCGGCGCTGGCCGCGATCAAAAGAAGGGTGGCGGCGATACCGGTGCCGCGGCGGGTCCGGGCCAGCATGAATGCGGTGCGATGGAACAGGCGGGTGGCGCGTTCCTGCAGTGTGAGCGCGGCTACATTTTCGGAAATGGCAGACTTGGGCATGCGGCGCTGGCGCGACGCGGAATTTCGTGACGTGACGCTCCGCCGGCGCGAGCGGACCGGGAGGATCCGCTTCAGCGATTCAAAGAGGCGTCCTCGACCATCCATCGTGCTAACTCATCGAACGAGATGCCGCCATAGGCGGCCAGTTCGGGCACGAGTGACGTCTCGGTCATGCCGGGTTGCGTGTTGACCTCGAGACAGAACAGTCCTCCGATTCCCTCGACACGGTCGTCGAAACGGAAGTCTGCCCGGCTCACGCCCCTGCAGCCGAGCGCACGATGTGCCGCAAGAGTCAGTCTTCGGACCTCTTGGTAAACTTTTGGTAAAAGTTTAGCGGGTAGCTCGTGCTTTGACCCACCCGGGGCATATTTTGCCTCGTAATCGTAAAACCGTACCGTCGGAACGATCTCGATGACCTCGGTCGGCTCGTCCTTGATGACGGCGCAGGTCAGCTCCTTGCCGGGTACGAATTTCTCGATCAGCAGGCGATCGCCGAACGCCCAGTCGTTGCGATAAAGTTCCTGCGGCGGATGGCTCTGTCCTTCCTGCACCAGGAAGACGCCGAAGCTCGATCCTTCCGCCACCGGCTTGATGACATAGGGCGGCGCGATCAGATGGCCCTTCGACGCCTCCTGCCGCGTGGCGACCAGACCTTCGGCGACCGGAACGCCGGCCTGGGCGAGGACGAGCTTCGCGGCATCCTTCTGCATTGCCACGGCGGACGCGAAGACGCCGGAATGGCTGTAGGGGATGCCCATGACTTCGAGCACGCCCTGCACCGTACCGTCTTCACCGCCGCGGCCGTGCAGCATGACCAGCGCCACATCGGGTTTGAGGTCGGCGAGAACCGCCGGAATGTCACGGCCGACATCGATACGTGACACCTTGAAACCCTGACGCTCGAGCGAATCGGCGCAAGCCTTGCCGGAGCGCAGCGACACCGGCCGCTCCGCCGACCAGCCACCCATCAGGACCGCGACATGTTTTGCCATGCTTCGCCTATTCCTTCGTGTCGGCTGTTTCGCCGATGCGCTTGATTTCCCAGTCCAGCGTGACGCCGGAAGTCTCGTGCACGCGCTTGCGCACCGTTTCGCCCAGCGTCTCGATGTCGGAAGCCGTGGCGCCGCCGAGATTGATGAGGAAGTTGCAGTGCATCTCCGAGACCTGCGCGTTGCCGACTTTCAGACCGCGGCAGCCGGCGGCATCGATCAACTGCCAGGCCTTGTGGCCGGGCGGATTCTTGAAGGTCGAACCACCGGTGCGGCTCTTGATCGGCTGCGTCGCTTCGCGCGACTCGGTGATCTTGTCCATTTCGGCGGCTATGCTGGCGCGATCGCCCGGCTCGCCTGCAAATGTTGCTTGCGTGAAGATTAATTCGTCCGACACGCCGCAATGCCGATAGGTGTAGTGCATGTCGGCGTTGCTCAGCACATGCACGCGCCCCTGGCGATCAACCGCGCGCGCGGAAACGAGCGCATCCTTGGTCTCGCGGCCATAGGCGCCGCCGTTCATGCGCAAGGCGCCCCCGATGCCGCCGGGAATGCCCCGATAGAATGCCAAGCCGGCAAGGCCTGCATCCTGCGCCGCACGCGCGACCTTCACGTCGGGCACCGCCGTGCCGGCCGTAATGCGGTAATCGTCTTCGAGCACGATCGCGTTGAAGCCGCGGCCGAGCCGCACGACGACGCCGCGAATGCCGCCGTCGCGCACGATCAGGTTCGAGCCGAGCCCGACCACGGTGAGCGGAATGTCTGGCGGCAGATGCGCCAATAGGTAAGCGAGATCGTCCTCGCCCTCTGGCATGAACAAAACCTCGGCCGGGCCGCCGACGCGAAACCAGGTCATGTCGGACAAAGGCTGGTTCGCCAGAAGACGGCCACGCAGATCAGGCATGGCGGCTTGAAGATCGGACCGGAGATCGCTGGATGTCGACGTCATGCGTGACCCATGACCTGATCGAACCACGCGGTCAAAATCTTGCGGCCGGCACGCGCGGTCGCCGCGCCGTGTTCGCTGGCCTGCCGACGGATCTCGCGCGGATCAATTCCGGCCTTGCCGAGTTCGACCGTGTGACCGACGAGCCATTGCTCAATGCGCGCGGGATCGGCCTCGATATGAAACTGGAGCGCGAGGATCGTGTCACCGACGGCAAACGCCTGATGCGGACAGACCGGCGTCGATGCAAGTGAAACCGCGCCGGCCGGCAGATCGGCGTTGTCGCCATGCCAATGCAGCACCGGCACATCGGCAAGCGGCGCAATGACCGAAGCACGCCCAGTCTCGGACAACGATATGCCGCCCCAGCCGATCTCCTTCGCCGGTCCCGGACCGACATGGGCGCCGAGCAATTTTGCGATCATCTGCGCGCCGAGGCAGATGCCGAGCGTCGGGCGCTTTTGTTCCAGGCGCGGATGCAGGGCGGCGAATTCCTCGTGCAGGAAAGGGTATTGATCTTCTTCGTAAACGCCGATCGGACCGCCAAGCACGACGACGAGATCAGCCGACAAAATCTGCGCGGGATCGAACCGGTCAATGCCTGCGTCGAGAGTGCGAAGCGTCCTGCCGCGCTCCATCAGCAGCGCGGACAGAAGCCCGGCGTCTTCGAAGGCGACATGGCGGATCGCGAGACATTCGGTCATGGCACGATCACGGCGCGCGCGCCGCTGTCTTGTCGAGCGCCTGCAATTCGCCGGGCAGAGCGTAAGCCCATTGTGTGATGCTGCCGGCGCCAAGGCAGACGACGATGTCGCCGGGCCGCGCGAGGTCGCGCACCATGGGCGCCAAAGCCTCCGGCCGGTCGAGCGGCATCACATGGCGGTGGCCGCGCGCGCGCATGGCATTGACCAGCGCGTCGCGATCGACGCCGTCGATCGGCGTTTCGCCCGCCGCATAGACATCGGCGACGATGACGGCGTCGGCATCGTTGAAGCAGGTCGAGAACGGCTCGAACAGCGATTGCAGCCGCGTGTAGCGGTGCGGCTGAACGACGGCGATGACCTGGCCTTGCGTCGATTCCCGCGCGGCACGCAGCACCGCCGCGATCTCCACCGGGTGATGGCCGTAATCATCGATGATGGCGACACCGTTCCATTCGCCGGTGCGGGTGAAGCGGCGCTTGACCCCGCCGAAGCCGGCGAGCGCGGCGCGAATGCGCTCGTCCGGTACGCCGAGTTCATGCGCGACCGCGATGGCCGACGTTGCGTTGAGCGCGTTATGACGGCCGGGCATCGGCAATGCGAGATCGCCGATCTCATGCACCACCTCGCCGGCGCGGTCGCGGAAAGCGATGGTGAAATGCGACTGGCCACCGGCATGGCGCAGATCGGTGAGCCGCACATCGGCCTGTGGATTCTCGCCATAGGTGATGACGCGGCGATCCTCGACGCGGCCGACGAGACGCTGCACGATCGGATGATCGGTGCACATCACGGCAAAACCGTAGAACGGCACGTTCTCCACGAACAGCCGGAACGCCTCCTGCACATTGGCGAAGGTCTTGAAGTGATCGAGATGTTCGGCGTCCACATTGGTGACGATGGCGATGTCGGCCGGCAGTTTTAGGAACGTGCCGTCGGATTCATCGGCCTCGACCACCATCCATTCGCCGCCGCCGAGGCGCGCATTGGTGCCGTAGGCATTGATGATGCCGCCGTTGATGACGGTGGGGTCAAATCCGGCGGCGTCGAACAGCGTCGCCACGAGCGAGGTCGTCGTCGTCTTGCCGTGTGTGCCGGCAATGGCGACGCAGCTTTTCAGCCGCATCAGTTCTGCGAGCATCTCGGCGCGGCGCACGATGGGCAGCCGCAACGCGCGCGCGCCGATCAGTTCCGGATTGTCGCGCTTGATCGCCGACGACACGACGACAACCTCGGCCTTTTCGAGATTTTTTGCGTCATGGCCGATGGCGACGGAAATACCCTTCTCGCGCAGGCGCTTGACGTTGGCGCTGTCGGCGACATCGGAGCCCTGCACCACATAGCCGGAATTCGCCAGCACCTCGGCGATGCCGCTCATGCCGATACCGCCGATGCCGACGAAATGAATGGGGCCGATATTGCGCGGCAGTTTCATGGATTCGCACCGATTATTGGAACTGGGGCATGATCCCGAAAAGTGGAAACCGGTTTTCGGAAAAGATCATGCCCTTTCAAGACAATAAACTCTAAGACGTGGCTGTTATCGCGGCCAAGACCGGCCGGGCCACGGTCCGACGGGGGACACTCATGCCGGATCGCGCCGGGCGCGACAAGTCTGCGAACATCCATCTCAGGTCGCGGTCCGTAGCCGGTCGGAATGCGCCGTAGCCACTTCGAGAATGAGGTCGGCCAGACGATCCGCGGCATCGAGGCGTCCGAGCGTGCGGGCGGCCGCAGCCATCGCGGCAAGGCGGTCGCGATTGGCGGCCAGTTCGGAGATTTCAACGGCCAGCCGATCGGGCGTGAACGCGCCCTGCTCGATCAGAATCCCACCGCCGACATCCTGGAGGAATCCGGCATTGGCGCGCTGGTCCTGGTCGAGCGCGTGCGGCAGCGGCACCAGGATCGACGGCCGGCCAATGGCGGCCAGTTCCGCCACCGTCGATGCCCCCGAACGCGAGACGATCAGATGCGCCTGTGCCATGCGATCCGGAAGATCGTTGAAGAACGGCGCCACCTCGGCCGCGATGCCGAGTTCGCCATAGGTTGCGCGCACGCGCGGAACGTCCTCCGCCCGCGCCTGCTGCGTCACCGTCAGATGCGGCCACAGCGCCGGTTCGACCTTCGCCATCGCCGCCGGCACGATATCTGCCATCACCTGCGCGCCCTGGCTGCCGCCGAAAACGAGAACGCGCAGCGGCACGTCCGCGCCGTATTCCGGGAACGGTTGAGCCGCCGCCGCAACGACGGCGGGACGCACAGGATTGCCGGTATGATGCAGCCTTGCAGCATCGGAGGCGGCAACCGCCGCGACATCGGGAAATCCGGTCGCGATCGCCGTGACGCGCGGCGCGAGCAGCCGGTTGGCGCGCCCCATCACACCGTTCTGTTCATGGATCAGCGTGGCGATGCCGCGCATCCGCGCCGCAAGAATGGGCGGAATGGTCGGATAGCCGCCGAAGCCGATCACGGCAGCCGGCTGCAAGCGTCCGAACAATTTAAAGGCCTTGCCGAACCCGAGACCAAGCCGGCTTCCCGCGCGCAATAACGAGAGCGGATCGCGACCCTTGAAGGTGGCGCTCGGGACGGTGTGGATGGTGCCGGCGGGAAACGATCCGGCATAGGCAGCCGCGCGCTCGTCGGTCGCGAGGTCAACGGCGGCGCCACGCTTGGCGAGCGCAATGGCGGTGGCTTCCGCGGGAAAAAGATGTCCGCCGGTTCCGCCCGCGGCGACGACGATCAACGGCGCGCGAGCCTGTGCGCTCAAGCCGCGCTCCTGTAGGCGGCATCGCCCTCCGCCGGCTCATCTTGCACAACATCGGCCTGCGCAGCAGATTGCGGCGGCGAAAAATGGGTACGGCTCGCCAATGCCTCGGCGCGCGGACGTGTCCGGGTCAGCGCCACCAGCATGCCCATACCGTAGGCGAGCGAGATCATCGACGAACCGCCGTAGGAGATGAACGGCAGCGTCATGCCCTTGGCCGGAATGAGATGCAGATTGACCGACATGTTGATGACCGATTGCGTCCCGAACAGAATGGCAAGCCCCGCCGTGGCAAAGCGCGTGAAAGCATCCTCGTTGCGCATCGCCTGCATCAATGCGCGAATGACGATAAAGGCGAAAAGTGAGACCAGCATGAGGCAAAGCACGGCGCCGAATTCCTCGCCGGCCACGGCGAAGACGAAATCCGCATGGCTGTCGGGAAGAATGCCCTTCACAGTCCCCTCGCCCGGCCCCTGCCCGAACCAACCGCCGCGATAGAACGAGCCGACCGCCGTCGATACCTGGAAGGAATCGCCGGCGTTCGGATCGAGGAATTGATGAATGCGCGCGGCGACATGCGGCACGGTAAAATAGGCGCCGAGCAATCCCAGCGATGCCGTCGCGCCGAGGCCGATAACCCAGATGAAGCGCATGCCGGCCATGAAGAACAGCGCGCCCCAGACCAGCACGGTGAGCATCGTCTGGCCGAAATCAGGTTGCGCCACCAACAGGGTGATGACGCAGAGAAGCAACAGGAGCGCCATGGTATTCGCCGGCATTTCCGGCCGGCGGGCAGATTCGCCAAACAGCCAGGCAACGATGATGACGAAGGCCGGCTTGACGAATTCCGACGGCTGGATGTTGATGCCGGCGAGCACGATCCAGCGCCGCGCGCCCTTGATCTCCGTGCCGAAAAACAGCGTCGCGACCACCAGCACCATGCTCGCCGCAAAAACAATAAAGGCGATGCGGCGGATCTGGCGGTGATTGAGGAACGACGATCCCAGCAGCACGGCGACTGACGGGATGAGGAAGATGATCTGGTGATTGACGAAATAGAAGGGGTCGAGGCCGATGCGCAGCGCCACCGGCGGGCTAGCCGCAAGCGACAGCACGATGCCGCCCAGCATCAGGGTGAAGAGCGCGCCGAGCATCAGCCGGTCGACCGACCACCACCATTCGCCGAATGGCGTGCGTTGCGCGCGCGAAATCATGACCGTGCCCTCACCGGAATGCCCGGCTTTTACTCAATCGCGGTAGGGTTTCCATTCCCTTAAGATCGCGCGCTTGGCGCTTCCCGTTCTTCTCTGAATCGCGGAATAGCTCCCTCCTGTTATTCTTGAGCAATCCCGGACCGAAAACCGCTTCGCACTTTTCCTGGGATTGCTCCTGTTATTCTTGCGCGATCCCGGACGGAAAACCGCTTCGCACTTTTCCTGTGATTGCTCCTAAGATCGCGGCGAAACGCCTTCGATCGCACGCACGAGGGTGCGGAAGGCATCGCCGCGCACCTCGAAATTCGGGAACTGGTCGAACGAGGCGCAGGCCGGCGAGAGCAGCACGACCGGCTGGTTGCCCGATGACGCAGCCGCGTCTGCGGACGCGCGCGCCACCGCGTTGTCGAGCGTGCCGCAGCGCTCGTAAGCCACTTTGCCTTCGAGCGTAGCGGCGAACGCGTCGGACGCCTCGCCGATGAGATAGGCCTTGCTCACACGCGGAAAGAACGGTTCGAGCGCGGCGATGCCGCCTTCCTTGGACTTGCCGCCGAGAATCCAGAAAATGTCGGAGGGAAAGGACTCCAGCGCCTTTTCCGTCGAGTCGGCATTGGTCGCCTTGGAATCATTGACGTAGATCACCTTGCCGCGCCGCCCAACCTCTTCGATCCGGTGCGGCAGGCCGGGAAAGGTTTTGAGCGCGGCTTTCAAAGCTGCTGCGTCAACGCCGAGCGCGAAGGCGACGGCGCAGGCCGCAGCCGCATTCTGCCCGTTGTGGCGCCCCCGCAGCGCGCCGATCCCGGCGAGATCGGCGAATGGCGCGCCATGATCCTTGCCGACGCGATAAAGCTTGCCGTCATCGAAGAAGATACCGTCGTCGGGTCGGCCAGTGACCGACACCAGCACGACATTGCCGTCCACGCTCTGCCGCCGGGCGGCGGCGGCACGCGTAAAATCGTCGTCGATGGCGATCACCGCCGTCGCCGCCCGGGTGATCAGCCGCTCCTTTATCGCCGCATAATTTTCGAGCGTGCCGTGGCGGTCGATATGGTCGGGCGTGACGTTGAGGAAAACGCCGATGGTCGGCGCCAGCGATGGCGCGAGATCGATCTGGTAGGACGAGACCTCGACGACGTAATGGGTGGCGGCGGCCAGCGGCGGCAGCGACAGGATGGCGACACCGATATTGCCGCCCATGCCGACGTCGCGTCCGGCGCTGCGCAGAATATGCGCGATCAGCGCCGTCGTCGTCGATTTGCCGTTGGTCCCGGTGATGGCGACAAACGGCGCCTGCGGCATATTTTTCGCGCGCTCGCGGCAGAACAGTTCGATGTCGCCGATGATTTCGACGCCATGCTGCTGCGCCAGCCGTGCTGACCAGTGCGGCGCCGGATGCGTCAGCGGCACGCCCGGCGTGAGCACCAGCGCCGCGATATCGGACCAGTCGAGCGTGCGCAGATCGGCGGTCTCGATGCCGGCCTTTGCCGTATCCGCAACGCGCTGCGGACTGTCGTCGAAGGCGGTGACGCGGGCGCCACCGGCCACAAGCGCGCGGCAAGTGGCGAGCCCGGACCCGCCGAGACCGAATACCGCGACGTGCTTACCGGAGAATACCGTGACAGGGATCATGCGCGTTTAACGCAACTTCAGCGTCGACAGGCCGATGAGCGCAAGGATGACCGCAACGATCCAGAAACGGATCACGATCTGCGATTCGGTCCAGCCCAGCTGCTCGAAATGATGATGGATCGGCGCCATGCGGAAAATGCGTTTTCCCGTGAGCTTGAACGACAGCACCTGCACGATCACCGAGACGGCTTCGAGCACGAACAGCCCGCCGATCACCGCCAGAACGATCTCATGCTTGGTGGCGACCGCGATGGTGCCGATCATGCCGCCGAGCGAAAGCGAGCCGGTGTCGCCCATGAAGACAGAAGCCGGCGGCGCGTTGAACCAGAGAAAGCCCAATCCCGATCCGATCACCGCGCCGCAAAGGACAGCGAGTTCGCCGGTGCCGGCGACATAATGGATCTGCAGGTAATCGGCGAAAACGGAATTGCCGGCGAGATAGGCGATCAGGCCAAAACTGGCCGCGGCGATCATCACCGGCACGATGGCAAGACCGTCGAGACCGTCGGTGAGATTCACGGCATTGCCGGCGCCGATGATGATGAAGGCGCCGAACAGCGTAAAGAACATGCCGAGGTTGAAGACGATTTCCTTGAAGAAGGGAAACACCAGCGACGTCGCCAGCGTTCCGCGTCCGAGATCGGCGATGGCGTAGCAGGCAACGCCCGCGATCACCGCTTCGATCACCAGCCGCGTGCGGCCGGAGAAGCCGGCATGGGTCTGGCGCGTGACCTTGAGGTAATCATCATAGAACCCGACAAGCCCGAAGCCGAGCGTCACGCCGAGCACGATCCAGACATAGGGATTGGACGGGTTCGCCCACAGAACCGTCGAGACGACGATGCCGGTGAGGATGATGAGCCCGCCCATGGTCGGCGTGCCGGTCTTGGTGATGAGGTGCGACTGCGGGCCGTCGGCGCGGATCGGCTGGCCCTTGCCCTGCTTGGCGCGCAGCAGGTCGATGAAGGAGGTGCCGAACACGAAGACGAGCAGCATCGCCGTCACCACCGCGCCGCCGGTGCGGAAGGTGATGTAACGGAAGACGTTGAACGCGGATATTTTGTCGGAGAGATCGACAAGCCAGTACAGCATCGAATCAAACCTGTTCCGCGCGTTCGGTGGGTGGGCGCGCGACGGGATAATGACGCACGAGCGCCTTGACCAAGGGCGCCATCCGCGACCCCAGCGAGCCCTTGACCATGATGGCGTCGCCGGGATGGACAGCAGCGAGAAGGTCCGCCTCCAGCGCCGCCGCCGTCTCGGCATAGCCGCCACGGCGTTCGAAGGGAAGAGCGTCCCAGAGCGCGGCCATCAGCGGCCCCGCACAAAAGACAAGATCGATAGCGTTATCAACAACCGGACCGGCCAGTTCCGCGTGCAAGACGGTGCCCTTCTCGCCAAGTTCGAGCATGTCGCCGAGGACAGCAATGCGCCGGCCACGGCCCGAAACGGGGGTCTGGCCGAGCAGCGCAATCGCTGCGCGCATCGAGGCCGGATTGGCATTATAGCTCTCATCGATCAGGGTCGCCGTGCCGCCCTCGACCGTGAGCATCATGCGCTCGCCGCGTCCGGCGGGTGGTTGCAGCCCGGCCAGCGCCAGCGCCGCCAGCGCGAGATCGGCGCCGGCGAGTTTTACCGCCGCAAGCACGGCCAGGGAATTCATCACGATATGGCGGCCCGGCGCGCCGAGCTTGTAGGTCACGTCGGTGCCGAGAATGCGGGCGGTGACGATCGAGCAATCCGGCTGCAGCTTGCAATCGATCAGCCGGGCATGCGCCTCCTCATGCTCACCGAAAGACACAATATGCGCGATCCCGTGTTCGGTGGCATGGGCGGCGAGCCGCGCAAATTGCGCATTGTCGCGATTGAGGATGACCGCGCCGCCGGGTTCGAGACCTTCGAAGATTTCGGCCTTGGCGTCGGCGATCGCTTCGACCGACGGGAAGAATTCCAGATGCACCGGCTCGACGGTCGTGACGATGGCGATATGCGGCCGCACCAGCCGCGTCAGCGGCGTGATCTCGCCGGGATGATTCATGCCCATTTCAAAGATGGCGAACCGTGCGCTTCGCGGGCAGCGCGCAAGCGACAACGGCACGCCCCAGTGATTGTTGAACGAGGCGACCGAAGCATGCGTCTCGCCCGCGGCCGACAGCGCCGCGCGCAGCGCTTCCTTGGTGCTGGTCTTGCCGACCGACCCGGTGACGCCGATGATTTTGGCTTTGCTGCGCGTCCGCGCGGCACGCGCCAGCGCACGCAACCCATCGAGCACATCTTCAACGACGAGCAGGCGCGCAAGATCGGGATACGTGCCCGCCTTCTCCTGCGATACTACAGCAAGCGCGGCGCCACTTGCCAGCGCCGGCTCGACGAAAGCGTGTCCATCATGAGTGTCGCCCAAAATTGCAAAGTAAGCCTCGTCGACCTTGATCGTGCGGCTGTCGATCGACAGACCGCTCACGATCGACGGCAGCGTACCGATGACGCTGGCGTCCATCGCCTGTGCCATGTCGTCGCTGGTCCACAGCGCGTCGTCGCTCATGCCCTGCTCTCCAATGCCGCGGCAACGGCCTCATGATCCGAAAACGGCAATGTGCGGTCGCCGACGATCTGGCCGGTTTCGTGACCCTTGCCGGCGATCAGCAGCACGTCGCCGGAGCGTAGCATGTTGACCGCGTGGCGGATCGCTTCGCCGCGATCACCGATTTCCTCCGCGCCGGGCGCAGCATCCAGAATCGCCTTGCGGATCGTCGCCGGATCCTCGCTACGCGGATTATCATCGGTGACGATGACGCGATCGGCATTCTCGACGGCGATTGCCCCCATGATCGGCCGTTTCCCCTGGTCACGGTCGCCGCCGGCGCCGAACACAACCGTGAGACGGCCGCGTGCAAATGGCCGCAACGCCTCGATGGCCTTGGCGAGCGCATCCGGTTTGTGGGCGTAATCGACAAAAATCGGCGCGCCGTCGACCGCGCCGACGCGTTCGAGCCGTCCCTTGGCGCCTTCCAGCGTTTCGAGCGCAGCAAACACGGCGGCCGGCTCGCCGCCGGTCGCGATAACGAGGCCCGCGGCAGCCAGCGCATTCTCCACCTGGAACGCGCCGACGAGCGGCAGATGTACGGTGTAGGTTTTGCCCGCATGCGCAAGCGTGAGCACTTGCGCAAAGCCATCGATCGTCGCATCGCGCAGGCGGATCGCCTCGCCATTGCGGCCGACGGTATAAAGCCGCAAGCCGCGCTTGCGCGCCGCGGCGGCGACTTCCGTCGATTCGGCATGATCGATCGCGATCACCGCCGCGCCGCCGTCGACAATGGCGCGCTCGAACAAACGCAGCTTCGCAGCGAGATAGGCCTCGGGCGTGCCGTGATAATCGAGGTGGTCGCGTGAAATGTTGAGGAAGGCACCGGCGACGATATGAACGCCATCGAGGCGATGTTGATCGAGACCATGCGATGAGGCTTCGAGCGCGAGATGCGTCACACCCTGGCGCGCCAACGCATCGATCTCGCGATGCAGGTCGACCGGGTCCGGCGTCGTCAACGACCCGTACACCTCACCATAGGGTGAAACCACGCCGATGGTGCCGATACTGGCAGCGGCATAACCGAGCTTGTCCCATATCTGGCGCGTGAAGGCCGCGACCGACGTCTTGCCGCTGGTGCCGGTGACGGCGACGGTCGTGCCGGGCTGCGCCGGATAGAGGCGACTCGCCGCGAGCGCCAGCGCCCGTCGTGCATTGTCGACACGCAGCCATGCGATATCGGCGGCAAGATCGTCCGGGCGGAATTTTTCGGAAACGATCGCAACGGCGCCGGCGCGGATGGCGTCGGCGACAAATCGCATACCGTCACCCTTGGCGCCCGCAATGGCGACGAATGCAAATCCTGGTCCCGCCTTGCGGCTGTCGGATGTGACGCCAGTCATTTCGCGCGCGCAGCCATCGGGGGCTACCGCGCCGTGCAAAATTTTCGCATCCGAAAAAAGGGCGTCCAGATTCATGACTGCATCGCGCTGGTCCACTTGATCCGCGCAAGTGAACTTCGTTTGGCTGAAAACGTGCCTAGCGCGTCTATGGTCCCTTGGCGAGGATCAATTGGTCGCCTTTCGGCAGATTGAAGCGTGGCACCAGGCCCAGAAGCGGCGCGATCCTCTCGATGACCTTGCCGCCGGTCGGCACCGCGTTCCAGCCGGACGTTTCAAATCCGTGGGTCTCCGGCAGGGCTTTCGGTTCATCGAGCATGATCAGCAGCATGTAGCGCGGATTATCGGCCGGCAGGATCGCGGTAAAGCTGTTGAGCACCTTGTGGTGAGCATAGCGGCCATTGATGATCTTGTCCGACGTGCCGGTCTTGCCGCCGACGTAATAGCCGTCGACATCGGCCTTGCGCGCGGATCCCTCCTCGACATTGAGGCGCATCAGGTAGCGCATTTTCGTGCTCGTCTCGGGCTTGATAACGCGCTTGCCAAGCTTCGCCGCTTCCTCGGGTGTGCGCTTGAGGAAGGTCGGCGGATACATGATACCACCGTTCATCAAGGCGCCGATGCCCATCACCGCCTGCAACGGCGCAACCGAGAGTCCCTGGCCGAAAGCGATGGTCACGGTATTGAGTTCACCCCAGTGCTTGGGAACAAGAGGTGCTGCGCTTTCGGGCAGTTCCGTACGCAGCCGATCGAGCTGGCCGAGTTTCTTCAGGAACGCCTTGTGATAATCGACGCCCATCATCAACGCGGCGCGCGCGGTGCCGATATTCGACGAATATTTGAAAATCTCCGGCACCGTCAGGATGCGGTGCTGCGCGTGAAAATCATGAATGGTGAACTTGCCATAGTGCAGCGGCTGGCGTGCGTCGAAAGATGATTTCAGCGTAACCCGGCCGGAATCGAGCGCCATGGCGAGCGTCAGCGATTTGAACGTCGATCCCATTTCGTAAACACCCGTCGTCAGACGGTTGATACGCGTGGGATCGTTCGCTTCCTTGGGATTGTTGGGGTCGAAATCGGGCTCCGACACCATGGCGACCACTTCGCCGGTCTGAAGATCGGAAACGACGCCGGATGCGGCGATGGCGCTGAATTTATTGCGCGCCTTGATCAATTCATCACGCAACGCATGCTGCACGCGCAGATCGACCGCCAGCTCGACCGGACGCTGCAGCCGGTCGCTCGCAAAACCGGCGAGATGAAGATCGGCAAGGCCCGACTTGTCGAGCCAGCGCTCCATGCCGGCGATGCCCTGGTTATCGATGTTCACGAGGCCGATGAGGTGCGAAACCTCGGCGCCGTTCGGATAGACGCGCTTGTTCTCGTTGAGGAAGCCGATACCGGGAATGCCGAGCCGCAGGATTTCACGCTGCTGCTTCGGCGTGATCTCGCGCTTGAGCCAGGCGAAGCCGCGCTTGGAAGACAGGCGTTCGCGCAATTCCTTCGGATCGAGATCGGGCAGTTCGGCGGTCAGCGCTTCAACGGCTTCGTCGACATCGATGATCCGCCGCGGCTCGGCATATAATGACGGCACCTTCACATCGGTTGCAAGGATACGGCCGTTGCGATCGAGCATGTCCGGACGCGCGGTCGCGACCGCATCGGTGGCGACGCGGCGCACGCCATGCGGGTCGGCATGCATGGCGATGGTCACAAGCCGGCCGGCGATGATCAGATAGAACAGCCCGAAACCGATCGCGGCAAGGCCGACGCGCGCGCGCGCCTTCGCGCCGCGGTCGACACGGGTGCCGTAAAGCAGCGCGCGGATGAAGCGCCGCCGCCGCGGCTCGTCGGCAGAAATCATGGATGAAGCGGCTGAGACCGGCTGCATGGTCTACCTTTGCGACGGTTGATGGGCATGCGACGCGGCGGCGTGGCCTCCGATACTGCCGGTGGGAACATCGCCGGCCTTTTCGAGGAACGCGCCGATCAGATCTTCTGTCTCCTCGTCCGGCTGCGGCGGCCTGTCGGGGATTGCCGAGATCATGCCGAATTGATGCGGTTTGACGGGCTCGAGATGGAGAAAGCGATCGGTCAGTTGCTCCATCCGGATCGGGTTTTCGGATCGGGCCCATCGCGCCCGCAAAACAGCGATCTGCTCGCGCTCATGGCGCACTTCGATCCTCAGATGGGCGACTTTCTGCGCGCGCCGCGTCGTGTCGTATTTGATGTCATAGACATAGGCCGCCGCGCCGATGAGACAGGCGATGGCCAAGAGATTGATGAGACGCAGAAATATCATCGGTTCACCATGAACTCATCGAGACGCGGCAGACGCGGGTCCAAATCCTCGCGATCCGGATGCGCCGGTGCGTCGGTGCGTTCGGCCGCGCGCAGCTTTGCGGAGCGCGCACGCGGATTGCCTTGCACCTCGGTCTCGGTCGCGACCACCGGCTTGCGGGTCAACACGGCAAAGGACGACGCCGGAGCAATCCGTTCCGGCCGATGCCGCGAACCGCCGCCGACGCGGCTGCGCTCCACCAAAAACTGCTTCACGATGCGATCTTCGAGCGAATGGAAGGAAACCACCGCAAGCCGGCCACCGGGCTTGAGGCAATGCTCGGCGGCGGCAAGGGCGCGGCGGATTTCACCCAACTCGTCGTTGACGAAAATGCGCAAGCCCTGGAACGTGCGCGTGGCCGGATGAATTTCGCCGGGCCGCGAACGCACGACGCGACCGACCACGTTCGCGAGATCGCGCGTCGTCTCAAAAGGCTGCTCGTCGCGGCGGGCGACAATGGCGCGCGCGACCGCCCGCGCGTGGCGTTCCTCGCCTAGGATGGCGATGATGGCGGCCAACGCCTTGTCGCTTGCTTGCGCGACGACATCGGCGGCGCTCGGACCGCTGCGACCCATGCGCATGTCGAGCGGCCCATCGAGCCGGAAGGAGAATCCCCGTTCGGCGGTATCGAGTTGCATCGAGGACACGCCGAGGTCGAAGACGATACCATCGACAGGCTCAGCGACCAGATCGGCGAGTTCGGAGATGCGCGCCTCGATCAGCGTGAGCCGGCCGCCCGCCGCATCAACGAGACCCATGCCCCCCGTGATCGCCGTCGGATCGCGGTCGATGCCGATGACCCGCGTCTCCGGCGTCGCAAGAAGAAGCCGCGTATAACCGCCGGCGCCAAAGGTTGCATCGACATAGACACCGCCCGGCTTCGGCGCGAGCGCCGCGACCGCCGGACCACCAAGCACCGGGATATGCCTTGAGTCATCGCCATGACTGCGCGGCACGTCGGTTCCGCTGTTCATCGCAAAATTCCTGGCAAAACCCCAGCGGTTACGAGACACCGCCGACGCGCGTGCACGGCGCGCTCGATCGCGGTAATCCGGAAGGGCCCCAAATGGATACAGCGCATGTTTTCGGAGGGCCATCATGGATACAGGGCGTCACTGGAGTCCGGTCGGCCGACGGGGCAGCAAGTCCGCAAAACAGCCCGAGGCCGGCGCAACCCATTAATCAGCGTTAATCTTAAAGAAGCGTTGCCATGTCGTATGGCGGGCGCGCTGCGGCTGCGCCGATGGTCGGGTATCGCACGGATGCGCCGGTCTTTTTTGCGTCGCAATCAATTGAGACGGAAGACGGGCGCGATCCTGTTACAACCCCCGCGCGCGACGGCGTTCGTCAACGTCGGACGGCGCATTTTTTGAAATTTGGAAGTTCCTTTCTCCATGTTCAGTTTCCAGCCCGATTCGTCCCTCGTTGCCCAGGTGCGGGAATCTCCCAATCAGGGCGAGCGGGCGGGCGGGCGCGACCCCGACATGATCCTCCTGCACTACACGGGCATGCCGGATGCACAGGAGGCGGTGGATCGGCTGTGTTCCGCCGACAGCCAGGTCTCCGCACACTACGTGGTGTTTGAGGACGGCCACATCGTCCAATGCGTGCCGGAAGCGCGGCGCGCCTGGCACGCCGGCCTCTCGTCCTGGGCAGGCGCGACCGACATCAATTCCGCCTCCATCGGCATCGAGATCGCCAATCCCGGGCACGATCACGGCTATCCTGCCTTTCCGCAACGGCAGATTGCTGCGGTGACCGCCTTGTGTCGCGGCATCATCGCACGGCGCACAATCCCGCCCGTGCGGGTGCTCGCCCATTCCGATGTCGCACCGGCGCGAAAGCAGGATCCCGGCGAGCAATTTCCCTGGCGCACGCTGTACCGCTCCGGCGTCGGGCACTGGGTGGCATCCTCGCGCATCCGCGATGGCGTGCCGCTTATCGCGCCCGACGAAGCCAGCAATGTCGTGCGTGAAATCCAGTCGGCTTTGGCCGAATATGGCTACGGGGTTGAAATGACCGGACGCTTCGACGAAGCGATGCGCCACGTGGTCACCGCCTTCCAGCGTCACTTCCGGCCCGAAAAGGTCGACGGGCTGGTCGACCGCTCGACGGCGCAAACGCTGGAGCGGCTTCTGGAAAGCCGGCCCAGCTAGCATTCACCTCAGGCGCCGCCCTTGACGGACCGTCTGCAAATCTCCATCCCTTGACGCATCAGTCGGCTGGACAGCCGCTGCGGCAAGGCCCGAAAGGGTGCCGTGGAGGAAAGTCCGGGCTCCACGGATGTACGGTGCCGGATAACGTCCGGCGAGGGCGACCTCAGGGACAGTGCCACAGAAAGCAAACCGCCGCGGCTGCGGCCGCGGTCAGGGTGAAAGGGTGCGGTAAGAGCGCACCGCGCCGGCGGCAACGTCGGTGGCAGGGCAAACCCCACCGGGAGCAAAACCGAATAGGGACGGCGCGAAGAGCAATCTTCGGGATCGATGTCCGGATCCTGCCGTCCGGGTAGGTTGCTGAAGGCGCCGGGTAACCGGCGTCGCAGAGGAATGGCTGTCACGTGCCGAACGCTTCGGCGTCAGGCGCCATACAGAACCCGGCTTACAGGCCGTCTGATATGTTATGGAGGCCCGGTGGTCATGCCATCGGGCCTCCGCCATATCGCACCCGTTTTTCCGGCGGAAATGACCGCCGCGCCTTCCGGTTTTTCCTTATGCAATCCTCACCACGGCTCGGTCTCTTCCTCGGCTTCCTCGGCGCCGCGATGTTCGCCGGCTCGCTGCCGGCGACAAGATTGGCCGTCGGCGCATTTACGCCCCTGTTCGTTGCATCGAGTCGCACCATGCTCGCGGGTTGTGCGGGTCTGCTTCTGATTGTCGTGATGCGGCGGTCACTGCCACCGAAGCGGCTATGGGGAATTCTCGTCATCAGTGCGCTCGGCAATGCGGTCGGCTTTCCGCTTTTGTCCGCAATCGGCATGCACAGCGTGCCGGCATCGCATGGTGGCGTGGTTGTCGGATTGCTGCCGCTCGCCACCGCCGTCTGCGCGGCGATTGCCGCCAAGGAACGGCCGAGCCCGGGATTCTGGATCGCCGCCGTGGTCGGTGCCGCAATCGTCAGCGGTTATGCTTTGCGCCAGGGCCATGGTGCAATGACGGTCGGCGATGCTGCGCTGCTCGGCGCCGTTGCCTCGGCCTCGATCGGATACACCGCAGCGGCAATCGCTGCACGCGACATGCAAGGCTGGGAAGTGAGCAGTTGGTCGGTGGTGCTACTGCTGCCGTTCTATGCCGTTGCCACGGTGGTCTTCTGGCCGGACCACGCTTTGGCTGCGCCGCATTCGGCTTGGGCCGGCGTGGTCTATGGCGCGTTTGTCGCGCAATGGATCGCCTTCTTTGCATGGAATGCCGGCCTGTCGCTCGGTGGCATCGCTCGCGTGGCGCAGGTGCAATTGCTGCAGCCGTTCATGACCGTGTTGATCGCGGCGCAGTTCAACGGTGAGCCGATCAACGCCGAGACGATCCTTTTTGCCGCCGCCGTCGTCGTGGTGGTGCTGATCGGGCAACGGATGCGCGTGCCGCGCCGCTCTGTTATTGAGAAGGCATGACCGCGCCAGCCAAAGGCAAGACATCGTCCAGATCGCGCAAGAATGCGCCAACGCAACAGGACATTTGGGATTTCTGGATCGACCGCGGCGGCACATTCACAGACATCGTTGCCCGCAAGCCGAATGGCGACCGTGTCGCGCACAAGCTGCTTTCGGAAAATCCCGGCGCCTATGACGACGCCGCCGTGCAGGGCATCCGCGACCTGCTCGGGCTCAGCGCGGAAACGGCGATCCCGCATGCCCGCATCGGCAGCATCAAGATGGGCACCACCGTCGCCACCAATGCGTTGCTCGAACGCAAGGGTGCGCGCACGCTGCTGGTGACCACGCGCGGTTTTCGCGACGCCCTGCGGATCGGCTATCAGGCGCGGCCGAAAATTTTCGCCAGGCAGATCATCAAGCCGGACATTCTCTACGAACGCGTCATCGAGGTGGACGAACGCGTGCGCGCCGATGGCACGGTGGAGCAGCAGCCCGACCTCGCCCCTTTACGCGCCGCTATGCAGCGCGCGTTCGACGATGGCTTGCGCGCCGCCGCTATCGTCTTCATGCACGGCTATCGCTATCCGGCGCACGAAAAGCAGGCCGCAGAGATTGCTCGCGCAATCGGGTTCACGCAGGTTTCCGTCAGCCACAACGTCTCGCCGCTGGTCAAATTCGTCGGTCGTGGCGACACCACTGTGGTCGATGCCTATCTGTCGCCGATCCTGCGGCGCTACGTGTCCCGAGTCGCCTCTCTTATTGCCACCCCCCTTGAGGGGGAGGTCGACAGCCGGAGCGTAAGCGAAGGCGGTCGGAAGGGGGGTAAGCGGCACACGCTTGTGTCTCGATCCACCCCCCTCCCCAACCCTCCCCCGCAAGGGGGGAGGGAGCGTGCTGCGCAGAGGCGCGAGCCCATTAGCCAAACTCCGCTGATGTTCATGATGTCGTCGGGCGGACTGACCGCGGCCAATCTCTTTCAGGGCAAGGATGCAATTTTGTCTGGACCGGCTGGCGGCGTGGTCGGCATGGCGCAGACGGCGGGCGATGCCGGCTTCGATCGCGTCATCGGTTTCGACATGGGTGGCACCTCGACCGATGTCGCGCATTTCGCCGGCGACTATGAGCGCAGTTTCGAGACTGAAGTCGCCGGCGTGCGCGTGCGTGCACCGATGATGCTGATCCATACCGTCGCCGCCGGCGGCGGCTCGATTCTGCATTACGACGGCGCGCGCTTTCGCGTCGGCCCGGATTCCGCCGGCGCCGATCCCGGACCCGCTTGTTATCGGCGCGGCGGTCCGCTGACGGTGACCGACGCCAACGTGATGCTCGGGAAAATTATTCCGGATTATTTCCCAAAAATCTTTGGACCGTCGCAGGACCAGCCGCTCGACGCTGCGGTCGTCACGGAAAAATTCGTGCAACTCGCGAAGGACGTCGGCGATGGACGCACGCCGCAGCAGATCGCCGACGGGTTCATCACCATCGCGGTCGAGAACATGGCCAATGCGATCAAGAAGATTTCGGTGCAGCGAGGCTACGACGTGACGCGCTACGCGCTCAATTGCTTCGGCGGCGCCGGCGGCCAGCACGCCTGCCGCGTGGCTGACGCGCTCGGCATGAAGACGGTGATGATCCATCCGTTCTCGTCGCTGCTGTCGGCTTACGGCATGGGCCTTGCCGACATCCGCGCCACGCGCGCGCAGGCAATCGAGGAACCGCTCGGCGCCAAAGCACTCGCGGCCATCCGGAAAGCGGGCATGGCGCTCGGCGCGAGCGCTCGGAAAGAAGTCGCCAGCCAGGGCGTGGAGGCAGACAGGATCAAGATCGTTCTCCGCGCGCATATCCGTTACGCGGGGACGGATACGGCATTGGTTGTGCCGGCATCTTCAATCGACCTCAGCGCGGCGGCTCTATCGTCCCCTCTCCCCTTGAGGGAGAGGGAGAGGGGGAAGCAAAAAAGCTCGGAGCGAAATTCTACCCCCCACCCCAACCCTCCCCCGCAAGGGGGGAGAGAGCAAACTGCGGCACGGCGGGAAGGGGTGAAGATCAAGTCACCCCTCCCCGGCGGCTTCGCGGCCGACCCTCCCCCTCCAGGGGAGGGTAATAAAGACATGGCCGCGCTCAAAAAAATGCAGCGCGCGTTCGAAACGCAACACAAAGAGCGTTTCGGCTTCATCGACCGCGACAAGACGCTGGTGGTGGAAGCGGTGTCGGTCGAGGCGATCGGTGGCGGCGAGAAACGGCGCGTTCGGCGTCACCACAACAACGCCGAAGGCCGCGTACGATTGCCGGCCCCCGCCCGCTCCATGCGCTTCTTCTCTTCAGGCAAATGGCACGACGCTTCCGTTTACACACGCGACCAATTGAAAATCGGCGCAAGGGTGCAAGGTCCGGCCATCATCATCGAGCCGCATCAGACGGTGATCGTCGAACCCGGCTGGCGGGCGACGGTGAGCGACAGAAACGATCTCCTGTTGAGCCGGACAAAAGCGATGGCACGGGCGCGCGCCGTCGGCACAAAAGCCGATCCGGTGATGCTGGAAGTGTTCAACAACCTGTTCATGGCGATCGCCGAGCAGATGGGCGTCGCGCTGCAGAACACAGCCTCCTCGGTCAACATCAAGGAGCGGCTCGATTTTTCCTGCGCGGTGTTCGGCCCCGATGGAACGCTTGTCGCCAACGCGCCGCACATGCCGGTGCATCTCGGCTCGATGGACAGCGCGGTGGAAACCATCATTCGCCAGAACGGCAAGCACATCGCGCCCGGCGATGTCTTTGCAATTAACGCGCCCTACAACGGCGGCACGCATCTGCCCGACATCACCGTCTGCACGCCGGTGTTTTCTTCCTTTCCCTCCCCACAAGGGGGAGGAGAGAAAAAGCGGCAGAAAATCCTGTTCTGGGTCGCCTCGCGCGGTCATCACGCCGATATCGGCGGCATCGCGCCCGGCTCGATGTCGCCACAGGGCACCGACATCACCCAGGAAGGCATCTACATCGATAATTTTCGCCTGATGGTGCGCGGCCGTTTCCAGGAAGACGCGCTGCGCTCGCTCCTTACAAGCGGTCCCTACCCGGCACGCAATCCCGACCAGAACGTCGCCGACCTCAAGGCGCAGATCGCCGCCAATGAAAAAGGCGCGGCCGAACTCAAGCGCGTGGTCGAGCATTTCACGCTGCCGGTGGTGAAGGCCTATATGCGGCATGTGCAGGACAACGCGGCCGAAAGCGTGCGCCGCGTCATCGACCGTCTGCATGACGGCAGCTTCAGCTATGAGATGGACCAGGGCACCGTCATCAAGGTGCGCATCACCATCGATCGCGACAAGCGCGAGGCAACCGTCGATTTCACCGGCACGTCACCGCAGCAGCCGACGAATTTCAACGCGCCCGAACCTGTTACGCGTGCTGCCGTGCTTTACGTCTTCCGCGTGATGGTCGACGACGACATTCCGATGAACGGCGGCTGTCTGCGGCCGATCCGCATCATCGTGCCAAAGGGTTCGATGCTGTCGCCGCGCTATCCTGCCGCCGTCGTCGCTGGCAATGTCGAGACTTCACAAGCGGTGACTAATTGCCTGTTCGGCGCACTCAATGCGCTCGCCGCCTCGCAGGGGACGATGAACAACCTGAATTTCGGCAATGCAAGGCACCAATATTACGAGACGATCTGTTCGGGCTCGCCGGCGGGACCTGGCTTCGACGGCACCGACGCCGTGCAGGTGCACATGACCAATACGCGGCTGACCGATCCGGAAATTCTCGAACAGCGCTATCCGGTTGTGCTCGAGGATTTTCACATTCGCGACGGCTCGGGCGGCAAAGGCCGCTGGACCGCCGGCAATGGCGTCAGCCGTACGATCCGTTTCCTTGAAGAGATGGAATGTACCATCCTGTCGGGCCATCGGCGGGTGCCGCCCTTCGGCCTCGATGGCGGCAACGCAGGCGAATGCGGTGAAAACAGTGTACGGCGCGCTTCCGGCGCCATCGCGCCGCTGTCGGGCTGCGACGCGATCACAGTCATGCCCGGCGATGCGGTGACGATCGTGACGCCGACCGGCGGCGGATTTGGTAAGCGGGAGAGACGCTAAGCTGCGCTGCTGGCGAGGGACGGTCCAATGGCCGATTCGTCCACCGCATTCGACTGCGGCGCTTCACCTTTGCGCGCGGCGCTGCGCGTGATTTGCGTCTTGTATTCGTCGGCATGCCGGATGAATGCGTCATCGGCGACGACGACGCGATCACGCCCGCCTTTTTTGGCGGCGTAGAGCGCGAGATCGGCACGCTTGAGAAACTGATCGACCGGTTCATCACCCTGCCATTCGCTGACGCCAAAACTGCAGGTGACACGCACGGGATCCGTTGACGTCGCGATCTCGACCGCGCGCACGCGCTGGCGCAGCTCTTCCGCGACCGTTGCGGTTTCAGCAAGACCCTTGCCGCCGAGAAGAACAACGAATTCCTCGCCGCCGAGCCGCCCCACCATCGGCGCCGCCGATGTCGCCGCCGTCGCAACCGCGGCAATCACCTTGTCGCCGATGTCGTGGCCATAGACGTCGTTGACGCTCTTGAAGTGGTCGATGTCGAGCATGATCGCCGACAGTGACCCGATCTCGGCCATGTCCGTGTGCGATTCCTGCATGCGCTCAAAAAAGGCCCGGCGATTGAGCACGCCGGTGAGCGGGTCGGTCGAGGCGAGATGGATCAGTTCGCGCTGCATCGAGGATAGCCGCGCAGCAGCGCGCAGCCGGGCATAAAGCTCTTCGGAGGCCGGCGGTTTGCCGATGAAGTCGTCAGCGCCGGCATCGAGCGCTTTCACAAGATGACCGCGATGCTGGTTCGACGACATCATGATGACGTAGATCGGGCGACGGCTGGTC
>Ga0310811_10000970_pt1 | contig 36810 bp, 29 predicted proteins | sample YCmetagenome_FD_207642 | JGI IMG/M metagenome (GOLD analysis project Ga0310811, IMG submission 207642) | Soil microbial communities from experimental microcosm in Duke University, North Carolina, United States - YC | ecosystem: Engineered > Artificial ecosystem > Soil microcosm > Unclassified ... | reverse complement strand
CCCCGTCGACTCCTCGGCCATCGCCGCCTGTCGCGGCCGGGCGTCCTGCCGCTGTACGAAACGGCGGTGCCGCACCGCGGTCGTCATCGTTCCCGACGACACCGCGAGCCTGCTCACGAGCGCCGACCTCCCGCGCTCGTTCGACGATCAGACTCCGTTCATGTCGTCCGGCGAGGCGGAGGATCTCGGGAAGGCGGTCGGCCTCCTCCCCCAGACACCGTGGCACGCCCATGCGCCGACGCTGCGGCTCGGACCGGGAGGCGCCGGGCTGATCCGTTACAACCGCGTGGAGGCGCTCTCGGTCGGCGCGCGGGTTGCGTTCGATTTCGGGCGCCTCACCTCCGACGTGCAGGCGCGGATCGGATGGGGCGACGTCTGGCCCAACGCCGAGCTGGGGATCGGCCGCGAATCACCCGACGTGTCCCTGCGTCTCGCCGGATACCGGCGACTCGCCGCGGCGAACCCGGAGTCCAAACCGTTCGGGATTGGCAACTCGCTCGGCGCGCTGGTACTGGGACGCGACGACGGCGTGTATTACCGGAGCTGGGGCGGCGAGGTCCTGCTCGCGCCGGCGGCCACCGCTCCGCAGAGTTATCAGCTGCGGTTCTACGCGGAGTGGCAACGCCCCGCGGTGAAGGAGACCGACGTCTCACTGCCGCATCTCTTTCACTCGGATCACCGCTTCGACGGCAACATCTCCGCCGACACGGCGCGGCAGTTCGGCGCCGCGCTCACCGTGCGAGGGTCGCGCGGCATCTCCACTCGCGGCATCACGATCGGTGCCGAGTGGACGATGGATGCAGGCCTCGGCACGTTCGACTACGCCCGCACCAGTCTCACCACTCGACTCACCGCTCCGCTCCCCGGCCACCTCATCGGGGCCGTCGAGGTCGGCGCCGGAGCGACGGGCGGCGACGCGCCAGTCCAGGGCCACTGGTTCCTCGGTGGTCCCGCCACGCTGCGCGGGTACGGTGGCGGCATCGTCAGCGGACCCGACTTCTGGCGGAGCAGGGTCGAAATCGCGAATTCGTCCCCGGGGGCGCGGCTCGCGGTGTTCGGCGACGCCGGATGGGCGGGGGCCGGCCGATCGTTCACGACCGGGCGGCCGCTGTACTCCGTCGGCGTGGGGGCCTCGTTTCTCGACGGCATTCTCCGAGCCGACCTGGCTCGGGCGTTAGCGGCACCGAAAGAGTGGCGGGTGGATCTCTACGTAGACGGTATTCTGTAATCGGTTGTCGGTAGTTCATCCCCTCAACCGACAACCGATTACCGACGACGCCTTCTTGATGGCGCCCATTCGATTTGCTCCGTAGCTTCGCAGCTTGCCCGACGCGCTCCCCGACATCGATCCCGCCGACCTCGCCACCGTTCCCGTCGAACGGGCGGAGACGATCCCCTCGGCCTGGTATACGGATCCCGCCTTTCACGAGCTGGACCGCCAGGCGGTGTTCGCCCGCAGCTGGCAGCACGTCGGCGATCTGAGCCGGCTCGCCCGGCCCGGGGATGTCGTGGTCACCGAGGTCGCCGGCGAGCCGGTGATCGTGGTCCGCGACAAGGCGGGGGAGCTGCACGCGTTCTTCAACGTCTGCCGCCATCGCGGCGGCCCGCTGGCGCTGAAGGACGAGAACTGCGACATGCTGATCTGCAAGTATCACGGCTGGACCTACCGGCTGGACGGGATGCTGCGCGGCGTTCCTCACTTCAACCGCGTCGAGCTGTTCGATAAGGAGGACTACGGGCTCACGCCGCTTCCCCTCGTCGTGTGGGAGGGGTTGGCGTTCGTGCATCTCGGACCCGCGCCGCTCCCGATCGAGACGATCTTCGCCGGCATCCGCGAGCGCGTCCGGCCGACGGTGCTCGGGCGGCTGCGGTTCGTGCGCCAGGTCGACTACGAGGTCGCCTGCAACTGGAAGGTGTACGTCGACAACTTCCTGGAGGGCTACCACGTCCCCTACGTCCATCCCGACCTGTGCAGTCTCTACGATTATCAGAACTACGTCACCGAGGTCCACCAGCACTACAGCGTCCAGGTCGGGCCGCTGACCGGCGAACGCAACGTCTACACGGCGGGCGGCGGGGAGGGGCTCTACTACTTCGTGTTTCCGAACCTGATGCTCAACGTGGTGCCGGGGCGGTTGCAGCTCAACGTCGTCGAGCCGAAGGGCCCCGACCGGTGTCGCGTGCTGTTCCGCTATTACTATGACGACCCCGAAGGTCCCGGGGCGCGCGAGCACATCGAGGCCGACGTCACCTTCTCCGACCAGGTGCAGCAGGAAGACGCCGAGATCTGCGAGCGCGTGCAGCGCGGGCTGTCGAGCCGCGCGTACGATCGCGGCCGGTTCTCGGTGCGCTTCGAAGAGGGCGTCTACCACTTCCAACAACTCCTCAAGCAGGCGTATCGCGCATGGCTGACGGCCCCCAAGGCGTGACCGAGCTGAAGCGGCAGCTCACCCTGCTCGATGCGACGATGATCAACGTGGGCACGATCATCGCCTCGGCGATTTTCATCGTGCCCGCCGAAATCGCGCTGCGGCTCGAGGCGACGTCCCTCACGGTGCTGGTGTGGATTGTGGGTGGCATCGTCTCGCTGCTCGGGGCGCTCTCGATCGCGGAGCTGGCGGCGGCGATGCCGGAGGCGGGTGGGGGATACGTCTACTTGCGGGAGGCGTACAGCCCCGTTTGGGGATGGCTGTACGGATGGGCCAACGGGATCGTGATCAATCCCGCGTCGATCGCCGCGATCGCCGTCGGTTTCGCCGGGTACCTGGGTCACTTCGTGCGGCTGTCGGACGGCGGCATCAAGATCGTCGCGATCGTCTCGATCCTCGCCCTCACCTGGCTCAACGTGCTGGGCGTCAAGGCGGGGGCGATTACGCAGAACGTCCTGACGCTCATCAAGATCGCCACCGTGGTCGGCCTGATCGTGATCGGATTCGTCCTGCCGGGCGGCTCGAGCGCCAACTTCCAGCCTTTCTGGCACGGAGCAGGAGGCACGGTGAGCGCGTTCGGCGTCGCCATGCTGGCGGTCCTCTGGGCTTATGACGGGTGGATCGAGACGACATACGTGGGTGGGGAGGTTGTCCAACCGGAGCGCAATCTACCGCGCGCCATCATCTATTCGGCGCTGATCTGCATGGCGCTCTACGTGCTCGTCACCGTGTCGTTCACCTACGTGCTCGGGCCGGAGAAGGTCGCGGGGTCGAAACTCGTGGCGAGCGATGCCGCCGCGGTCACACTCGGCGCGATCGGCGCCGGGCTCGTCGCCGCCGCGATCCTCGTCTCGACGCTCGGCGCCAACAACGGCATCGTCCTCACCGCGGCGCGCATTCCGTACGCCATGGCCCGCGACCGGCTGCTCTTTACGTCCATCGGACGCGTGCACCCACGCTGGCTCACTCCGGCCAACTCGCTCTACGTCCAGGCGGTGATCTCGGTCGCGCTGACGATCACGGGGCAATACAACTGGCTCTACACGTACGTGATCTTCTCGGAGTTCGTCTTCTACGCCCTCATGTGCGGGGCGGTGATCCGGCTGCGGATGCGCCGCGCCGATCTGCCGCGGCCGTACCGCGCGTGGGGCTATCCGGTCACCCCGATCCTCTTTATCGCATTCTCGCTCTGGCTCGTGGCGAACACGATCTGGGAGGATCCGATCGATTCGGCGGTGGCGGCGGGGCTGATACTCGTGGGGCTGCCGGTGTACTTGTATTTCAGACGTCAGACGTCAGACATCAGAACTGACGTCTGATGTCTGATGTCTGACATCCTGCATTACCTCGCCAGCAACCCATCCACCGAGAACGCACCACCACCCGTCACCAGCAGCGCCGCACAGATCGCCAGCGCGAGCAGGTGGTACTCATAGCCTTCCTGGCCGGCCTGACGCGATCCCGTCCAGTTCATGAAGAACCCGACGCCCTTGTGCACCTTGAAGATCGCGCCGATCATGACGGCCGCGATCAGCAGCGCGGCGAGCCGCGTGCCGAAGCCGGCGACGAGGGCGATGGGCCCCACGAACTCGGCCAGCAGCACCGTGAACGCCACCGGGGTCGGGAGCCCGGCCTGCGTGGTGAAGTACTGCATCGTGCCGGTGTAGCCGTACCCGCCGAACCAGCCGAGCACCTTCTGGGCGCCGTGCGGGAAGATCACGAGCGCCAGGACGAGGCGCAGCACGAGGCTCGCCCAATCGGCGTGGGTGTGCAAGAGAGCCGTTAGCATCGGTCCAACCTCCTTAACAATGACACATCAGTAATTGACTAATCAACTATCATCCACAAAAAAACAACGCCCTGCTCACCCAGGTTCCCGATGCAGCTGGCCGAGCAGGGCGGTGAGCTGGTCCTGGTCGGCGGGGGAGAGATGACGGACAGCGGCGCGGTCGAACGCCTCGACCGGCTCGTCGAGCCGGGCGAGCAGCCGCTCGCCGGCGGGGGTGATCCGGCACCACACCTGGCGACGGTCTTCCTCGGAGCGAACGCGGCGCACCAGTCCTTTTTTCTCGAGCCGGTCGATGAGACGCGTGATGCCCGGCGTCTGTTCGATCATCCGCTGCGCGATCATCAGGGTGCAAAGCCCTTCGGGCCGGGCGCCACGCAGGATGCGCAGCACGTTGAACTGCTGCAGCGTGATGTCGTGGGGAGCAAGCAGGGCCTCCCCACTGCGCCGCAAGCGGTCGGCGGTGTGCAGAACCGCGATCACAACGGCCTTGTGCCGTGGCGGCTTGTTGGGAGACATGGTGATATAATAACAGGTCAATAGTTGACGTGTCAAGTAATTACTACAGCTGTCAGCTGTCAGCCAAGCCGATAGGCTGATAGCTGATAACGGCTTATCTCTTCAGCAAACTCGCGATTTCAGCAGGGACATTCGGACCAAACACGTCGCGACCGGGGACGGTGAGGACGCGCGGGTCCGGCCCACGGTACCCCGGGTCGCCGCCACGGCCATCGCGCCCGTCGGCGCCGTCGGGGCCTTTGGACCCCGCCTGGCAGGCGTTGCCGTCGCGGTCCTTACCCGCGGTGCCGCCGGCGCCACCGCTCCCGCCCTTGCCCCCCGCGCCTCCCTGGCCGCCGTCACCCGCGGGGCTGCGTGGTTGCACGACGCCGGCGAGGAACGGCTCCTCCGCAGCGGCGATGATCGTGATGCTGCCCCCCCGGCCGCCGTTGCCGCCGATTCCGCCGGCCCCACCCGCCCCGCCCGGGCCACCCGCGCCGCCAGGACAGCCCGCCGCCCCCGCCGCGCCCGCACTGCCGTTTCTTCCCTTCGCACCGCGCCCGCCGTTCCCACCGCGGCTCGCGATCGTGAGCCAGAACGCCGGCTGGATCGTCGTGGCGTCGGCGATGATGTAAAAGGGAGGCGCGTTGGCGACTTCGACCCCCGCGATCAAGAGACGGTTGTAGTAGGGCGAGCGGCCGACCGCGACCCGGACCGTCACCGGTGGCCCGTCTCCGCCGCCCTCTCCCGTGCCGCCGTCCTGCCCCGAGAACACGTAGTCGTGGCGCACGCACTCGTAGCTCGGGAGGACGGTGGCGGAGCCCGTGATCGAAGGGTTGGCGTGCAGGGCGGCGTGCAGCCGGAACCCGGTACGGACGCTCGTCACGGGATCGCGATCGGGGGACCAGCCGCCGGCATACGGACTGGCCTCGTAGCTCGTGAGGTCGAGGAAAACGACGTGCAGCTTCGGCGGGTGCTTCTTGTCGTAGCGCGTCTCGAACGGCAGCCGCGACCCGTCGTCCAGGACCGCGGTGTACTGCACCGCGAAGCCCTGTCCGGGGCAGGCATGCGGCGGCGCAAGGAACTCGATCGAGCGGATGTGGCTCACAAGTCCCGGATCGGGCGCGAAGTCCGCGGGCGGACGGTGTGAGCACGCGGCGAGTACAGCGGTGAGCATCACCGGGATGACGACGAGGCGGCTCATGGAGTCTCTGGGTGACGGACGGTATAACATAAGGATTGTCTCGCCTCCGGCCCACCGGCTAGATTGCTCGCTGCGGCGCGTCTTGGCGGCATTGCGGCTCGGCGGCTATGCGCCCAGCCTTTACGGTGGCTGTAGCTCAATTGGTTAGAGCGCCGGACTGTGGCTCCGGAGGTTGCGGGTTCAATCCCCGTCAGCCACCCTGCAACACTAGACGCCGCGCCGCCGAGCCGTTGTGACGCCGAGTAACTCCTCTCACCCCAACTTCCGATCACGCCTGCCGTGACGTCGCACCATGAGCACCACGACGGCCACCAGCACGCCGGTCCGGCCGCGCACGATGCGCACGCCGGACACTCGGTGGCGATGTTCCGCGATCGGTTCGTGGTTTCGCTGCTACTCACGCTGCCGACGCTCGTCTGGGGGCACATGCTGCAGGGGGCGCTCGGCTACACTGCTCCCGCGTTTCCCGGCTCCCGGTGGATTGCTCGCCTCTTCGGCACCGCGGTGTTCGTCTACGGCGGGCTCCCGTTCCTGCGCGGCGCAGTTCAAGAGATCAGGGATCGCTTGCCGGGGATGATGACACTCATCACCCTCGCGATCTCCGTGGCTTTCCTCTTCAGCGTCGCGGTCACCCTCGGCTATGCGGGGATGCCGCTGTGGGAGGAGCTGGCCACGCTGGTCACGATCATGCTGCTCGGGCACTGGATCGAGATGCGCTCGATCTCGCAAGCGAGCGGCGCGCTCCACGAGCTGGCAAAGCTGCTTCCCAACACGGCGGCGCGCGTCACTGGCGTCCGGGTCGATGACGTCCCGCTGTCCGAGCTCCGCGCCGGGGACATCGTCCTCGTGCGCCCGGGAACCCGAGTCCCGGCCGACGGCGTCGTGCAGCGGGGCTCGAGCAGCGTCGACGAGTCGCTGATCACAGGAGAATCGGTCCCCGTGGAGAAACGGGACGGCGACAACGTCATCGCCGGTACCGTGAACAGCTCAGGGGCGCTGTACGTCGCGGTCACCGGCACGGGCGATCAGACGAAACTCGCGGGGATCACGCGCCTCGTCGAGCAGGCGCAGGGGTCGCGGTCCCGGGCACAGGCGCTCGCCGACCGGGCGGCCTTCTTCCTCACCCTGATCGCGATCGGCGCCGGCGCGCTGACGCTCGTCACCTGGCTCCTCCTCCGCCCCGGCGACCCGGCGTTCGCCGTCGAGCGGCTGGTGACGGTCCTGGTCATCGCCTGCCCGCACGCCCTCGGACTCGCCATCCCGCTCGTTATCGCCATTTCGACGACGCTGGGTGCCCGGAGCGGTCTCCTGGTGCGCGATCGCCGCGGGCTCGAGGCGGCGCGGCTCGTGACGGCGGTCGTGTTCGACAAGACGGGCACGTTGACCGTGGGCGAACAGCGGGTAGTGGACATCGCAACCGTTCCGGGGCTCACGGCGGAGCGGGCGCTGCAGCTCGCGGCTGCCGTCGAGCGCGATTCCGAGCACCCCGTCGCGCGCGCCCTGCTGGCGAGTGCCGCGGACCGGAAGCTCGCGGTTCCCGCTGCCGCTCGATTCGAGTCGTTGCCCGGTCGCGGCGTCCGGGGCGATGTGGAGGGGCGACGCCTGGCGGTCGGCGGCCCCAATTTTCTCGCAGAGCGTCAGGCCGCGGTTGGCTCCGAGCTGCGTGACGTCGTCGATCGGGCGACGGGCCAGGGACAGGCGGTCGTCTATCTCATCGAAGAGCGCGCCGTCCTGGCCGCCTTCGCCGTGGCGGACGCGGTACGCCCGGAGTCCGCCGAGGCGGTTCGGCGATTGCATCGATCCGGGATCGAGGTCGCGCTGTTGACGGGCGATTCACGTGCCGTGGCGGAGCGCGTCGCGCAGGAGATCGGGATCGACACCGTGTTTGCCCAGGTGCTACCCGAGCAAAAGGCCGCTACCGTGAAGGAGATGCAGGCGCGGGGAAAGCGGGTGGCGATGGTCGGCGATGGCGTGAACGACGCGCCGGCGCTCGCGACGGCGGACGTCGGTATCGCGATCGGAGCGGGGACCGACGTGGCGGTCGAAGCGGGCGACATCGTGCTGGTGCGCAATGACCCGCGCGACGTCCCGCGCATCATCGCGTTGTCCCGCGCCAGCTATCGCAAGATGGTGCAGAACCTCTGGTGGGCGGCGGGCTACAACATCGTGGCGATCCCCGCGGCCGCCGGGCTGTTGGCACCCTGGGGGATCGTGCTCTCGCCGGCGATCGGCGCGATCTTGATGTCGGCCAGTACGGTGATCGTGGCCATCAACGCGCAGCTGTTGCGCCGAGTCAGGATCTGAGGTGGCAATGAACGTATCGTATGGAATCGCGCCGAGCGGGTATCGGCTTCCCGACTCGGCCCGCATTGGACGCGTGACGCTGCAGGTCGCCGACCTGGCCCGCTCGCTCGCGTACTACGAGCGTGTCCTCGGGTTTCGCGTGCTGGAGCGTGCTGCGGGTCGAGCGACCTTGGGCGCGCAGGCCGGGGACCAGCCGCTCATCGAGCTGCGCGAACGGCCCGGCGCGTCCCCCATGCCGCGGCGCGGGCGGCTCGGGCTCTATCACTATGCGATCCTGTTGCCGGAACGCGCCCACCTGGGGCGGTTGCTGCGGCATCTCGCCGAGCAGGGGGAGCGCGCCGGGATGTCGGATCACCTCGTGAGCGAGGCGTTGTACCTCTCCGACCCCGACGGCCTCGGCATCGAGGTCTACGCCGACCGTCCGCGCGACAGCTGGCGACGCAACGGCCGCGAGCTCGCCATGTCCACTGATCCCCTGGACGTCGAGGATCTCCTCCGGGCGGGCGGGGCGGAGCGCTGGAGCGGGATGCCGGCGGGGACGGTGATCGGGCACGTTCATCTCTATGTGGCCGACCTCGATCAGGCTGCGGCCTTCTATCATGAGGGGCTCGGGCTCGACAAGATCGTCTGGAGCTATCCCGGCGCCCTGTTTCTCTCGGCGGGGGGCTACCACCACCATCTGGGCACTAACACCTGGGCCAAGGGCGCGCAGCCCGCGACGGATACGGACGCGCGGCTGCTCGAATGGGAGATCCTGGTGCCGACGGCAGCGGACGCCGCGGCTGCCCTAACGAGCGTGGCCAACGCGGGCGTCGCGGTGGAACGCGAAGCGGATGGCGGCACGGCGCGCGATCCGTGGGGCACTCCGGTTCGCGTGCGCACGATGCGGTCGGCCTAGTGCTTCGTAACGAACGCGCCAGTCATCGCGGCTGTTTCGCGAGATAGATTCTCGCCGACCAGCAGAGTCGGCTGCCCCGCTGCTCGAGTTGAATCCGGCCAGCCTGTTGCAGCTCGTCCAGCAGTGCACTGTGCGCGAGCAGCTCCTCGCTCAACGGATACCGCTGCTCTTCGAGCTGGACCACCGTGGCGAAGCGGCTCCTCGCCCGCTCCAGCACCTCACCCTCCCGGGCCAGGGTCCCCCCCGGAAACAGCAGTTGGCCGTCCGGCGTGAGGTGATCCGCCGCCTGGTCGAGCACCTGCAGAATCCAGCGCGTGCCATCCGGGCCGCACCCGCTCGGCACCGCCGCCGGATACCATCCGGATATTCGGTCGAGCGGCTCGGCGACGCCCGCGACGTCGTCCATGATGAGGTCGAACCGCTCGCCGTTCCACGGCTCGAACAGGCTGCCGCAGCGGCAGTCGATCGCGATCCCGTGACGGCGCGCGTTGTCGCGCGTCAGGCGGACCGCTGCTTCGCTCAAGTCGGAAGCGCAGATGACGGTACCCGGCGGGACATGCCGGGCCAGGACCAGCGCCACAATGCCACTGCCGCACCCGAGGTCCAGCACGGAGCGCGGGGGCGGCACCAGGCTGCGGCGTGCCGCCCGCAGCAACAGCACGGTCGTGGATGTGGGACTGAAGACGTCGGGCGCCGTGGCGATCGTGATCGCCTGCGTGTCCCCGAGTTTCTTGTCTCGGTAGAGGAACTCCCCTGGGCTCGCGACCGTCATGTGCTAAAAAGCTGTCACGCCGTGAACTCATCCGACAGGACGGCACGGACCGGCGCGCTGAGGACACCCTGTTGACATTGCGCTGCAGGCGCGGTATGACGAGGCTTCCAGCCCCACTGCGGATTCTGTAACTTCCCCTGCCAGCAGATCCTAGGTCCGTAGCTCAATTGGTAGAGCACCGGTCTCCAAAACCGGGGGTTGCAGGTTCGATTCCTGCCGGGCCTGTTTCGCAGTCGCTGCGCTCCTGCTCCCAGGCCCGTCAGTGCCTTGCGCTGGCGCGTCGATTCCTGCCGGTGTGAGATGAAGTGTCTGACCCTTTCCATCTGTCTCGTCTTTGCATTTGGTGATTTGGGCGCGCAGACCCCTGCCTGGCAGCCATCACCGGGACACACGCAAGTGCCGATCTGGCCGGGGCCAGTGCCTGATTCGCAGCCTGCCGCCGGGCCGGAGGTCTTCAAGACGACGGGGCCGGACTTACTCGTTGCCGGTAGGCCGTGGGCTTACGTGGAGAACGTATCGCAGCCCACCATGACGGTCTATTCACCAACGGGAGAGAACACGGGCATTGCGGTCGTCGTGTTCCCCGGCGGCGGCTACAACATTCTCGCCATCGACCTCGAAGGTACTGAAATCTGTGCCTGGCTGACGTCCAAGGGGATCACGTGCGTGCTGTTGAAGTACCGCGTGCCGAAATCGGGGCCGCAGTGGGACGGGCGCTGTCAGTGCCAAATCAATCCGAAAGCACCGACCGCGTTGGAGGATGCGCAGCGGGCGGTTGGGCTGGTGCGCTTCCACGCCGCGGAGTGGCATATCGATCCGCACAGAATTGGCGTGCTCGGGTTTTCGGCCGGCGGGCATCTGGTGGCGGCGCTGAGCACGCATTTCAAGCGGGTCTATCCGGCTGTCGATGCCGCCGACAAGGAGAGCAGCCGCCCGGATTTTGCAGTGGCTCTCTATCCGGGGCATCTGTGGATCGACTACAAAAAATTCGAGTTGAATCCGGATATTGCCGTCACGAGGGAGACGCCGCCCACGTTCTTGCTGCAGTCGGAAGATGACCACGTGGATGATGTCAACCACTCGCTGGTTTATTACGTCGCGCTGAAGCAGGCGGGAGTTCCCGTGGAGATGCATTTGTTTGCGCATGGCGGGCATGCGTTTGGGCTGCGGCGAACGAAGCTGCCGATCACGGGATGGCCTCAGTTAGTGGAGCAGTGGCTGGGTACGATCGGGATGATGCCGCAGTAAGTGCCATTTGTCGGGGCCCGTCCTACGTCCGACTTCCTCTCTAACTACGTCTGCAGATAATCCTTGTCCGGACCTCGTGAGAACGATCGCAAACGGGAGATCTACGCCGCGCAGCGTTGTTCATTTGGTGCCCGGTTCGCGCGGTGTGTCGTCTCACCCGGTATTGCGGAGGTCAGGATGCGTTTCAGAATCTTGATGGCGTCGGCACTTGTTGCCGTCGCGGCATGCAAAGCGGTCACCTCGCCCGACAATGGCGGCGGCGGGGGCGGCCCGGCCGGCGATGTGATCGTCGGCAACACCTTCTACAAGAGCGCGCACAACGGCAGTCAGAACCCGGCGGTTGACACGATCGCCGCGGGCGACTCCGTTACCTGGGCCTGGAATGCCGCCGGGTCGCACATGATCCAGTCGACCGGAACTGGCCCGACGATCTTCCGGAACAGTATCGTGTTCTCGGCCGCCACATCCAAGTACACGGCGACGTTCAAGAACCCCGGCACGTACCCCTACCAGTGCGGGGTCCACGGCGCCGCGATGACGGGAGTGATCGTCGTTCAATAACCGTTCCCGGCTAGCAGACATTTGCAGCGGTCGCTGAAAGACCCTGAGTGGTAACGAGGGAATTGATGGTTCCGATCAAATGCGCGGCATCGCCTAAGTGGGGGAATTGCTTCCTGATTCGCTGGGCGACCTCTTGATTTGGTCGATCAAGTGCGTCCCAGAGTCTCGTCCTCAAGTCTCGAACGCTTCTGGCGTGAAAGGAATGGTGGACGACTTCATCCACCAGGCCTCCTCTGATCAACCTGTCCAACGAACAACCGAGGAAGACTATAGGGATACCGAGAAGAGCACTATAGAGGCACATGGACGTGATATCCGAAACCGCAACATCTGAGACTGCCATATAATCGACCCATGAAATTACCGGCGGAATGACTTTCGCACCCTTCGCCTTGAGGGTCCTCAGGACAGACTGCGTGCGTTTTGAGCCACTGAGCTTGGGGTGGACGGAAAAGACAAGCTGAAATCCCTCACTCAAGAACTCCGCCTCGCGCGCGAGTTCTTCTCCGTGGCTCGACATCAGGGAAGGTCGTCCCCAGGTCGACATGAAGAGGGCAACGGGCTTATGGCTCGGTATACCAAGACGTCTCTTGAGCGACTTCTTCCGTGCTGCGCGGAGGATCAACCGCTCAAGCACTGCATCCGTACTGGTTGTGACAACCGCTCGATAAGAGGGATATTCACAGCACACCATATCAATCTCGGCGGTGTGCGTAGCGATCATGCTATGGTAAACGGGCTCGCGCGGAGTCCTCATTCCCTTGAAGCCATACGTGTAGAGCGTGTCGTAGAGGGTCTTCTTCCCCGTCTCAATGCCATGGCTGACGTAGACGCTCGGGGTCCTTCGATCGAAACAGAACCCAAGATAGTGGTGCGTGTAAACGATCAATTTCCACTTCGCGAAAATCGCTCTATGCAGAGGTGTGAACCTGATGGAGAGATTTGCTTCCTGGGCTCTCTGTTCAATCTCCCGCCGGAGCCATCGCGGCGCAGTGACCGCGCACTTAGCGTTACCTCGCTTTGACAGTAATCTGGCGTTCTCGAGGACATAGAGGACGCTGAGGCTATTTTTCGCTACAAACAGGATTTCCTCGGTGTTATCCGTTGGCGTTCCACTTGTTGTCCAAAGAAGCCGACGCAGAAGTGCAAGTGACAGGCCTGCAACGTAGAAAAGCCAAATTCGTGGAACAATTGTGAGCCGAGAGAGTCTCCGAAGCCCGGTTTGAGACCGTGTGGTCATCGTTTGGACCAATTTCAGAGCTGTGAGACGGCACGCCACGAGACACGTCCCCGGAACAACTGAGAGGAACCCGCTCGCGACGGCTCCAAGAATTGTATCGTCGGCGATGATTTCAGTCATGGCTAAACATGGAGATCGGTCTCCCATGGCGCGACAGCCTCAGCGCGAGGCCCGGTGCGGCCGTGAATGGCGCGGCGTCGGCCTGTCATCTCGCTGATTCGTGGCACAGATATCCAGTGCGACGTAGGTTCCCTGGTCGTCGCAAGAACAAGAATGACGGTACTCGACGCCATCGGAAACACCTCGATCGTTCGCCTGCGCAAGGTCGTGCCGCCGCAGTGCGCCGACGTCCTCGTGAAGCTCGAGTGGGAGAACCCCACCGGCAGCATGAAGGATCGAATGGCGCTGGCGGTGATCGCGCGCGCCGAGGCGGATGGGAGGTTGAAACCCGGTGACACCGTCGTCGAGTACACCGGCGGCAGCACGGGGGCGTCGCTGGCACTCGTGTGTGCCGCGAAGGGGTATCGCATCCGCATCGTCACATCGGACGCCTTCAGCAAGGAAAAGCTGGACCAGATGGCGGCACTCGGCGCCGAGCTGACGCTCGTCCCGAGCGAGGGCGGACGCACTACGAAAAAGCTGATTCTCGACATGATCGAGACCGCACGGCGCATGAGCGAGGAGCCCCGCACCTACTGGACCGACCAGCTCAACAATCACGACAGCATCGCAGGCTATGTCCCGTTGGGCGAGGAGATCTGGAAGCAAACCGAGGGCAAGGTCGACGCGTTCGTGCACAGCGTCGGGACGGCGGCCTCGTCGCGCGGCGTGGCCACAGTACTGAAACGCCACAAGCCCGGCGTGACGATCGTCTGCGTCGAACCCGGAGAATCTTCGGTGTTGCTCGGCGGTCAGCCCGGACCGCACAAGATCGAAGGTGTGGGGATCGGCTACACCCCGCCGCTCTGGGAACCGGCGCTCGTCGACGAGATTCAGCCCGTCGCGACGGGCGAAGCCAAGGAGATGGCCCGACGCCTCGCGCGGGAAGAGGCGCTCTTCGCCGGCACCTCCTCCGGGGCGAACGTGATCGCCGCGATCCGGGTCGCCCAGCGCCTCGGCCCGGGGAGGACGGTCGTCACCCTGATGGCCGACTCGGGACTCAAGTACTCGAGCACGGATGTGTTTGCAAGATCTTGACCGTCGTTTCGGTTGCTCCCTTCCATAATCCGCGTTACTTGATGGTCATGTCCTCGTTCTCGCTGTCGATCAACGGCAGCTCGCGAACGGTCGACGTCGCTCCCGATACGCCGTTGCTCTGGGTGCTGCGCGATACGCTGGACATGCGTGGCACAAAATTCGGCTGCGGCCGCGGTTTCTGCGGCGCGTGCACGGTGCATCTGGATGGCGTCGCGGTGCGCTCCTGCCAGACGCCGATCGCCAGCGCCGCCGGCCACTCCATAACGACGATCGAAGGTCTCGCCCGCCAGACGCTGCATCCACTGCAACAAGCCTGGATCGACGAGGACGTGCCGCAATGCGGCTACTGCCAGGCCGGTCAGTTGATGTCGGCGGCGGCGCTCCTATCGAAGAATCCGCACCCGACCGACACGGAAATCGTCGCGGCGCTGTCCGGCAATCTGTGCCGCTGCGCGACCTATGTCCGGATCCGCCGCGCCGTGCGGCGCGCGGCCGAGACGGCAGGGCACTCCTCGTGACGACCGCCCCTCCGAAGCTCAGCCGTCGCGCCTTCTTCGCCGTCTCGGGCAGCGTGGCCGGCGGCCTGATCGTTTCCTATTACCTCGGCGGCTGCACGGGAACGGGTTCGCGTCGCGCCTTCAAGCCCAACGGCTTCGTGCAGATCGATCCCGACGGCCAGGTCACCATCTGGGCGAAGAACCCCGACATGGGCCAGGGGGTGAAGACCTCCCTCCCGATGTACGTCGCCGAGGAGCTGGATGTCGATTGGGCGAGCGTACGGGTGATACAAGCGAATCTCGATCGCGCCGTGTACGGCGGGCAAGGCTCGGGGGGAAGCGACAACACCCCGTCGGAGTGGAATCGGTTGCACCAGGCCGGTGCGATGGCCCGCGCGCTGCTCGTCACTGCCGCGGCGAAACGCTGGGGCGTCGCTGGGGCGGCGTGCGAGACAGAGCCGGGCTTCGTCGTCCATCGCGCCTCGGGCCGGCGGGCGAGCTACGGCGCGCTCGCCGGTGACGCGGCGCTGCTTCCCGTTCCGGCGACCCCGCCGCCGTTGAAGGATCCATCGCAATACCGGTTGATCGGAACGAAGGTGCGCGGCGTCGACGTCCCGTCGATCGTGCGCGGCGTCCCCCTCTACGGCATCGACGTCCGGGTTCCGGGAATGCTGCACGCCGCCATCGAGAGATGTCCGGTGCACGGCGGCAGGCCGGCCCGCGTGGATCCGGCTCGCGCCCAGGCCGTTGCTGGGGTGCGGCAGGTCGTGACGCTCACGGGGCTCGAGAATCCCACCCACCTCCGGCCCGGCGTCGCGGTCGTCGCCGATTCGACGTGGGCGGCGGAGCAGGGGCGCGCCGCGCTGGGCGTGACATGGGATGAGGGGGCGGGTGCCTCGGAATCGAACGATCGCCTGCTGCGGCGTTTCCGTGAGCTGGAGGCGGGTGGCGATCTGAAGACGATCCGCACAGCCGGTGATGTCGCCCGCGCCTGGCGCGCGGCGGTCACCAGGGTGGATCTGACGTTCGAGCAGCCGCTGCTCGCGCACGCGACGCTCGAGCCCCAGAACTGCACGGCGCATTTCCACGATGGGCGCTGCGAGGTCTGGGGACCGCTGCAGATGCCGACGAGCGGCGCGTCGGTCATCGCGGCAGCCGTGGGCGTGCCGGTCGAAGCGGTGACGATTCACATCACCCGCCTGGGCGGGGGATTCGGGCGCCGCCTCCTGTCCGATTACGCGGCCGAAGCCGCAGTCGTCTCGAAGCTCGTCGGGGCTCCGGTGCAGGTGCTCTGGTCGCGTGAGGACGACACGCGCCATGATTACTACCGGCCCTGCGGCCTTCATCACGTCCGGGCCGGCCTCGACGCCCATGGACGGCTGACCGTCTGGCACCACCGGCTCGTCAATCTGTCGCGCAACCGCTACCGCCGGGCGACGAACGGCCCGGAGATGACGGAGATCTACGGACTGCTCGTGCCCGTGAGCGGCGATCCGAAGGACAGCTACGATCCCGATCTCGTCCCCACGCGCATTCCGAACTGCCGCCTCGACTACGCCGACGTCGAGACGACGGTGCCGACCGGCGCCTGGCGCGCGCCGGCGCACAACTTCAACGCCTTCGTGATCGAGAGCGTGCTCGACGAGCTGGCGCACCGCGGCAAGGTTGATCCCGTGATGCTACGCGCCGGGTACTTAGGCGATCAACCGGTCATACCGACGACCGATGACAATCCAATGCCGTACGATCCACGTCGTGAACAAGACGTATTGCGCCTCGCGCTCGAAAAGGCAGACTGGCGCCGATCGCTGCCGCCGAATTGGGGTCGCGGCTGGGCGGCGCACTACACCTTCGGCTCCTACGCGGCGGTCGTTGCGGAGGTGTCCGTTGAAGGCAACCGCCTCGCGGTGCAGCGGCTCGTCGCTGCGCTCGATGTGGGGATGCCGGTGAATCCGCTCACGCTCGAGGCGCAGACCGAGGGGGGCGCGCTCGACGGACTGTCGGCGGCGCTGTTCGGTGAGATCACGATCGATCGCGGCCGGACGGTGCAGTCGAGCTTCGACGGCTACCGGCTGCTGCGCAACGTCGAGGCACCCAATGTCGAGGTTCACATCACGCCGAGCCGGGCGAAGCCGATGGGGTACGGTGAAATCGCGCTGCCCCCAGTTGCCCCGGCCGTGGCGAACGCCATCTTCCGGGTGACGGGCCGCCGCATCACGCGCTTGCCGTTCGTCCAGGCAGGATTCGAACTCGTCGCCCCGCGGAGCTATGGCTAAACTCGCGCTCATCTCCGTCTTCGCATGCCTTGCGTCGCAGCTCCCCGCGCAGTCCCCGGAGAGTCTCGACCTGACCGCCGTCGGGAAGGATCCGCGTTGGAAGGTCGCCGGTCGCACCACGTCGGTTGTCGACATGCAGGGCAAGCACGCGCTGCATCTTGGTGAAGGGCCGGGGATGGGTGTCGTGTGGCTCGACGGCTATGACTTCGCCAACGGCGTCATCGAGGTGGACGTTTTGGGACGGAGCCAGCCCATTCAAGGCAGTTTCGTCGGCCTCGCGTTCCGCGTGGTCGATAGCCAGACGCACGACGCCGTCTACTTCAGGCCGTTCAACTTCCGCGCGACCGACTCGACCCGCCACAGTCACGCGGTGGAATACGTGTCCCATCCGCAATGGACCTGGCAACGGCTACGAACCGAGCACCCAGGAGTGTACGAGCGGGCCGTTGTTCCAGAACCGGACGGCGATGCATGGTTTCACGTTCGGGTCGTGGTCGAGCGACCCAAGGTGAGCGTCTACGTGAACGGCCGAGCCGAGCCCTGTCTCGTGGTCGACGAGCTGAGCGACCGCTCCCACGGCTCGCTGGGCGTTTGGGTGGGTGAGGGCGGCTTCTTCGCAAACCTCCGTGTGACGCGCACGCCGTAACGGTCCAGCCCCTCGGGGCCTCGCCTACCCCAGTCCACCATACCCGTTCCCCCGGCACCGGGGCCTAAGTTCGGCTCTGCCGGACAGTTACCTGCGGGCCCCTCGGCCGTCTTTAGGCGATGCCCGACGAGCGCCCGCGAACCAGCCCAGGACGTGAACCGCCCAACAGCCCCACGCCGCTCCACCGCCCGCTCGGTGGGAGCGACGTGACGGTCATCGTTCCCGCGTTCAATGAAGCCGACAGCATCGGCAGCACCATCCAGAGCCTCCAGGCTCAGACAGTGACGTTGCGCGAGATCATCGTAGTCGACGATTGCTCGAGCGACGGCACCGGCAACATCGCGCGCGCGCTCGGGGTCACCGTGGTCCGTCCGCCGACGAACACCGGATCGAAGGCCGGCGCCCAGACGTTCGCCCTGCGCCACGTCCACACCGCCCTCACGGTCGCGGTCGACGCCGATACGGTGCTGGAGGCGGATGCCCTGGAGCGGCTGCTCACCGCGTTCGAGCGGCCGGGCGTCGCGGCGGCCTGTGGCTTCGTGCTCCCGCAACGGGTGCAGAGCATGTGGGAGCGGGGACGCTACATCGAGTACCTGTTCGCGTTCACGTACTACAAGCAGGTGCAGGAGTGCTACGGGCGACCGCTGATCTCGTCCGGATGCTTCTCCATGTATCGCACGGCGCTGTTGCGGGTGCATGGCGGCTGGTCGAACCGGACGATGGCCGAGGACATGGATCTCACCTGGAGTCTCTATCAGGGTGGTAACGAGGTGCGGTTCGTCCCCGAGGCGGTGTGTTATCCGATCGAGCCCAGAACCGTCAAGCTCATGGGCCAGCAGCTGCGGCGCTGGTCGCACGGCTTCATCCAGAACGTCAGGCTGCATTGGCGGGGACTGCTGAGCGTACCCTACCTCCGCTCGGCCGTGGCCGTCGCGTTTTGGGATGCGACCGTCGCCGCGGCGCTGTATCTCGTGCTGCTGCCGATCCTCGCCATCGTACTGCGGACGCCCTGGGTGCTGCTCGGCTACGTCATCGACGCTCCCGCCGTGCTCGTACCGGTGGTCGTGGGCGCCGCTCGGCGGCGCGAGATGGGTCGAGCGCTGGCCAGCATTCCGGCATTCTTCGTTCTGCGCACCGTGAACGCGATCTACTTCCTGCGGGCGGCCGGCGCCGAATTCGTGCTGGGCCGCTCGCTTCACGTGTACGAGAAGGGGCACTGACGATGACCCCTGGCATTCCAGGAACGGGAATCGGCGGGCTCTTCTATCTATTGAGTACGGCAGCCCTGCCCGTGCGCGAAGCGTACCGCCGGCTGCGCCACGGCGGGGCGGCGGCACGCTGGCGGGTGATCGCGCTGCAACAGGTGCTGGCTGCCGGCATCCTCGCCGGGATGTGGACCACCGGTTGGCTGCTGGGAGTCCTGCTCAGCACCGCGCGGGCCCATTTCATTGTCGGAACGGCGACCGCTTCGCACAATGTATGGCGCACGGTGACGTTCGCGATCTCGTTCGCCACGCTCGCCATGGTGGTGTGTACGGTCGAGCTGCTGGCGCTGTGGTACCGGCGGCGTACCCGCCTGGCTGCGCGGCTCGATCGGGGCACGCTCCCGACGCCGCTGGCGCACCCCCGGCGTCGCATTGCGGCGGGCGGTGGGCGCGGGCGCTGGCTCCTCCTCTTCCTCGCCGCGGAACTCACGTCCGCCGCCGACCCTCCGACCGCGGTGTCACAGGGGAAGGGCCCGGTTGCGATCTCACTGGCCCGGGCGGAGTCGACGTACGCAACGGGAGACGCCCCCGCGGCGGTGCGCGCCTACGTCGCCGTGCTGGCGATCGATCCGGAGAACTCCCGCGCCACCTATCGACTGGCGGACCTGCAGCGCCACGATCCCGCGCGGGCGCTGCCGCTGTTTCGCCGCTACGTCGCGCTGGAGCCGACCGATCTGTGGGGATACCTCGCCGTCGCCGACATGTTGTCGCGGCTGGGACGGTCCGACGAGGCGCTGCGCTGGTCGGCGGAGGCGCTGCGTCGCGACCCCACGGAGCGCGACGCGGTAATCGGGCGCGCACGGGTTCTGGCGCGGGCGCGACGGACCGACGCGGCGGTGGCGGCATACCGCGCCTGGCTGGACACGCACCCCAGGGATGCGGAAGTGTGGCAGGAATTGTCGCGCGGGCTGGTGCGGGCGGGTCGCCCGGGGGAAGCGGCAAGTGCCCTGGAGCGTTCCCAGGCCATCAAGCCCGATCCCAAGGTGGCGCAGCGGCTCGCGGTCGTTCGAGGCATCGCGGCGCCGGCATTCACGCCGCTCGTGTCCGGGAGCCATGACTCGGATGGCAATACCGTCTGGCGGTTCGGCGGCGCGTTCGAGTTCGGGGCTGCGGGACCGGCGCGAATCGGCATCGAGGGCAGTCGCACCCACGTAGTCGGTGATAGCCTCACGGGCGCCGATCTCGATGCCGTCGCTTTGCGCGCGACGTGGCAGCCGGTGGCGGCATTCAAGATCGACGCGACCGGGGGTGCCACACGCATCGACCCGATCGATACGCCGACCGCCCAAACCCCCGGCAACCCGCCGAATGGGCCTCCGTCCCAGCCGTCGATCCGGCGGTCGAGCGTGGCGGTCATCCCCACCGGTCTGTTCCGAGCGCGCTGGCATGCGCCGGCATCTCGACTCGGGCTGGATCTGCGTGGCGACCGCCGCGTCATCGACGCCAGCCCGCTGCTCGTGGCGAACCGCGTCGTGCGCACCGAGCTGAGCGGTTTGCTCTCGGTCCCGGTCGCCGGACCGTTTACGCTGCGAGGCATCGGCAAGACCGCAACCCTGAGCGACTCGCTCGAGACCAATCACAAGACGGCGCTTACCGGGGTGATGGCGGTCGCCGTCAGCCCGTCCGTCGAGCTGTCGGCGCAGTTCCACCAGATCCACTACGCTCATGCGAGCGTGTCCGGCTACTTTGCGCCGTGGCAGCTGCAGGTCGCCGAGGTGGGGACCTACTTCGAAATCGAGACGCCGGGATCGCTGGTCCTGGCGGTCGACGCCGGGGCGGGGGTGCAGCGGGTGGCACAGCAGCGTGTCCTGTTCGGACCGTGGACGTCGGCGTTCCGCCTGTACGCCATGCTCGACGCGCCGCTCGCTCCGGGACGCGTTTTCCGGCTGGAGCTCGAGAGCGAGGATTCGCAGGTCGCGACCGCGGCGGCCACGAGCGGCCAGTGGCGCTACGCGTCGGTGATCGCGTCGCGGCGCTGGGCGCTCTGAGAAACGACACAGGGCCGCGACGGAGACCGCCGCGGCCCTGATGGTAGAAGCCTCCTACGCCACAGCCGGCTCGGGCACCCGACTCCATTCCGCGATAATCTGGTCCACCGTGCGGAGCTGCCGCTCGGGGTCGGTCGCATACCACGCCTTGAAGTACTCGAGACCCGCGCGGTGCGCTTCGTCGGTGAACGCCTGCAGCGCATCCGTCACCCATACCAGATCGTAGCCACGCTGGAACGCGTCGCCGGACGTGTGCCGCGCGCAGCAGTCGGTGTGTAACCCGGTCACGTAGAGCCGCGTGATGCCGCGCCGCTTGAGCTCCTGATCGAACGCGGCGGTCAGGAACGGACTGTACGTCTGCTTCCCGATGACGACGTCGCCCGGTTGCGGCGCCACTCCCTGCACGATCTCGGCGTTCCAGGTGCCCGCCATGGAATGCGGCGGCCACTTGCGCAGCTCGCTGTCCGTCGGCGTGTGCGCGTCGGTCGCGTACACGACGGGAATGTCGGCACGGCGCGCCGCGGTGAGCAATCGCGCGAGCGGGGCGACGATCTGCTGTGCCCGTTCCTGGTACTCGGGACCCCCCGCATCGGCGATGACGCCGCCCGCGAAGACGAAGTCGTTCGCCATGTCGATGACGACCACGGCGCTGGGCTGGACATCGGGGGCTGAAGTCTTGGGCATACAACGCTCCCATTGGTTGAAGACACCGCCTGCGGGGGGCCGATTGGGCAACGCCTCGGTCCGGCGGAGATGCCGGACCGCTCCCGCTGGGGGGCGCGGACGCGCGCCGCCCGGGAATATAGCAACGTCTCAGCCGCGCTTTGCGTAGTAGTGAGCATCAAGGAGGATATGCATATGCGGAACAAAATCGCGGTACTCACGATTCCCCTGATGCTCTGCGCGGCCGCCATCGCGTCGGCGCAATCGCCGGCCGGCGGTCCCGGCGGCGGCGGCTTTGGGCAGCGCCGCATGCAGCGCTTGCTGCAAGGGATCACCCTGAGCCCCGAGCAGCAGACGAAGGTCGACTCGATCACCACCAAGTACCGGGCCCAGATGCCGGCGTTCACTCCCGGAACGCCCCCCGACTCCGCGACCCGCGCGAAGCTGCGCGTGCTGTACGGCAACGAGGACGAGGAGATTCGCACTCTGCTCACTCCGGATCAGCAGAAGGTCTGGGACCAGAACGTGACGGAGATGCGCAACCGCATGCAGCAACGCGCGCCGGGAGATCGCTGACGCGTCGTTCGGCTCCCGATCCCAATGGTTGGCAGTAAGTTGGAGCAATGCAGGCTTGGATCGCGGAGGTGGTGCAGGGGACGGCGCTCGGGGTGGTGCTCGCCGCAGGGCCGATCGTCGCTCCCCTCACGGCGCAGTGCGCCGACGGCACCGCACCGCCTTGCGGCGCCCCGGTCCAACGCGCGGCCGGGACGACCGTTGCAGTCCTGTACTTCGACAATCTCTCGCCCGACACCGCCGATGCCTATCTCGCCGATGGTGTCACCGAAGAGCTGATCGTCCGGATGGGTCGCGTGCAACGGCTGGCGGTGTCGTCGCGGTACGCCGTGCGCCGTTTTCGCGGTCGTCCGCTCGAGTATCCCGCCGTGCTCGGCCGGGACCTGAACGTCAATTACCTGGTGACCGGCAGCGTGCGTCGCTCCGGCGATCACGTACGGGTGACCGCCGAGCTGATGCGGGCCGCGACCGGGTCACGCGTGTGGGGGGAAGTGTTCGACCGGGAAGAGGGCGACCTTCTGGCGCTGCAGACCGATCTCGCCAGCGACGTCGCGACCGGGATCATCGGGCGACTCGCTCCCGCCGAGCGGACGAAGATCGCCGACCGCCCCACCCGGAGCCCGGTCGCCTACGAGCACTTTCTGCGCGGCAATTATGCCCTGGCGCAGCGCTCGCCGCGTAGCACCGTGACCGCGTTGGCCGAGTACCAGGCCGCGCTGCGACTCGATCCCGGTTACTCGGCTGCAGGTGCTCGCGCGGCATTCGCGTACGCCCTGTTCCCCGCTTGGGGGTGGAAGCACCCGACGCTCTCTTCAGATACGCTGCTCGCGCGCGGCATCGCGGCGGCGGATGCGGTATTGCGGCGGGATTCCGCCTCCTCCGATGCCTGGATGGCCTATGGCCTCCTGCTCTGGCTCCGCCATCCCCGCCAATCCCAGGGTGCGATAGAAGCACAACAGCGATCGGTGGCGCTCGATCCCGGCAACGCCGAGGCCCTCAACCTCCTGGGCGTAACGCTCATGCACCTCGCCCGCGACTCCGATGCCGTGGCCGCGTTTCGTCGAGCCCTCGCGATCGAGCCGGGACGGCCCATCTCACTCGTGCGACTGGCGGAAATCGAGCTCCTGGCGAACCACTTTGAGAACGCCCGCCGCCTGCTCGATAGCGCGGTGACGGTTGCGCCCGGATTCACTCTCGCCCACCTGGATCGGGCCTGGGTTCTCTTGCACTTCGGCGATGTGGCCGCCGCCCGCGCTGACGCCGAGACCGCCATGCGCCTGGCGCCCGACAACTTTGAAGCCACACGCGGCGTTTTGGCCGCGACTCAGGCGGCGGCAGGGGATACCGAACACGCACGTGCGGGGCTGGACAGTCTCGTGGCCCGGTTCGACTGGGAAGCCGTCGTTGGAGAGGCGCAGATCGCCAACATCGCCATGCCACTGGTGGCGATTGGCGATACCGCGCGTGCGCTCGCGCTCGTCGAGCGGGCCCGTCCCCGAGGAGCGATGCTGTGGTGGTGCTTGAAGTGGCCGGAGTTCGCTGCGCTCGCCACATCGCCGCGTTTCCAGCGCGTGCTCGCGGAGTCCGATCCCACGAGCGAGGGACACTAGCCTGGCCACGGCCGGTCCTGCACTGATCCTAGCCTCGCTGCTCACCGCCGCGCCGCCCGATTCGCTGGCGGTCCTGCGCATGGCGCAGCGCGCGCAGGCGGCCTTCGAATCCCAGCGCAGCGTGCTCGCTCCCCGGACACTCCCGCATGGCAGCGGGGCCTGCGACGAGGTGATCGGCCGCATCTGCTACTGGTACGACGGAGACTACGATCCGCCCCCCCGCGAGCCGGAAGCGATCAAGCAGGCCCGCGGCCGGCTGCTCGACGTACTCGACTCGGCGGCCGCGGCGGCCCCGGGCGATTGGTGGATCGCCGGTCAGCGGGTTCGCTACCTGGTCGAGAGCGCCCGGCTCCCGGAGGCGGCCGCCGCCGCGCGCGCCTGCCGCGCCGAGCCGTGGTGGTGCGAAGCGCTCGACGGTTTTGCGCGCCACGCGGCGGGCGACGACGCGGGAGCCGACAGCGTATACGCCGCCGCGTTGGCCGACATGCCGGCGGCGGAGCGGTGTCGCTGGACCGATCTCACCACGCTGCTCGAAGGGGAGCTGCGCCGCCGTTTCGCCAGGCTCGACTGTGCAGCACGCGGGCCCCGAGCGGCGCATCTGTGGTGGCTCGCGCAACCGCTCTTTTCCCGCGCCGGCAACGACCGGCGGGTGGAGCACTTCGCGCGGCACACGATGGTGCGGATGCTCCAGCGCGCCGGCTCACCGTGGTCGATGTCTCTGGCCGAGGACATCGTGGAGCTGACGCTGCGCTACGGCTGGCCCGTCGCCTGGAGCGGCGCCATCGGCTCGGGACTCGAGATGTCCCGGTCGATCTCCGGCTACGAGCGCCAGCCGGCATTTCATTTCATTCCGGACGCCGCCGCGGACAGCGAGCCGGGCCATTGGAACCTCTCCCCCGTTCGACCGCACGAGCGCTACGCGCCACTCTATGCGCAGGCGTTCGAATCCCTCACTCCCGACATTACCGTGTTTCACCGCGGAGAATCGACGTTCGCGGTCGTCGCCTACGATCTGACGCGCGACACCCTGTGGCGGGGACAGTCGGCTCTTTCCAGAGCGGTGGTGCTGGCGCGCGATGAACGGATGCCGGCGGTCGTCACCAGAAGCGACGATTCGAGTCGTCGCGGCGTGATCGTGGTGACTGCGCCATGGCCCGCGACGGTGGCGGGCTTGGAGATCACCCAAGCGGGGACGCTCCACGTGGGCCGCGCGCGGATCGCTCTGGATCCGGGTGACCCGGCGCTGGTTGCGACCTCCGGTCTCCTCCTCTTCGATCCCGTCGACTCCCTCCCCGAGGACTTGCTCGCCGTCCTGCCGCTCGTTCACGGACGGCGTCCGGTGACGCTCGGCGCGATCGGGCTCTATTGGGAGGTCTACGGTTTGGCTCCGGGCGAGGCGTTCGACACGAGGGTCAACGTGCGATCGCTCGGTGGCGGGGTGCTGCGCCGCGTCGGCTCGTGGCTCGGTCTCGGGAAGCGGTCCCACGAGACGCGTCTCGCCTGGCGCGATGTCGCGCAGGAGAATGGCCTGGTTTACCGCGCGGTGAGGGTCGAGGTCGGCAGCCTCGAACCCGGGCACTATCGCGTCTCCGTCGACGTGACGACCCGAGGAAAGAACGTGACGACGGCGCGCGAGCTGGAGATCGTTCGGCCTTAGTAACCCCAGACGTCAGATCTCAGACGTCAGACTTCAGACTTCAGACTTCTGATATCAGACGTCTGACCTCTGATGTCTCACGAATTCGCTGCCGTGTCGCCGGAACCGTCCGAAGATTCCGCCGCCCCTTGGGGGACGCCCATGGCGGCACGGCGCCCTAGTGGCGATATTTTCCGCCCGGCATTGTCGGCGCGCGGCGGTATCGTCTAGGGGACTAGGACGGAGCCCTCTCAAGGCTCAAACACGGGTTCGAATCCCGTTACCGCTACTCATTTCTGGGTGAGCCCCCATCGTCTAACGGTTAGGACACCACTCTTTCAAGGTGGGAACAGGGGTTCGATTCCCCTTGGGGGCATTCGCTGCCGCTGGCGGTCTTCATTAAATAGAAGCATGCGCGTTCTCATCGTCGAAGACGATGCCGAGCTGGCGGGGTTGGTGCGTGACGGCCTCGTCAAGATCCAGATGGACGTGACGGTCGCCGCCACGTTCTCCGAAGGCGTCGAAAAGGCCGGCCAGACCGCCTTCGATGTCGTGATCCTCGACGTCATGCTCCCCGGCGGGTCGGGGTTCGATCTCTGTCGCCGGCTGCGCGAGCGGGGCAGTACGACGCCGGTGCTGATGCTCACCGCTCTGGACGCCGTGGACGACCGTGTGCGCGGGCTCGAGGCCGGGGCCGACGACTACCTCAGCAAGCCGTTCGCGTTTCGCGAGCTGGTGGCGCGCGTCCAGGCGCTGGCGCGCCGCCATCCCGCTCTCACCCCCGCCGTGCACCGCGTGGCCGACCTCGAGGTCGATCTGGCCGCCCGCACCGTACACCGCGGCGGCAAGCCGATCGATCTCACGGCCAAGGAATTCACGCTGCTCGAACTGTTCGTCCGTCACCCCGGCCGCGTGCTCGACCGGGCGACGATCACGGCGCACGTGTGGGACGACAACCACGATCCCTTCGCGAACCTGCTCGAGGTGCTGGTGCGCCGGCTGCGGCGCAAGATCGACGACGACTACGAGCCCAAGCTGATCACGACGCTGCGCGGCGCCGGCTATCGGTTCGGCGAGTGAACCCACGGGCTGATCCGCTCGCGCGACTGCGGCTCCAGCTCACCCTGTGGTACGGCGGCGTCTTCACGCTCATCCTCGTGCTCCTGGGCGGCGGCGTGTTCCTCGCGGTCCGGCGCCAGCTCTCGCGCCAGCTTGACGCGTCGCTGCGCAGCGCGACGGTGGCGCTGCAGCGCGCCGCCCGCATCCGCGAAGTCGAACGCGCGCAGGCGAAAGGCCGTGTGATGGACGCCGTAGGGGAGCTGCACATCCCCGACCGCATGCTGTTCCTGCTCGACTCCACGGGCAGGCCGCTGATCCCCGACAAGGCACCGGCCTGGGTGCAGGAAGCGGCCCGCGACGCCGCGGTCAACGGGCAGTCGGACTTCGACCGCAGCGAGCCCGGTGACCGCGAGGTGCGGCTGCATGCGCAGCGGTTCACCGGCTCCAGCGGCGCCGTCTATATCGCGGCGGTCGCTACTGACCGCCTCGAGCTCGAGAGCCGTTACGCCTCGCTCATCGAAGTGTTCGGCGCGGCGGCGTTCGTCGCCATGCTGCTCGTGGCGGGCGGCGGCTACGTGCTGGTGCGGCAGTCGACGGCGCCGATCGAGCGGTCGATGGACCACATGCGCCGCTTCATGGCCGACGCCGCCCACGAGCTGCGTACGCCGGTCACGCTGCTTCGCACTCGCGCCGAGGTCGCACTCGGCGAGGATCGCGATGCGCACCGCGACGCCGACACCCTGCGCGCCGTCGTCCGGGAGGTCGAGCGGATGGGCGCCATCGTCGGCGACCTCCTCACGCTGGCGCGAGCCGACTCGGGCGAACTGCCGGCCGCACGCAAGACCGTCTACCTCGACGACCTCGCCTCCGACGCCGTGGAATCGATTCGCTCGCTCGCCGCCCAGCACCAAGTGACGGTGGCCATCGGATCGTTCGAGGAGGCGCCGATCACGGGAGATCCGGTATTGGTGCGCCGCCTGCTGCTCATCCTGCTCGACAACGCCATCAAGTTCACGCCGCCGGGGGGCCAGGTGCGGCTCGACGTCACGCTCGCCGACGGGCGGCGCACCGTAGCGATCACCGACACCGGCACCGGGATCGCGGCGGAGGATCTGCCTCGCGTGTTCGAGCGGTTCTTCCGCTCGGACGGTGCGCGGCGTGACACGGATGGCGCGGGGCTCGGCCTCGCGATCGCGCGCTGGATCGCCGACCAGCATGGCGCCGGCCTCGACGTCCACTCGACTGTCGGGACAGGGACGACGGTCACCGTCTCGTTTCCCGCAGGGGTGTAAGCTCCGTGTCAGCACGGACTTGGTAAGTTGCGCCCCCCTATGCGCCTGATTCACGCGCTGGCGGGATTCACCCTGGTCTCTGGGTCCCTCGCCGGCCAGCAACCCATCTCCCGGGCCGATGCCCGAGACGCCGCGCTGCTGCGCGGCGCCCGCAGCGCGCTCGCACGCGCCGACACGCAGGCCGCCGCGGGGTTGCTGCATGGCGCCCGGCTCTACCCGAACCCCTCACTCGGCGCCACGTATACCAAGGACACGCCGCATTACCACGTGATCGCCGACGTGCCGCTCGATCTACCCTGGCTGCGGTCGGCCCGCGTCGGCGCGGCGTCGGCAGCCTCGGACGCCGCGCGGTTTCGCTTCAGCTTCGAGCGCGCCGCGATCCGCTTCGACGTCGATACCACCTACACCCACGCGCTCGCGGCTCAGGCGCACGCCCAATTGTCGCGCCGCACGGCGCAGGCCGCCGACACGCTGCTCGCCATGGCGCGCCTGCGCCGCTCGGTGGGGGACGTGAGCGAGCTCGACGTGCGGCTCGCCGAGGTCAACGCGGGACAGATGGCCAACGCTGCCGCCGACGATTCGCTCGCCAGCATCGCGACCCTGCTGGCCGTACAGCTGGCAATGGGCCTCGCCGCCGATTCGCAGGCGATCGTGCTCGCCGATACGCTGGTACCGCCGCCCGACAGCGCGCTGCCCGGCGTCGCGGGCGAGCCGCTGCGTGTGGCGGCGGCCGTCGCAGAGCTGCGCGCGGAGGAGCGCACCCTCTCGCTCGCGCACCGCAACGCGTTTCCCACGCCGAGCTTTCAGGTGGGGGTCGAGTTCGGCGATCCGACGCAGTCGGGCTCCTTGCCGACGTTCGGGCTCGCGCTTCCGATCCCCCTGTTCCACCGCAATGGCGGTGAAGTGGCACAGGCGCGCGCGGCGCGCGAGCGTGCCCGGGCGGAGCTCGACCTGGCCATCCGAGCGCAGAACGCAGAGTTGCAGAGCGCCCAGCGCGTGCTCGCCGTCGCGCGCACCCGTCTCACGCGCGACCGGACGTTGCTTGCCGGCACCGACCAGGTGGCAGCGATGTCGCTGCAGGCGTATCGCGAGGGAGCGGTGCCGCTCGCCAATGTGCTCGAAGCGCAACGCCTGGCGCGCGAAGCGCTGGGCCGGTACGTCGACGACATCGCGGCGGCCAACGACGCCGCCGATCTGCTGCGGCTCGTCACGGCGGTGAGCGCGCAATGATCCGCTGGCTGTGCGTGCCAGTGTTCGCCGTCGTGGCCGCGGCCTGCTCCCGCCACGCCGAAGGCGGTGATGCGGCCCCCCCGGCGGTGGTCGACGCCGAGACCGCCGTCGCGACGACCCAGCCCTTCCCGCAGCTGGTCCAGGCGATCGGCGTCATCGCGCCGCATCCCGGGCGGTTCGCCGAACTGGCGGCCCCCGCGCCCACCCGGATCTCCCGCATCTTCGTGGCCGTGGGGCAGCGGGTGCGCGCCGGCGATGCGCTCGTCGAGTTCGAGCGCGCGCCGTTCGACGCCGCCGCCCGGAGTGCCGCCGCCGCGTTGACGAGCGCGCAGCGCGCGTACGATCGGGCGGTGCGACTCGTCGAGGCCGGGATCCTGGCGCAGAAGGACTCGGAGCAGGCGGCGGCTGATCTGGCGCAGGCGCAGGTCGCGGCGGTGACGGCGCAGCGCGCCCAGCAGCTGGCGACGCTGCGTGCCCCCCTGGACGGCGTCGTCACCCGCATGTCCGCGATACTCGGCGCGTCGGTCGATCCTACGGCACCGCTCGTCGAAGTCGCGGATCCGAGCGCGCTCGACGTCGTCTTCAACGTGTCCCCGGCCGCGGCGGCGAGCCTGAAGACGGGCGACACGGTGACCGTCACGGCGAGCGCCGGCGCGGCGGGGGCCGGCGCCGAGGCGCTCGGAGCGGGTGTCGTGACGGCGGTCGGCGCGGCGGTCGATTCCGCGACGCGGGCGGTCCCCGTCCGGGCAAGGATCGCGCACCCGACGCGGACCCTGCGCATCGGCGAATCGGTCTTCGGCCGGATGGTGACCGCCGTGCATCCGCTGGCGGTCGTCGTCCCGGTCGATGCGCTCGTCCCCGAGGGTGAGGGTTACCGCGTGTTCGTCGTCGACTCCGCCGGTACCGCACACGCGCGCCCGGTGACGATCGGCGGGCGAACGGAGGCGGTCGTGGAGGTCGCGTCGGGGCTCGCGGCCGGGGAGACCGTCGTGACGCACGGCGCCTACGGCACGTCCGACGGCGCGAAGATCCGGAAAGGGGCGCCGCGCTGAGGCTCTTCGATTTCCTCTCGCGCCAGCGCCGGTTCGTCTATCTCGTCGTGTCGCTGCTCAGCGCAGCCGGTGTGTGGGTGGCGCTCCGCCTCCCGTCGGCCATCTATCCCGAGCTGAACTTCGCCCGCATCACGGTGATCGCCGAGGGATCGACCCTGGGCGCTCGCCAGGTCGTCTTCAGCATCGTCCGTCCTCTGGAAGAAGCGGTCAGCAGCGTCCCCGGGGTGACGCGCGTCCACTCGCACGCGATCCGCGGCGCGGCGGAAATCAACGTCACCTTCACGCCACGTACGAACATGAGCGACGCGCTGCAGCTGGTGCGCGGGCGGGTGGCGCAGGTCCAGAGCCAGCTCCCCGCGGGGGTCGACCTCGAGGTCGAGCGTCTGGCCCCTGTGCTCTTCCCGATCGTTTCGTACAACCTGGAAGGCGGCGATCCGGCCACGCTGTACGACTTCGCCCGCTACGAGATCCGTCCGCTGTTTTCCAGGGTGCCGGGGGTCGGTCGGGTCGAGGTGCAAGGATCGGACGTGCGCGAGATCGAGGTGATCGCCGATCCCGCCCGGCTCGCATCGCAGGGGCTGACCTATAATCAGCTGGCGGACGCGATCGCCCACGCGACGACGGTGCAGGCCGTCGGGCGCCTCGCCCAGGATTATCGCCAGTACCTGATCGTCACCGACCAGGAGGCGAAGAGCGCCGAGGACGTCGGAGCGGTGGTCGTGGGCAAGGGGCTGCGCGTGCGCGACGTCGCGACCGTGCAGCCCGGCACCGAGGATCGCACGCGCATGACGGTGGGCGACGGGCGGCCCGCCGTGTTCATCAACGTCGCCCGGCAGCTCGGCGGCAACACCGTCGCCATCGCCGACAGCGTGGGGCGGATCGCCGCCTCCCTCGCGGCGACGCTGCCGCCCGGCGTGCACATGAAACCCGTGTACGACCAGGCGGTGCTGGTGCGCGACGCCGTGCGGGCGGTACGCGACGCCATGCTCGTGGGCGCCGTCCTGGCGATCCTGGTGCTGCTGTTCTTCCTGCGCCACCTGCGCATCACCCTGATCAGCGCGACGTCGATTCCCCTCACCCTCATCATCACCGTTTTCGTGATGGGGATGCTCGGCGCGTCGTTCAATCTGATGACGCTCGGCGCGATGGCGATCGCGATCGGACTCGTCATCGACGATGCCGTCGTCGTCACGGAGAACATCGCGCGACACGTGGCGCTGTCCCCCGGCCAGCCCGGGTCGGTGGCGGTGCGCGAGGCGGTGCAGGAGCTGATCTGGCCCGTCATCACGTCGACGATCACCACCGTCGTTGTGTTCCTCCCGCTGGGGCTGTTGCAGGGAGTCGTGGGGCAGTTCTTCGCTGCGCTCGCGACGACGCTCACCGTCGCGGTGCTCGTCTCCCTCGTATTGGCGTTGAGCGTGATCCCGCTGCTCGCCGAGCGGTTCGTGACAGCGCACGAAGTCGCCGCGGTGACGGGAACCGGGCTCCTCGGTCGGCTGGAGCGGTTCATCGACGGGCTGACCCCGCGCTACGAGGAGGCATTGGCGGAGGTGTTGCACCGCCCGCGACGCGTCGCCGTGGCGGCGGTCGCCCTGGTGCTGGCGGGGGTCGCCTGCTGGCAGCTCGTGGGTACGGGGTTTCTGCCGGAGATGGACGAAGGGACGTTCGTGCTCGACTACTTCACCCCCGGCGGCACGGCACTCGACGAGACGAACCGGCAGCTCGGTATCGCCGAGCACATTCTGGCCGGGACGCCGGAGGTATGGGGCACGTCGCGGCGCACCGGGGCCGAGCTGGGGTTCTTCGCCACTGCGCAGAACAGCGGGGATATTCTGGTCCGACTCGTGCCGCAGGGCGCGCGCGACCGGGACATCTTTGCAGTGATCGACGACGTGCGCGATAGAATTCAGACGGCGGCGCCGCGGCTGCACATCGAGTTCGTGCAGATCCTGTCCGACGTGATCAACGATCTCGCGGGCGCCGCCCGCCCGGTCGAGGTGAAGCTGTTCGGCGAGCAGCTCGACACCCTCGAGGCGTACGCCCGCACCATCGGGCCGGACCTGGAGAAGATCGCCGGGATCGAAGACCTGTACGACGGCGTGAGCGAGCCGGCCGCCGAGCTCCTGATGCGGGTGAATCAGGTGGAGGTGGACCGGCTCGGCCTGACGCCGACGGACGTGGGAGACGCCGTCAGCGCCGCCTTACTGGGGGTTCCCGCCGGGGAAGTCCGCGTGGGGGATCGCCCCATCCAAGTGCGGGTGCGGGCGCCGGACTCGGTGCGCTACGACCCGCTGCGCCTCGCGGCATTGCCGCTGTTGTCTGGCGACGCGCGGCAGGCGACGCCGTTGGGCAGTCTCGCGACGTTCGAGCGGACGGAATCACGCCTCGGGCTCGATCGCGAGGACCAGCAGCAGATGATCACGCTCACCGCAGACGTCAGCGGCCGCTCGCTCGGCGGCGTGATGGGCGACGTGCGACGCGTGCTGGCGGCGCACCGGCCGCCCACCGGCGTACGCATCGTGCTGGGCGGTCAGTACGCGAGCCAGCAGGACGCGTTCGCGGCCCTCCTGCTCGTGCTCGGGCTCGCGGTGGTGAGCGTCTGCGCCGTCATGGTGATCCAGTTCGAGTCGTTCGTGGAGCCGGCGGTCGTGCTGCTCGTCGCGCCGGTGTCGTTCGTGGGTGCGTTGGCGCTGCTGCTCGTCACGGGAACGCCGCTCAACGTGTCGTCGTTCATGGGGCTGATCCTGCTCGTCGGGCTGATCGTCAAAAACGGCATCATCCTGCTCGATTTCACCCGGTTGCGCATGCGCGGCGGAGGCCTGCCGCTCGAGGCGGCGATCCGCGAGGCCGCCCGGGTGCGGTTGCGTCCCATTCTGATGACCACGCTGTGCACCCTGTTCGGGCTGCTCCCCCTGGCGCTCGGGCTCGGGGCGGGGAGCGAGCTGCAGCGGCCGCTGGCGCTCGCCGTGATCGGCGGGCTCACGCTCTCGACGCCGATCACGCTGCTCGCGGTGCCGAGCCTGCTCGTCGCGATTCGAGGAAAGGATTACCGGGTTCCCCAGTCGTTCTAGTCCTTCGCAACCCGGGATCTGGTGATCCCGCTCACCTGATCCGTGCCCTGAGAATCCATCACGAAACACCGGACCCTTTTTTCGGGTCGCGGGTTGTAGGAATTGTTCGCCGACCCGACGTCGTTCGCGTTCGATTCACTCATCAGGGTCTGCTGAACCCGGTGCTCGCCTGGTCCCGCGCCGGACGCTCGTTTGACAGCGCGCTCGTGCCCGCCACCCCGACCAATGTCGGGGCCGATGGTGCGGCCATCATTTGAGGGGGATTTGGACCATGAATCACGTCGCCGCCGTCCTTTCCGCGCTGGTGCTGGGAGCGGGAGTCGCCGCCGCCCAGAACCCGACGCCGATGGACAGCACGAAGAAGGTCACGGAGAGCACCACCGCGCCGGCGCAGACGCCGGCGTATCGTCGGACTGTTCCGGACTCGCTCGCCGCGCAGGCGAAGATCACCGAGGATTCCGCGCGGGCGCTGGCGATGTCCAAAGTGCCGAACGGCACCATCCAGACCCTCATTCTGGAGCGGCGTCGTGGCAAGCTGACCTGGTCGTTCGCCATCCGTGATCCGGCCAAGTCGGGCAATACCCAGGTGTTCGTCGACGCGTTGGATGGCAGCGTCACGAGCGGCAATCAGAAGTCATCCTCGTAGTTTTTTTCTGCAGTGGTATTCCCTCCCGTGGCGGTCGGGCGATGCAAGTCGTCCGGCCGCCCGCGACGCTTTGGGAGGCTAGTGGCGGGGTCGGGTGGCCAGCGATTCCCGCACGGCCGGCGGCAGGTCCGTGATGCGCGTGATGAACGTCGCGATCGGCCACAGCACCGAGTCCGCATCCCAGGTGCCGTTGGCGAACATGCCAGTGCGCCGGATCCCGTGTTTCGCCACCCAGAAGACCTGCGCGGCGCTGTACTGGGTGCCGACCGCCGGGAGCTCTGGGGCCGGGGGATACAATCCGGTCGAGTCGCCGCGTTGTTTGCCCGGTGTGCCGTGACATCCGGCGCACTGGTTCAAGTAGGCGCGTCCCCCGGCGATGAGGTTCGCGTCGGTCGGCGGGACGGGATCCGGGACGTTGGGCGCGTGGCGGCGGACGGCCGCGTGGACGGCGGCGCGCATCAGCGCGGTTTCGAATCCCGATGCCGGGGCGTCGCCGCGGACTTCCGCGAAGCCGAGCAGCAGGTAGGCAACAGTCCCGATGATGGTGAGCAGGAGAGCGGTGAGGCCGCCCAGGAGGAAGAGTTTCATGTCAAAGGCTAGGCCCGAACGCCGGAGGTGGTGGTCAGCGTTGTGCCAGCGTCCGGTGCGGATTCGGCCTCTTGCATAACTGTTTGCGCGTGATGATGTTTCCGCCCCGCGCGCCGATAGCTCAATTGGCAGAGCAACTGACTCTTAATCAGTAGGTTCCAGGTTCGATTCCTGGTCGGCGCATGCTTCGACGTCCACGCCGTCCCCGCTCACCCGGCCATCACGGATCCGCCGGCTTCCGAAACTTCAGTACTTCAGCTGTTGGTCGAGGGCTGCATAGCGGGGGTCGGCCCGAAGCTGGGCCAGCTCATCATCCGCCCGCACGACGGTGAGCCAGATCGTGCGCTCCTCAAACGCTCGCTGCAACCACTCCATACCGCGGTCGATGTCCCCGAAGGCGACGTACGCCCGGGCAATGGCCAACGGGTTGAAGTAGCCCGATGTGCGCGCGGCCAGCATGGAGTCCAGGGTCGCTCGAGCCGCGAGCGTATCTCCACGCGCCAGGAGGGCGCGCACGTACGTTCCCGCCGCTTGCCCGCCGTAGCTGCGCCAGTTGAGCAGCAGTGCCGCGCCACGAAGGTCGCCGCGCGCTGCCAAGAGCCGGCCCGCGAGCAGGTCCGCGTTGGGGGACGGCGCTACCCGTCTATACCGTGGAAGAAACGCCGCCGCGCTGTCGAGTCGGTGGCTGAAGAGCAGCATGTCGACATAGAGGTAGCCATTGTCGGCGGACAGCGAATCGAGCTCCCACGCTCGGCGCCTTTCAGACAGCGCCTCATCCAACCGTCCCGCTCCCCACAAGGCATCACCCAGTCTCCCGTGCGCTTCCGCACGGCGGGGATCGAGTGTGACCGCCCGCCGGGCGAGTCGCTCGGCTTCCCGTCCATCGAAATCCAATGCGAGAGCCGCCGAGGAAAGCATGGCGTACGGCAGCGCCAGCAAAGAATCTCGTGCGATCGCTTGCCGCGCGGCCGCCGCCGCCCGAGCATATCCTTCTCGCCCCGCGATGTAGCCGTCGGCAAGGTCCACCCACGCCTGGGCCTGACCGGCGTAGGCAGCGGCGAATCCGGAGTCCTGTGCGATGGCCCGCGCAAAGTGGGTCAGAGCGCTCCGAATGGAAGGCTCGTCGAAAGCGTTCCTGCGCGCCTCTACCCCGCGCAGGTATTCCTCGTATGCGATCGGGTCGGCCGTAAGCGGCCGCGTCAAACGCGTCCGCTCCTCCGGGAGCAGGTGCCCGGCGATGGCCGTTGCCACAGCGCCGGCGATGTCGGACTCGACCGTCAGCAGGTTGCTGCCGTTGCGGTCGAACACATCACCCCACACTTGGGCCCGGTTGGCCGCCCGCACGAGCTCGGCGCGCAACCGCACCTGGTCGCCCGCGCGTTGCACGCTGCCCGTGAGGAGGTAGGCCGCAGCAAGCGAGCGGCCGAGCGCCGGTGGATCCGGCAAGGCGTGCCCACGGTACGGCTGCACTTCGAAGCGGGACTTCACTTCGAGCCGCTGCACCTGCCCGAGCCGGATGATGATTTCCTCCGTCAAGCCGTCGGCGAGATAGGCGTCGGCCGTGTCGCGGGACAGATTGTCGAAATAGAGGACCGCGACACTGTTCGGGGCCGGCCGCAGGCGGGTGCCCTGCGGGCGGCAGGGCGGCGGGGAGCCGTCGGGACACTGGGCAGTCAAAGGAACGGTCGGGAGAACAGCAACGAACGAAAGGGCGAGGAGACGAGGCAGCAGCGGCATGAGTACAACAGTGCCACGCGGCCACCGCCTACGCCAGCATCGCTCGGTCCGTGTCGTGACCGGTCATGTGCTATTTTCCGCCCGCGACACGCATGACAGCACTTCTCGCCAGAGCGAGGTGTTCGATGTATGACGCCATGAAGGCGACTCGTACAACGGCCCAGATCGCATTCTTCCTATTGTCGGCGCAGGTCACGCCTGCGTTGGCCCAGACCGTTCGCATCGACGCCACACCGGGCCATGCCATCAATGCATTCGATCCCGACAACGCGCTCGGCAGTTCGATCGACGTCCTCTCGCGCACCGACATCAACCGGGTGTATACGCCGCACATCATCCAGGAAGCACTTTCCGCCGGCTGGGGACCGATCACCTACCGCAACAACACCGAGCTGCGCATGGCGGCCTGGCATTGGACCGAAAACGGCACCTGGAGTGATGCCGCGCATCGCAGCGGATACTTCACGGGGAGCACCGACCTCAAGGAGCCCATCCGCTACATCCTCGCCTATGCCCTGCCGCACCGCGGCTTCGCGACCAGCGGCGATCGTCCAGTCGCGGGTCCCAACCTGACCTATTGGAAGAGCAATCCCTATCTGACGAACAGGTTCACAGGTGAGAGCGACACGCTGCATCCGCAGTGGGTGGTCGTTGACCTGCAAGCGGAGAAACCGGTGAGCGCGGTGCGCATTGATTGGGCGAGCCCCTTCGCAACGATCTACCGGGTGGAATTCTGGGTCGGTACCGACGCACTCGACTTCGATGGCGGACCGAAGGGGGAGTGGAGAGTGTTCCCCCGAGGAGCCTTGACGGGCGCGCAAGGGGGAACGGTCACGTTGCGACT
>Ga0310811_10000968_pt1 | contig 36836 bp, 30 predicted proteins | sample YCmetagenome_FD_207642 | JGI IMG/M metagenome (GOLD analysis project Ga0310811, IMG submission 207642) | Soil microbial communities from experimental microcosm in Duke University, North Carolina, United States - YC | ecosystem: Engineered > Artificial ecosystem > Soil microcosm > Unclassified ... | reverse complement strand
AACAGCCCTTTTTCCTGCTAGGCATTATCGAGTGGCGGGGCGCAAATCAGGCGCCGAAAAGAAGGGAAAAGCCCGGCCATTTCGGCAATATACGGCGGAACTGCCTGGCAAACGAAGGAGCGAAACGACAGGGAAACCGGGCGACCGGCAAGCCGCTGCTTGCTCTTCTGCCAATGGCCGGGTCGACCGGCTAGCTGCCGCGTGCAGCAGCCAGTTCGGCCAGGATGCTGCCCAGGCGCTCCATCTTGAAGGGCTTGACGAGGTAATAATTCATGCCGGCATCCATGCAGGTCTGGATATCGGATAAGGCGCCGGCCGCCGTCAGTGCAACGATGGGTAAAGAAGACGCTGGCGCTGGCAGGCAGCGTATCGCGCGCGTGGCGGCTATACCGTCCATTTCCGGCATGTGCATGTCCATCAGAATGACGTCGTAGACGCCGCCCTGCACCGCCCGCACTGCTTCATGCCCGTTCGGCACAACATGCACCGTATGGCCGGCGCGCTTGAGCAGCGAGGTGGCGACCTTTTGGTTGATCTCGTTGTCCTCGGCTAGCAGGATGTGCATGCCGGCACCGCCCGACGCCATCGGCACTTGCACCTGCGCCGGTGCTTGCACTGTGCCCGGCGCGAATGCCAGCTCAAACCAGAAACGGCTGCCGATGCCCGGCGTGCTCTCGACGCCTATGCGCCCGCCCAGCGATTCGACGATCTTCTTGCAGATCGACAGTCCTAAGCCGGTGCCGCCGAAGCGTCTCGAAATCGAACCATCTGCCTGCGAAAAAGACTGAAACAGGCGGTCCTGGGCCTCGGGCGCAATGCCGATGCCGGTATCGACAACGGTAAAGCGCAAATGCACCTGGGCCGATTCGGTCGGCAGACGGTTGACATGCAGGCTGACGCCGCCCTTTTCGGTAAATTTCAATGCATTGCTGACCAGGTTCAGCAGCACCTGGCGCAAACGGCCGGCGTCGCCGACCAGCGTGCGCGGCAGCGACGGCTCGTATTCCGCATGCAGGCTCAGCGCTGCATCGCGCCGTCGTGCGTCCATCAGCCTGATCACGCCATCGACAGTGTGGAACAGGTCGAAATGATCGACGTCGAATTGCAGGTTGCCGGCTTCTAGCCGCGAGAAGTCCAGGATGTCGTTCAGGATCGTCAACAGCGCTTCGGCCGATGACTGTGCGGTTTGCAAATACTCCCGCTGCTGCGAATCGGTCGCATCGGCTAGCGCCAACTGCATCATGCCGAGCACGCCGTTCATCGGCGTGCGGATCTCGTGACTCATGACGGCAAGGAATTCGGACTTTGCGCGTGAAGCCGCTTCCGCCGCATCGCGCGCCACCGATAATTCCCGCGTACGTTCTTCCACCTGGCTTTCCAGTTCGCGCGTCAGTTTGACGAGCGATTCGTACAACTGCACGTTCGACAAGCCGGCTGCGATATTGGCGCACAGCACGTCGATCAAGCGGGATTCGAGTTCGCCAAGTCGGCGCGACAAGGACAGGAAGACGGCGTATTCGCCACTACCGTTAAGCGGCCGGATGTAAAAGCAGGCATGCCGGTCCGTATGAAGCGGCCTTTGCGTATCAAGCACGCGGGCGACGGCCGCCAACTGCTCGATGCTTGGCGCCGCGGCACGACCCGCGGCATGCACGACTTCGAGTTCAGCGCTGCCCGGCATACGCCGCATCACGAAGCCGCCGTCCGTATTGCCCACCAGGGTATTGATCTGATGCAGCGCCTGCGCGGCGAAGTCCTGTTCCGACCTTGCCTGCAACAAGACATCGGCCGCACCAATGACCTGCTGCAGTCCATTGCGTCCCTTCTCCAGCAACACCAAGTCGTCGTAAGCGCGCAAGGCCGACACAACGCAGGTCAGCAGCTTCTGCCGCGTCAATTCGGTCTTCGACTTGTAGTCGTTGATGTCGTACTCCATCACGACATCGCGCTCGGGAGCCTGTCCGGGCTGACCGGTACGCAGCACGATACGCACGCGGCGGTTGCGCAACTGGTCGCGAATATGGCGTACCAGCTTCAGGCCGGCATCGTCTTCTTCCATCACGACGTCGAGGAGCACGATGGCGACGTCGGGAACCGCCTGCAGAATCTCGCGCGCCTGCGCGGCCGAATACGCATGCAGAAATTCGAGCGGGCGGCCCTTGAAACGAATGTCGATCATTGCGACAGTCGTGACCTGATGCACCTCTTCCTCGTCGTCGACAATCAGAATCCGCCAGGGCGCAAGGTCGGCTGCCTGGCTCTCGTCTTTTTCCGGTGCAAACGAAAAATCGTCAAACATATCGACCCTGTTGCATATTCTGTTGCGTCTCATCGGCCAGCGCACCGGATACCGACGGATCGCGCGGGAAACGCACGATGAAGGTGGTGCCGACATCGACCTGACTTTCTACGGTGATCTGTCCGCGCAGGCTGCCGGTCACGAGATTGTGGATGATGTTCAATCCGAGTCCGCTGCCGCCGCGGCCACGCATGGTGGTGAAGAACGGTTCGAAGATTCGCGCGAGGTTTTCCTGCGCAATGCCGGCGCCATTGTCGGAGAAGCGCAGTTCGATCAGATCGGTCGCCCGCCCGTTCACGTACACGTTGCGCACGACGATAATCATTTCGCCGCGTGTGTTCTCCGGGAACGCATGCATCAGCGCATTCGTGACGAAGTTCGTGATGACCTGAGAGAGCGCACCCGGATAGGTGTTCGCCTCGATCGCGTCGTCGCAATGCACCGTCAGCCGGTGCTCGGTGCGCCGCAGCATCGGACTGAGATTGGACAGTACGTCTTCGATATAGGGCTTGAGGCGGAACGTGCGCTGTTCCTCGCTGGTCTGATCGACCGCCACGCCCTTGAAGCTCTGGATCAGTGTCGCCGCGCGTTCCATGTTCGACAGCAGCAGCTTGCTGATCGTGCTCGCAGTGCCGACGTAAGCGTCGAGATCCGAGCGTTTCATCTCCCCGGTCTGAAACAGCGCGCGCAGCCGCGCGGTTTCTTCCGCCAGCGTCGAGGCACCCGTCACGCCGACGCCGACCGGTGTGTTGATTTCATGCGCGACGCCGGCCACCAGCTGACCGAGCGAAGCGAGCTTGGCCGATTCCACCAGCTGCTTTTGCGTGCGCCGCAGCGAATTCAGCGTCTCGCTCAATTCATTGTTCTTCTGGCTCAGCGCCTGTGTGCGCGCCTTGATCTTCTGTTCGAGCTCGTTATACAGCACCGCGTTTTCCAGCGAGATCGCGATCTGTGTCGACAGAATCTGCAGCAGCTCGGCATGCTGCGGCGTGAAGGCGTCGACCGCAAGATTGTTTTCCATATACAGGATGCCGACCAGCTGGCCCTGCTTCTGCAGCGGCAGGCACAGGATGGATTTGGGACGATGATGCTCGATGTAGGCATCGCTGTTGAAATGGCTGTCGTTCTCGGCATCGCCCAACACGATCTTCTCGCGTGTGCGCTTGACGTAGTTGACGATCGCCAAACTGAGATTGCCGCTCTTCTCGACCGCGCGCGCCTGCTGCACCACGATGCCGTCCGTATTGATCTCGGCCTGCACGTACAGGTTGTCGTGCTCGACCAGCAGCAGCGAACCCTTCTGCGCGCCGGCATTCTCGATCAGCAGCAGCATCAGCTTGGAGAGCAGCTTGTCGAGATGAATTTCGCCAGACAGCGTCTGCGATGCCTTGATCAGCGTCTGCACATCGACTTGCTGCTCGCGCGCCTCGCCGAGCCGCAGTTGGTCGACATTGCGGCGCATAGGCAAGCGATTCAGCAATAGCGGATACAGCTCTTCAAGCTGATGCGCCTTGGCCGACGCGCCCCACTCCTCGTATCGCGCAAACGCCTGTTCCAGATGCATGCGTGCATTGACCTCGCTGCCTTGCGCCAGATAGAACCGGCCCGCCAGCTCGTGCGACAGCGCCTCGTCGTTGGGAAAGCCATAGGCATACGCCTGCGCAATCGCCGTCTCGTACAGGCGCGCAGCGCGCCTGGGCTTGCCGGCCACGCGCTGGTACTCGGCTTCGATCAGCAGCCATTTGTGCCCGTAGTTCATCGGCGCATGATCGGCCCAGGGCTTGAAACGCTTCTGCATCGCGCGCGCCTTGCGCAGGACAGGCGGCGCCGTTTCGCTGCCCGGGCGGCACAAGGCAAGCGCGGCCAGCGAATGTACCCACATCAGGAAGCCGGACGATGGCGTACCGTAATGGAAGCCCGGCAGGGCTAGTGCCTCCTCGGCATGCAGGCGTGCGCTGGCGTAGTCGCCAAAATACAGCTCCCCGATGGACTGGATCGTGCGCACATAAAACAGTCCCCACGGATCCTGCGCGTTCTTGCGCGCCTGCGCATAGTCTTCCTGCTCGCGGCCTTGCGTAATGTCATCGACCGATTCGCCGACCAGGCGCGCAAACAGGATGGCCCACGGAATCATCACGCCCAGCAGCGCCGGGTAATCCATCTTGCGGTAGATATCGAGATCCTTGCGGATATGGACCAGCGCCTCGCGCAGATTGCTGCCTGACTGGAAACGGATTGCGTCCGAAAAGGAAAGCGCGACCATCGCGCCTGGTCGGTCACCGATCTCCATCGCTTTCACATAGGTATCCAGCAACGGCTCCAGCGATAGCCGGAAATGTTCGCGGCGATGCCGGATGATGCCGTGGAAGATGCCGACCGCGCCCAGCAGCCGTTTGTCGCCACCCAGTTGCGACGCAACTTTGCCGAATTTATAGCCCTCGACCGGCTGCCCGAGCTTCCCTGCCAGCGTGCGCCCCCATACCGCAAACGCGTACGCGGCGTTGGGCGACGTGCCATACCGGATCGAGCGCCGCACAATTTCCAGCGCGACCCACAGCACCACGTCCGAACCGGCCAGATAGGTAAAACCGTAGCCGAGGAAAGCCATCGTGGCAAAAGTCTGCAGCAGAAAGCCCGGATCGGTAGCCGGAGGCATGCGCGCCAGATCAAGCGGGTCGCGGCCGCGCAACGCGAGCTTCAGGCGCCAGCGTGCGAGCATGATGTCTTTCGGACCGAGATTGCGGGGCAGCTTGATGCCGGAAAGCTCCAGCATCTCGATGCCTGTCTTCATCAATTCCTGCGGCTTGTAGATCGCGCCGTAGCAGCGGATCAGATAGTCCTTTGCCGCCACCATTTCGTAGGGCGTGGCGCTCTTGTCGCACACGACCTGGCACAGACGCTCCATCTCCCGATAATCGGCGCGCGCAAACGCAGCATTGATCAGCTCCATGTAGAGCTCGTGCATGAAGGCCTGCTTGTCCGACCAGACGTCGACACTGCCGAAGGTGTCCGCAATATGAATGCAATCGCGGTGCACGTCGAACGCCGCGGACTGGCGCGCCTTCTTCGCGGCAAACAGGTTCAGTTCGGCCAGCTCGTTCGCTTCTTCCACGCTGGTCAGAAAATTGCGGCCGCGATTCATGTGATCGACGATGTCGAAGATGTGCTCTTCGCGTTCGGCTTCGTTCAGGCGCTGCAGCAGGAGACGGCCGATGCGCAGATGCACGGCGTCCGTCTCTTCTTTTGGAATACCCTCGTAGGCGGCTTGCTGGACCTTGTCGTGCTGGAATTGGTAGGACAACGCCGAACCGTGCGGCATTGCCATGCTTTCCGCAGGCAAAATCAAACCGGCCTGCGTCGCCGCGCGCAGCAGATCGATAATCTGCTGCTGTGGCGTTTCGCTGACCGTCTCCAGCGTCTGTACATCGAAACGGCTGCCGATACAGGCGGCAATCGTGAGCAGCCGCTGCGTCTCCTCCGGCAGCCGGTGCAGTTCCTTCATGAGCAGATCGACTACGTTGTCCGTCATGCCGGCCGCTTCGATCTGCGCCAGATCCCAGCTCCAGCCGCTGGTCTCGAAGCGCAACAGGTCATCCGCGTGCAGACTCTTGATGAATTGACCGATGAAGAACGGATTGCCCATGGTCTTGCGATACACCAGCTGCGCCAGCGGCAGCACATCGATGCGCTCGCGCCGCAGGCTGTCGGCAATCAGATCGGCGATGCTGGCTTCCGGGAGGCCGCCGACTTCGATGGTCGTCACCGCAGTGTCCTTGCGGATCAGATCCAGCGTCATCGGCAACGGATGCGCGATGTCGATCTCATTGTCGCGATAAGCGCCGATCAGCAGCAGGCATGGATCGTCCAGATTCTTCATTAACAGCGAGATCAGCTTCAGCGAGGCGGCATCCGCCCACTGCAGGTCGTCCAGGAACAGCACGATCGGATGATCCGAGTGCGTGAACACGTTGACGAAATTCTGCATCACGTAGTTGAAGCTGTTGCGGGTGGCGCCCAGCGCCGGCACCTTCGGTTGCTTGCCGATGATGAATTCCAGCTCGGGAATCGCGTCGACAATCAACTGACCGTTCATACCGAGCGCCTTCTGCAGCTTGCGGCGCCACATCGCGATGCGGTTTTCGCTCTCGGTCAGAATCTGCCGCATCAGTTCACGGAAGGCCTGGTTGATCGCCGAATAAGGGATCGTGCGGCGGAACTGGTCGAATTTGCCGGAGATGAAGTAGCCGCCCTGCGCCACCACCGGCTTGTGAATCTCGTTGACCAGCGAGGATTTACCGACGCCGGCATAGCCCGTCACCAGCAGCATTTCAGCACCGCCGCCCACCACACGCTTGAAGGCATTCAGCAAGCGCACGTATTCGTTGTCGCGGCCGTACAGCTTCTGTGAAATCTGCAGGCGATTGCAGATGTCCTGCTGCGCGAGCGGAAAGACTTCCAGCGTTCCGGTTTCTGCCAATTCCCGCTGGCAGCGTTCCAGATCCCCGATCAGGCCATCCAGGCTTTGATAGCGATCCTCGGCATTCTTGGCCAGCAGCTTCAGAATGATGTTGCCCAGCGCGTCGGGAATGGCGGCATTGAAGCGGCCCGGCGGCAGCGGTTTCTTTGCGATGTGGCTGTGGATCTGTTCCATCGCGCTGTCGAACTCGAATGGCACATGGCCGCTCGCCAGCTCGTACATCACGATGCCGAGCGAGTAATAGTCGCTGCGATAGTCGACCTGCCGGTTCATGCGCCCAGTTTGTTCCGGCGAAATATAGGCCAGCGGCGCTGCCGCGTTGCCGACGAACTCGACCTTGCCATCCGCCAGCAGACGGATGTTCGCCAGGCAGATCGCCTGGTGCAGTTCGGTGTGAAGATGATATTCGCGCAGCGCACGCGCGATGGAGATGAACAATTCGAGCGCACCGGCAAGATCGAAACTCGCGGGTCGGCCCGCCTGCGGTCCGACCTCGGCGAGCGGAGCAAACAGCATGGCGCGATGCAGACCGCTGCGGATCTGCGTCGTCACTGTTTTCGAGCTTGGGGGCCAGCCCGCCTGTTCGGTGAGTTTGATGGGGTACTCCGTTTAATGGCCGGTGAACGCCGGCTCTGCATCAATGATCTTGCCAAACACTGCGCTGCAGCCGATGATGGAAGCCGTCCGATTCGCCGCCGGTAATATAGCTCGAAAAATCCCCCGCGCGGCTCGCTGCACACTCCACCAACAAGAAAAAAATATGAGCGACAACACACTTGCCCAGGAAACTGTCCCGCCAGGGGAAAACCAGTACATACGTGACCTTGCCGACCGTCTCAAGGCAAAGATCATCCGCGAACATCCCACCGGTATCATGCGCCGCGACGCGCACCCCAAGATGCATGGCCTCGTCAAGGCGGAATTCATCGTTGAACCGGACCTGCCGGCCGAACTGCGCGTCGGCATTTTTAGCAAGCCGCATGCCTACCAGGCCTGGATCCGCTTTTCCAACCAGGACGCAGCAATCCAGGATGACAACGCGCGCGATATTCGCGGCATGGCGATCAAGTTGATGGGCGTGCCCGGCGAGAAGCTGCTGGATTCCCAGCGCGACGAACAAACGCAAGACTTCATCCTGATCAGCACCAACGTGTTCGTCACCCGGGACGCAGTCGAATTCGACAAACTGATCATCGCCATGACTGGCAGCCTGTGGCAGAAAATCGCGTTCTTTGCCACGCACTGGCGCGTGATCTGGAATCTACTTATTTCCATGCGGAAATTTTTCAATCCGCTGCAAACACGTTACTGGAGTACGACACCCTATCTGTTCGGCAGTACGGCGGTGAAGTATTCCGCCATTCCGCACTTCATCGATGCAACTGCGGCGCCGGACAGCAAGGATCCCGATTTTCTGCGCCATGCAATGGTGCGGCAACTGGCGCAAGGTGAAGCGTGCTTCGACTTCACAGTGCAACTGCAGACCGATGCTGCCAGCATGCCGATCGAAGATCCGGGCAAGGAATGGAAGGAGTCGCAATCCCCCTTCCGCAAGGTGGCGACGATCCGCATCCCGCGGCAGGAATTCGACAGCGAAGCACAGCGCTCTTTCGGTGAAAACCTCTCCTTCACGCCTTGGCACTGCCTACCGGCGCACCGACCGCTCGGCGGCGTCAATCGCGCGCGCAAGATCGTCTACGACGTGATTTCGGCTTTCCGCCACGAAGCCAATCACGTGCCGCGGCGCGAGCCGAGTAGCTGGGATATCTAGTTCGCGTCGATCGTCTCAGGTCGGGTCGACAATGCCTTGCGCGATCATGCGCAAGGCAGTCATGCTGGGAATGAAGAAGTAGTCGCCGCCGCGCGTTTCCACCAGTCGTGGAATATTGGTCAGGAAAAACGGCGGTGCGTCGCTGTCGGGATCGGCTTCAATCACCGCTTTGCTTTGCTGCATGGGGCAATGATTGCCAAGGATGATTTCCTTGTCGTTCGATGCATTGAAATCATTGCCGTAGTTGATCCACTGCTGCTGCACGAATTCGAACTGCCGCTGAATGCTGGCGTTCAGCATCATGATCACGATGCCATGGTTGCCGTCGTCACGCGTCGTATCCTTGACCTCGCCATACGGAAGACCGCGGCGGATCACGCGGCGGCGATTCGCCAGCGCGCCCGGCGTATTGAAGGCGCCCGGCGTGGATTCCAGCGAAGCACGTGGATTGATGCGGCGCATGTGCGAGCTGAATGGGCACTTCGCGCCTTGCATATCGTCGTCGTAGGTGAAACCGCTCAGCATGCGGTCGCGCTCTGCCTGGTTCGCCTGTGCAAATTTCTCATCCCACTCAGCCTTGCTTTTCGCGTCGGGCGCCGATACCAGCGGTGCGCCATTGTCACGCCAGCGACCGACGAACTTTGCGGCCAACAGTTCTCTTCCGCCGGGAAAGCTTGCGCCGGCGCGATCGAGCAAGGCGTTGAAGCTGCCGACGTTCTCGTGCAGCTTACGGTACACCATGAAAGTCCCGTTGCGCGACAGCAGTTGTGGCGAAGGTGCGGTCGGATATTCGTCCGCCTCGTCGCGATGTCCGAGAATGAACTCTCCCGTCGCCAGCGGCGACCATTTTCCGTCGCGCATCTGCTTGCCGCGCCCCACCACGCGTTCCGGCTTGCCTGGCAACCCTTCGAATACCGGATCGCCGATGCCGTCGGTGTAGCCGAAATGCTCCTTCGATGTCGGCTTGCCGTTTTCGAATACCGCGTGCACGTCCTGAAAAGGCAGATGTTCGGTGTTGTTGTCTCCCCGATGACCGGTCAAAATGGCGACGCCGCCGGCACTGTGATGCACCAGTTGCTGCAGCCATTCATAGCGCCGCTGTACGTCCAGATGCGACTGGCCATTGATCGATATCCAGATGTGCACGTCCTTGTGCCGGTCGGTCTCGCGGTTGTCACGCCAGATCGGGTCCCAGTGTTGCGGCGCGCTCGGTCCGTCGTCACCGAGGATGTCCTTGCGCTTCTTCATGCCCATCACAAATTCCATCGGAAAGCCGATCAGCGAAGCGCGCGGCACTTCCAACTCCTTCAGGCCCTGGTAGGCAAAGCCGATGTTCACGGTGGACGGCGGCTTCTTGATCGGATTCGGGCCGTCATCCCAGCGCACACCGGTTGTCACTTCCTCCGTTACGGCACCGACGAAGGCGCGGCCGCGCTTAGCGTCGCGAATGTTCAGAAATACATAGCGGGCGAACGGAAAGTTGTATCGCCCGTAGGCGCGCACCACATTGCCCTGAATATCCAACAGATCAAGCTGCTTGCTCACGACGTTCCTCTAGCGATGGGAGGGAGGACTGGCCCGGCTTCCAGGTCGGACTGGCCAGATTCAGCGGTTGCACGCGCTGCATAAAGGCACGATAGGCGCGCTGCAGTTCGGCCGGCGGCAAGCCCTGATGCTCCGCGGCGAAATGGGAGAATTCCTGCTTCAGGTACAGGGCCTTCAGTTGTTCGGGCAGCGGATCGTCGTTCGAGCCGACGAAGAACAGCGCGGCATCGAGCTGGCATTTCTTCATGTAGGCGACGAAAGAATCGGCATCCTTCACCTTGTCGAAGCCATAGCAGAAGCACCAGATGCGCTGAATGTCCTCGCTGATCGCATCCCACATGCCGCGCAGGTAAGTATCGAGATCGCCGTGCAGATTGCAGGAAAAGACCAAGTACTTCGACTTCAGATGATCCTCGCGCGGCAGCGCCGCGGTGCGGAAACGGTCCGAGAAGAAGGACAGGATTTCGTACATGGTGCTGAAGATATCCGGCCCGGCCAGCGATTCGTAATACACGTCGTTCAGCACGAAGTAGCGGCACAGATAGGTTTGCGGCACTTTTGCCATCGGGCTGTCTTCGAGCAGCCCCCAGTGCTGCAGTCGGTGGCGCACTTCGTCGCAATAGGCGACACCGTCAATGTGGCCCTGCCGGATCGGCGACAGGCAGGTCAATGCATAGGCCTTACCGTTCTTGTTGCCCATTTCAGTCTCCCTTCGCCTGATCGGCCAGGCTGACGATCGGTAGCGGCTGCATTGTGCCGAGATCATGCTGCAGTTCGCGCAGCAACTTGTTGTATTGCTTCTGGAATTCCTCCGGCTTGGCAGCGGCGTATCGGGTATCGAAATCGAGCAGTGCTGCCTTCACCTTCTTGGCCGACTTGATGTCGTTGGCGGTCGCCATCGGGTAGGCGTTGTAGTAGTGATCGGTCTGAATCTGATTGAACTGGATGTAGGAGTGGAAGGACGTCAGCGGCACCGACTTTGGATAGCGGACATTCCATTTCCAGAACAGGTCAAGACCGGCCGGAATGGCAAAGGTGAAGGAATCGACGTACTGCGCCCAGCTGCCGTTGAAATTGCTGAAGAACAGCATGTAGGCGTAATGAAGATCTTCCTTGGGTTGATGCTTGTCCAGGTGGGGAAACTGCTTGCGCCCGATGATGACCCAACGCGCGTAGTGAATCAACGACAGCGTAATCAGGCCTTTCAGCGTGGATGGCGTCTTCAATGCGATCCAGAAAATCAGCTTGTTGATCCACGTCATGTACCAGCGGATCGGCGTGATGACATTCATCGCATAGGCTTTGCCTGCGATATTCGACATGACACTCCCTTGCCCTACCCTGAGCCAAATGGTGCAACGATATTTCAGCGGAATTTCGGCCGTCCTTCCAATGCGCGCGCGGCCGATTTTATAAGTCCGGATGAGATTACATGCAGCCTATAATATTGACAATCCCATGAACATGGGCTCGATAAAGCCTGCGCGCTCTGTTCTAATGACAGCCTTGCAAGCCGCGGCCGGAGCCCGGTAGCACCGTACGTGATACGTCAGGAAGCGAACATGCCCTCATCCCGCATCCCTTTGCCGAAATCCTCCCGCGCGCAGTCGCTGCGCATGGCACGGCGCAGGCGGCGTCTTGTCAACGTACGCACCGCCAATGCGGAGGCACGACTCGACGAACTGCAGCACCTCGTCAACACGCAGTTGAACGGCATCGTCGGCATGCTGGAAATCATGCTGCACACCGATCTGGATGCCGAACAGCGCGCCATGCTGGCGCTGGCACAGGACACTACGGACAAGCTGATCTCCCAATCGAACAGGCTCTTGCAGCAGTCGCCAGGCGAAAAGGACCGCACAGTTTCTGCGCAGGCATCCGCTGTACGCACCATGCTGATCAGCAGCGGTGCCGCATCGTCACCGGCCCTGCATGAGCTGCAGCGCCTCGGCATGGCAGCCGACAATTTCACCGATACCAAGAGTGCGCTTGCGGCCTTGGGCGATGCGGCTGAAGAAGGACGGCCGTACCGCGTCGTGCTGGTTGAACAGAACCTGCAGGGGCTGGACGGTGAAACGCTGGGGACGGCGATCGGAAGCGATGTCATGCATCGCGACACTCTGCTGGTATTGCTCAGCGACGTGCACGGTGCGCAGGATGCGGACCGGCTGGCCGTAGCCGGTTTCTCGGCCTGGCTGCCGCATCGCCCACCGGCCATGATGTTGCGCGATACGCTGAAGATCCTGTACCGCTGGATCGCCGCCAGGACGGCGCCCGGCTTCATTGCTGCCGGCAACGTCGTCGAAGACGATGCCGGCGGGCTCTCCGCCAACGCGTTGCCCTTCGACGGCAGCCGCATCCTTGCCGTCGACGACAATCCGGTCAATCTGCACGTGATCGAACGCATGTTGGCGCGCCTCGGCTGCCAGGTCGACACCGCTGCGGGCGGTGAACTGGCGCTCACGCGCGCGGCCGATCATGCATACGATCTGATCCTGATGGATTGCCATATGCCGGGCCTGGACGGCCATCAGACCACTGCATTGCTGCGTGCCGCCGAAAGCGGCAGCCGGCATACACCTGTCATTGGCTGGTCAGCCCGCACCCGACACAATGAACGCGATACCTGCCTCGCTACCGGCATGGACGACTTTCTGCCGAAGCCGACACAGTTGCAGGCGCTGCGCCGCATGTTGGCGCGCTGGCTGCCTGCACCCGCCGCAACCCCGAATGCGACAGAGGCAGAAGACGAACTGGAAGCCACGCAACAGATGTTCGGCGCGGATTTTCCGGAGCTCGCGCAACTCTTCCTTGCAGATACCCCGCAGCGCATTGCTGCGCTGCACGCGGCGACCGCGACACGCGACACGCTTTCCTTTGCAAAAGTCGCGCATGCCTTGTGCGGCAGCAGCGCGTCGATCGGTGCCACCTCCCTGGCGGCAGTCTGCCGCGAGCTGGAAATCCGCGCGCGGAACGGCATCGCTGCCGATGAAGCCCGCATGCAGGCGATCGATCAGGAATATGCGCGCATCGAGGGCAAGCTGCACGCGCTGATGCACTCCGGGATCACGGAGCACACCGCGCGGCGCGAGCGGCCCTGATCGCAGCTTCGCGGGAAGAAGGATTTTTCTTGAGCAAGCTCCCGCCATCTGTCAGTTTCGTCCGATTGATGACGATAGGATGATGCGTCCGGCAATGCCGGCGCAAAATCGCGCCTGCTGGCACAATACGCGGCAAACGCTAACGCCGGATCGCCGGCACGAAAACGACCATGGATCACATCCCCGAATCGAAGAAGAACCACCTCTGGCGCAAGACCGTCTGGTACACCGACCCGGAAGAATTTCCGCTGGGTCCTCACCATTCCGCCGAAGTGTATTGCTGCGAAGAGTCGAACGGCTACTCGGTCTGGTATGCGCGCCGATTGTCGAAGGACGATAACCGCAACACCAGCGGCGTGGAGAATGGCGACTATCTGCTGAATTTCTATGGAAAAAACGGTCGCGACGAAGCAATCGAACGCGCCGTTCTGGTGGCCAACGCCGATGCATCGACCGACAAGCTGATCGCATCGCTCGACGCGCTGGCAAAGACCGTGCAGAAGGTCTGAACCGCCCTCCCGCGTCACCGCTTTCAATGAAGCCCCTGATCATTTTCAAGGCCGGAAGTACCTTTGCCGACCTGGTGCGTACGCACGGCGATTTCGAAGACTGGATCGCTGGCGATGTCGGCGACATCCTACCGCTCAGCGTTGTCGATGTGCGCAAAGCAGCGACCTTACCCCCGATCGAAGACGTGGCGGCGGCCATCGTGACCGGTTCGCATGCGATGGTGACGGACCGTGCACCATGGAGCGAACGGTTAGCTGGCTGGCTGCGCCATGCGCATCGGCACGAGGTTCCGCTGCTCGGTATCTGCTATGGCCACCAATTGCTTGCCGACGCGCTCGGCGGTGAAGTCCATTATCATCCGCAAGGCATGGAAATCGGCAGCGTTCCGATCAGGAAGACGGCGGATGCAGCCGCCGATCCGCTGTTCGCAAGTCTGCCGCAGGAATTCATGGCAAACGTCGTGCATAGTCAAAGTGTGAAACGGCTGCCGCCCAACGCCGCGCTGCTTGCACAGAATGACTACGATGCACATCAGGCTTTTCGCGTTGGACACAGCAGTTGGGGCGTGCAATTCCATCCGGAATTCGACGATGTTGCAATGCGCGGCTATTTCGATCGCCTTGGCGACGATCTGGCGGCACGGGGCATCGATGCCGTCGCCAAACGTCGCGAGGTCGTGCCGACTGGCGAAGCGGCCTCCCTGCTGAGACGCTTCGCTCAGCTGACAGCCGAACGAGACAAGCGGCCCTGAAGCAGGCGCCGACCGGCCATAGCATTGCTCCTGTCAGCCCAGACTTCGGGCAGGCACCGCGAGCGTGCGCAAACGATACTGATTCTTTCCCGCTGCCTTTGCTTCATACATCAGCCGGTCGGCGCTCTTGAGCACGTCTTCGTAGGGCAATATGCCGGCTTGCTGCACGCAGATCCCGATGCTGGCGCCTAAACGCAGGTTGCGCTGAACAGGCTGCGGCATGCCAGCGAGCATCTTGGCAGCGACCGACTCCGCGTTCTTCTCGTCGTTAATATGCCGCAGCAGAATCGCGAACTCGTCGCCACCCAGGCGCGCCACCCGGTCCGAGCTGCGTACACAGGTCATCAGGGCTGCCGCGACGGCTTTCAGAATGCGATCGCCTTCATCATGCCCGCAAGCGTCGTTGATTCCCTTGAACCCGTCCAGATCCAGCAGCAGAACTGCGCACATTTCCTGCTGCACGCCGACAGAACGCAAATCGCCGTACACATCGGCGAAACCGGCACGATTGAGCAAGCCGGTCAGCTCGTCGCGCTTTGTCGCTTCTTCAAAATGCGCGGCGCGCAGCTCGAACGCCTGCTTTTCCTGTTCCAGCTTCTGGACCAGCACCACCACGTACAGCGGCAACAGCACGTTGACGAGCACAATGCCTGCCGCCACGCCCGGAATGCTGTGCCATTCGTCGGAAAAATAGAATGCGGCCGACATCAGCGGGCCGCCCACCGCAGCCGAAAGCCATGCATAGCGCGTTCCGAAACGCAGGCCGTTGCCGATAGCGCCCAGCGTCGGCACCCATGCCACCAGACCTGCGAGAAAACCGGCCAGATACATGCCAAGCGCCGGCAGCGCCTGATCCAGGATCGTTGCAATCGTGCGCCGCGTGGCCGCATCGAACATCACACGGCGTACGACAACGACCCAGGCGACCGCATAGCCGATGTATCCAAGTGCGCCGACCACGACGCTGATGGGTACACGATGCCAGCCGAAGTACCATGCCAGAACGAGATAAAGACAAAAAGGCGTGACATTGAACACACGGAAGGTAGCCTGTCCGCTTTCGGTGCCGATGCCTGACTTCTGTGGAGAAAAACCGCGCAACCAGCTCTGCCTACTCATACCAGCCCATCTGAATACTCATCATCCAATTGTTATCTAGGGCAAAGCTGCTCAGCTGGCCCACAGCGGTGCTTCATCCATCAACGCAATCTGTTCGCGCAATTCGAGAATGCGGTCCTGCCAGTAGCGCTGCGTATTGAACCAGGGGAAAGCTGCCGGAAAAGCCGGATCGTTCCAGCGCTGCGCCAGCCACGCCGAATAATGAATCAGGCGCAATGTGCGCAGCGCTTCGATCAGGTGCAGCTCACTTGGATTGAACTCGGCAAAATCTTCGTAACCGGCCAGCAGATCCGACAGCTGCCGCACGCGCTCGGCACGTTCGCCCGACAGCAGCATCCATAAGTCCTGTATCGCCGGTCCGGTGCGTGCATCGTCGAAATCGACGAAATGCGGCCCGCGGTCGGTCCACAGTACGTTGCCGACATGACAGTCGCCATGCAGGCGCAGCATGCGCACCTCGCCGGCACGATCGAAGCAATGGCGAACGCCATCCAGCGCCTGCGCAATGACGCTACGATACGCATCCTGCAATTCGAGCGGAATGAAATTGTGTGCAAGCAGATAGTCGCGTGGCATTTCGCCGAAGCTTGCGATCGTCAATGTTGGGCGATGCACGAAGGGACGGCTCGCACCGACCGCATGGATGCGGCCGATGAAGCGCCCGAGCCACTCCAGGGTTGCGGGATCACCCAGTTCCGGCGCCCGTCCGCCCTGGCGAGGAAAAACGGCAAAGCGGAAATCGCCGAAGCGGTGCAAGGTCTTGCCGTCAATCAGCATCGCGGGCACGACCGGAATTTCCTGTGCCACCAGCTCAGCGACGAAGGCATGTTCTTCCAGAATCGCATCGTCGCTCCATCGCGCAGGACGGTAGAACTTCACGACCACCGGCGCATCACCGTCGATGCCAACCTGGTACACGCGATTCTCGTAGCTGTTCAATGCGAGCAGGCGGCCGTCGCCGTACAGGCCAATGCTTTGCAGCGCATCGAGCAGGCAATCGGGTGTGAGGGAGAAAAAGGACGCGCCAGCGGAATCGTTCATGGACGGCATTGTACGGTGCGCCGCGCTCGCAGCGTCAATTTGCCGAATGCATACTGCTACACTGTCGGCTTCCGCACTGCATTCATTCACTTCTATTCATTCACCGCCATGCACCTCGACCAGCCGCTCTCCGACAAGGAATTCAACGAACTCGACAGTTTCCTGCTGTCCGAGCGGACTGCCGACGATTGCATGACGATGGACGCATTGCATGGCTTCCTGACGGCGCTGGTGATCGGGCCGGAAGAAGTGCCGCTGGCCGAATGGCTGCCGCACATATGGGGCGCAGACGACGATGCAACGCCAAAGTTCAAGAACGACAAGGAATACGATCGTATCGTCAGTCTGATCGCGCGCTTCATGAACGAGATCGCGATCACGCTGGAAGTCGCGCCCAAGGAATACGAGCCTCTGTTCTGCGAACACGAATGGGAAGGCAAACCGGTGCTTGACGGCGAGCCATGGGCATGGGGCTTCACCGAAGGCATCAAGCTGCGCGAGGATGCGTGGCAACCGATCTACGAATCCGATCTGGCGCCGCTGATGCGACCGATTTATCTGCTCGGCGCGGAAGAGATCGAGGAAGAGGAAATGGCGCTGGTCGACACGCCGTTGAAGTGCCACAAGCTGACGATCGAGATGGAAGCGTCGATCCCGCAAATCCATCGCTTCTGGGAGCCGCGGCGCAAATCGGCAGTAAAGACTGTGCAGCGCGAGGAGCCGAAGGTCGGCCGCAATGATCCTTGCCCTTGCGGCAGCGGAAAGAAATACAAGAAATGCTGCGGTGCCGACGGTTCGGACGACTGAGCGCATTGCGCGGCAAACACCGCAAAAACAAAAGGCGTTCCACGGAACGCCTTTTTTATTCCGGAAAACTTACTCCTTGATGAAATGCTCGCGGTAATAGCGCAGCTCTTCGATCGATTCGACGATGTCTGCCAGCGCGGTATGCTTCTGGTGCTTCTTGAAGCCGCTCGCAATTACCGGCTTCCAGCGTTTGCATAATTCCTTCAGCGTCGACACGTCCAGATTGCGGTAATGGAAGAAGGCTTCCAGCTTCGGCATGCCGCGCGCCATGAAGCGGCGATCCTGGCAGATCGAGTTGCCGCACATCGGCGATTTGCCGTTCGGCACGTACTTCTTCAGGAATTCGATCAGCGCCGCTTCCGCCTGCGCTTCGTTGACCGTCGATGCCTTCACGCGATCGATCAGGCCGGAACGGCCATGCGTGCCCTTGTTCCAGGCGTCCATCTTGTCCAGCACTTCGTCCGGCTGATGGATCGCAAACACCGGGCCTTCGCCGAGAACGTTCAATTGCGCGTCGGTCACCACCACAGCCACTTCGATGATGCGGTCGGTATCCGGATCGAGGCCCGTCATTTCCATATCGACCCATACCAGATTGAATTCGTTCGGACGTACCGGTGCCGCGCCCGCGGACTGTTCAGTGGCTTGTGACATAATTGATTTCCTCTTTTCGCAATGCGCCATTTTCTCACAGGAAAAGCATGTCTTCATCCGCGTTCACGGTTTTGTTCGTCGTCTTTCTGCTGGCTTCGCTCGTGGTCCGCATATGGCTCGCGTCGCGCCATATCCGCCATATCCTGGCGCATCGCGATGCCGTGCCGACGCAGTTTGCCGGACGCATTCCGCTCGAAGCACATCAGAAAGCGGCGGCCTACACGATCGCGAAAACGAAGTTTTCGCTGTGCATCCATCTGCTGAATGCTGCCGTGCTGATCGGCTTCACGCTGCTGGGCGGATTGCAATGGCTGTCAGTGCAGGCACTCGATATTTTCGGCCCCGGTTATCGCTATCAGCTCGCGCTGATACTGGCCTTCGCCATCATCTCCGGCGTGGTCGAGCTGCCTTTCGATTACTACCGCCAGTTCGTGCTGGAAACGCGCTTCGGCTTCAACCGCATGACGCCCGCGCTGTTCTTTACCGACCTGATCAAGAGCACGATTCTGTCATTGACGATCGGGCTCGGGCTGGTGTGGGTGGCGCTGATCCTGATGGCGCAATCCGGTGACCTGTGGTGGCTGTATGCGTGGGTCGTCTGGTGTGCGTTCCAGCTGCTGATGCTGGTGCTGTTCCCGCTGTTCATCGCGCCGCTGTTCAACAAATTCAAACCACTGGAAGACGACAGCCTGCGCGCACGCATCGAAAACCTGATGAAGCGCGTCGGCTTTTCGGCGAGCGGCCTGTTCGTGATGGACGGTTCGCGCCGCAGTGCACATGGCAACGCCTACTTCTCCGGCTTCGGCGCCGCCAAACGCATCGTCTTCTTCGATACGCTGTTGGAGCGACTGGCGCCGCACGAAATCGAAGCGGTGCTGGCGCACGAGCTCGGCCACTTCAAGCTGAAGCACATCGTCAAGCGCGTTGCCGTGATGTTCGGCGTTTCGCTGGCCTTCCTTGCCTTGCTCGGCTATCTGAAGAATCAGATCTGGTTCTACACCGGCCTGGGTGTGGAGCCGATGCTCGATGCCAGCAACGACGCGATGGCTTTGATCCTGTTCGCGCTGATCCTGCCCGTGTTCTCCTTCCTGTTCTCGCCGCTGACCTCGCTGGGTTCGCGCAAGCATGAATTCGAAGCCGATGCCTTTGCCGCGCAGCACACGAATTCGCAGGACTTGGTCTCTGCACTGGTCAAGCTGTACGAAGACAATGCCTCGACGCTGACACCGGACCCACTGCATTCTGCCTTCTACGATTCGCACCCGCCAGCTTCGGTGCGCATCGATCGTCTGCTGGCGAGCTAAGATGAACGTCACCGATCTGCTCGCCCAGCGCTGTTCGCCGCAAACCCAGGCGCTCGATGCGGATGCCGTCTTCGCCGGCCTGGCGCTCGTCACGCAATGGCGCCGGGATGGCGACAGCATCGTGCGGCAGTTCGACTTCAAGAACTATTACCGCACGATGGCCTTCGTCAATGCGATCGCGTGGATCGCGCATTACGAGGACCATCATCCCGAACTGACGGTGACCTACAACCGCTGCACGGTGCGCTACAACACGCACTCGGTCAACGAAGGCCGCGGCGGCCTGTCCATCAACGACTTCATCTGCGCCGCCAAGGTCGATGCGCTATTCGACACGAGTGCGGCGGACTGATGACGGAACTCCGCGCCACCATCATCGCCGCGCACGGCCGCCATTACCTCGCGCAGGCAGGCGACGAAAAGCTGCAATGCGTCACGCGCGGCAAGAAGAGCGACGTCGCGGTCGGCGACATCGTCCATCTGAAACGTACTTCGAACGACCAGGCCGTCATCGAAGCAATCGAGGAGCGCAAGACGCTTCTCTACCGCTCCGATCAGTACAAGTCCAAGCTGCTGGCCGCGAACGTGACGCAGCTCTTCATCGTGATCGCGACCGAACCGAGTTTTTCCGATGACCTGATCTCGCGCGCGCTGGTCGCGGCGGAAGCAGCAGGCGTTGCGGCACATCTGATCCTCAACAAGATCGACGTGACAGCCGAACTGGACCGCGCGCGTTCGCGTGCCGCGCTCTACGCCAGCCTCGGCTATCCGGTGCATGAAGTCTCCGTTCATGCACAGCCGGACGAAACGCGTGCGACCTTGATGCCGCTGCTGCAAAACCAGTCGACCATCCTGATCGGCCAATCCGGCATGGGGAAATCGTCATTGATCAATCTGCTGGTGCCCAACGCCGACATCGCGGTGCGCGAGATTTCCGAGGCGCTCGATACCGGCAAACACACGACGACCTTCACGCGCCTGTACACGATCGATGCAGATACGTCCATCATCGATTCGCCCGGCTTCCAGGAGTTCGGTCTTTATCACCTGACCGAGGGCATGCTGGAACGCGCTTTCCCGGAATTCCAGCCGCATCTGGGCCAATGCCGCTTCTACAACTGCCATCACGTCAACGAGCCGGATTGCGCAATCCGTACTGCGGTAGCGGCCGGCAGCATCGCTGCCATGCGGCACCAGCTTTATCTGCAATTGCTGCACGAGTCTTCGCAAAAGCTGTACTAGAACGCGCCGCCGCTCTTCCGGAGTGGCTTTTTAGGGTGAAATTCCCTTATAATTGAAGCAGTTACAACACTCGGCGGCAGGCGCCAACCTCGCCGCCGTTTTCGTTATGGCAATCAAACACTTTCTGCAATTCTCCGACCTGACGCTGGATGAGTTCGAGTACCTGATCGAACGCACGCGCGTCATCAAGCGGAAATTCAAGAACTACGAGCCGTATCACCCGCTGGCGGACCGCACGCTGGTGATGGTGTTCGAAAAAAATTCCACCCGTACCCGCCTGTCTTTCGAAGCCGGCATGCATCAGCTCGGCGGCGCCGCCATTTACCTGAACACGCGCGACAGCCAGCTCGGTCGCGGCGAACCGGTGGAAGATGCCGCGCAAGTGATGTCCCGCATGTGCGACATCATCATGATCCGCACCTTCGGCCAGGACATCATCGAGCGCTTCGCCGCCAATTCGCGCGTGCCGGTGATCAACGGCCTGACCAACGAACATCATCCTTGCCAGGTGCTGGCCGACGTGTTCACCTTCATCGAGCATCGCGGCTCGATCAAGGGCAAGACCGTGGCATGGGTCGGCGACGCAAACAACATGCTGTACTCGTGGCTGCAGGCGGCCGAAGTGTTCGGCTTTCATGTCAATGTCTCGACGCCGAAGGGTTACGAGATCGACGCCTCGCTGGTCTCGCCCGGCAACACGCACTACACCGTACATGCCTCGCCTGCTGAGGCCTGCATCGGCGCCCACCTGGTCACGACCGACGTCTGGACCAGCATGGGCTTCGAAGAAGAAAACGCCGCACGCCTGAAGGCCTTCGACGGCTGGATCGTCGACGCGGCCAAGATGCAGCGCGCGCAGCCGGATGCATTGTTCATGCACTGCCTGCCCGCACATCGCGGCGAGGAAGTGTCGGCAGAAGTCATCGACGGTCCGCAATCGGTCGTCTGGGACGAAGCAGAAAACCGCCTGCACGTGCAGAAAGCGCTGCTCGAATATCTGGTGCTCGGCAAACTGAACTAAGCACCTCCGCTCTTACACATTCATATCCACAAGAAGCAATCATGTCGACCATTCTCCAGTCCGTTCCCGTCAACCAGAAAGTGGGCATCGCCTTTTCCGGCGGTCTCGATACCAGCGCAGCGCTGCACTGGATGAAGCAGAAAGGCGCGCAACCCTACGCCTACACCGCCAATCTCGGCCAACCCGACGAGCCGGACTACGACGCCATTCCGAAGAAAGCCCTGCAATACGGTGCGGAACAGGCGCGCCTGATCGACTGCCGCGAGCAACTGGCTGCCGAAGGCATCGCCGCATTGCAATCCGGCGCGTTCCACATCTCGACCGCTGGCGTCACCTACTTCAACACGACGCCGCTGGGCCGCGCTGTTACGGGCACGATGCTGGTCGCCGCGATGCAGGAAGACAAGGTCGACATCTGGGGCGACGGTTCGACCTTCAAGGGCAACGACATCGAGCGCTTCTACCGCTACGGTTTGCTGATCAATCCTGCGCTGAAGATCTACAAGCCATGGCTGGATGACGCCTTCATCCGCGAGCTCGGCGGCCGCAAGGAAATGTCCGAATTCCTGATCAAGTCCGGTTTCGACTACAAGATGTCGGTCGAAAAGGCGTACTCGACTGATTCCAACATGCTGGGCGCGACGCACGAAGCGAAGGATCTCGAATTCCTGAATAGCGGCATCAAGATCGTGCAGCCGATCATGGGTGTCGCCTTCTGGCGTGACGAGGTCGAAGTCAAGCGCGAGGAAGTTACCGTGCGCTTCGAGGAAGGCCGTCCGGTCGCACTGAACGGCGTCACCTACGCGAGCCTGGTCGACTTGATCATGGAAGCCAACCGCATCGGTGGCCGCCACGGTCTGGGCATGAGCGACCAGATCGAAAACCGCATCATCGAAGCCAAGAGCCGTGGCATTTACGAGGCGCCGGGCCTGGCACTGCTGTTCATCGCCTATGAGCGCCTGATCACCGGTATCCACAACGAAGACACGATCGAGCAGTACCGCGACAACGGCCGCAAGCTCGGCCGCTTGCTGTACCAGGGTCGCTGGTTCGACCCGCAAGCGATCATGCTGCGCGAGGCGGCGCAACGCTGGGTCGCACGCGCGATTACCGGCGAAGTGACGATCGAACTGCGCCGCGGCAACGACTACTCGATTCTGAACACCGAATCGCCGAATCTGACCTACGCGCCGGAACGCCTGTCGATGGAGAAAGTGGAAGATGCGCCGTTCTCTCCGGCCGACCGCATCGGCCAGCTGACGATGCGCAATCTCGACATCACCGACACGCGGCACAAGCTGGGCATCTATAGCAAGGTCGGCCTGCTGACCGCCAATTCGTCTGTTGCCCTGCCACGTCCGAACAAGGACGGCGACAAGTAATTTCACCTGTTATTCATCCAAGCGAAAAATCATGACCACTCAATTCGATAACGTTTCCGTCGTCAAGAAAGCCAACATTTACTTCGACGGCAAGTGCGTGTCGCACACCGTGTTGTTTGCGGATGGCACCAAGAAAACCATCGGCGTGATCTTCCCGTCGATGCTGAAATTCAATACCGGCGCGGCAGAAATCATGGAACTGAACGCCGGCAAATGCCGCATCAAGCTGGCCGGTGCATCCGACTGGCAAACCTACGAAGGCGGCCAGAAGTTCGACGTGCCGGCCAATTCGAGCTTCGATATCGAAACGATCGAGACGCTCGATTACGTCTGTCATTTCGTGTAATGCGATAGCAACACCGCACATTGAAAAGCCCGGAGATGCCGGGCTTTTTTACGAGCGGAGCTACCATCGAAGGATGCCGCACGCGACTTATAATGACGCTGTTGAAAAACGGCTGTTGCAAGACCGTTTGACGATTGATCACCGTAAGCTGCCACTTTTGTCAGTTGCACTCATCTTCCCGCAGGAAAAACATGATCCTTGGCATAGACGTCGGAGGCACGCATACCGATTCGGTATTGATGCAACACCGCACCATCATTCGCAAATCGAAAGTCCTCACGGACAAAAACGACATCCTCGGCTGCGTGATGCGCGCGACGCAGGCGGTCGTGACGCCGGAGGACATCAAGCAGCTGAAGCGCATCGTGCTCAGCACCACGATTTCTACTAATGCAGTGGCGCAGAACCAGTTGGAGCCGGTCGGCCTGATCGTGATGAACGGCCCCGGCGTATCGCCGAAGGATCTACCGCTGCACGACAAGGCGCACTTCGTCAAAGGCTACATGAATCACCGCGGCATCGAAGCGGAAGCCATCGATGAAGATGAACTCGAAGCGCTGAAGCAGCAGTTTGCCAAAGACAAGATCGACAATCTTGCGATCATCGGCAAGTTCTCGACCCGCAACCCGGCGCAAGAGCAGGAGGCCGCCGATTTCTTCGCCGATCAGGCAGCGCATGTATCGCTCGGTCACCATCAGTCGGGCGTGCTCAACTTTCCGCGCCGTATCGCCACCACTTATCTGAATTCGGCGATCTGGCGCTTGCACAGCCGCATGATCGATCAGCTCGAAAGCTATCTGCGCGAACTCGGCGTCGACGTGCCGTTGTTCATCCTGAAGGCGGACGGCGGCACAATCGGCGTCGAGCAATCGCGCCGCCATCCGGTGCAGACCATCCTGTCCGGCCCGGCCGCCACCATCATGGGCGTGCTGCCTTTCGTTTCCTCGACCGGCGATTCGGTCTCGATCGACGTCGGCGGCACCACCACGGACATCGCACTGTTCGCCGACGGCGCACCGCTGCTGGAACCGAAGGGCGTGGAGATCGAAGGCCACAAGACGCTGATCCGCGGCTTGCTGACGCATTCGATGGCACTGGGCGGCGACAGCCATGTGCAAGTCGTCGATGGAAAACTGCAGATTGGCCCTGAACGCAAGGGCGCGGCGATGGCCTTCGACGGTCCGGTCCCGACGCCAACCGACGCGCTGATCGTGCTCGGCCGTGCCAACATCGGCGACAAGGCGAAGGCCTTGCAAGCCATGGAAAGCCTGGCGGGCCAGTTGAAGCAGACGCCGCAGCAGGTCGCGCAGACGGTGATCGACAGCATGTGCGCCAGCATCGCGGCCAAGGTCAAACAGATGGTCGATGAAGTGAACAGCAAGCCGGTCTACACGATCCACGAACTGCTGGAAGGCAAGACGCTGCATCCGCAGCAATTGATCGCCGTCGGTGGTCCTGCACCCTATCTGGCGCAGCAGGTCGGCGATTTGCTGGCGATGCCGGTTGTCGTGCCGGAGAACTCGGATGTGATCAATGCGACCGGCGCCGCGACTGCGCGCACGACGGTCGAATTGAATCTTCTGGCCGATACCGAATCGCAGGAGCTGACCTTTGCCGAAGATGGTCGCAAGACACGGATTTCTTCGCGCACCACGGTTGAAGAAGTCGTCGACATCGGCCGGGAACGGTTGCTGGAAATCGCACGGGCTGCGGGCGCACGCGACGAAGATCTTGAAGTCGAAGTGGCAGACTGCCAGTCCTTCAATGTGATCCACGGCTATTCGACCACAGGCAAGAACATTCGCGTCCGGCTGCAAATCAAGCCCGGACTCATCAAGCATGAAGTTTGAGAGGTGACATCGTGACCAACAAGACAGGATTGGTATTTTTCCCGGCATTCGACTACGCGATTTCGCCGACGCACCCGGAACGCGAGGAACGCCTGCTGTACACGCAGGATCAGGTGTTCGAAGAAGGCTTGCTGGACTTCGACAACATCAAGGAATTCAAACCAGGACTCGCGACCAAGGAAGACATCCAGCGCGTGCACTTCTGCGTGCCCGGCATCGACGAGATCGTACATGCCTCGCACCTGATCGCGGTCGGCGGCTGCATCACCGCGGCGGACAAGGTGATGACGAAGGAAGTCGACAATGCATTCGCGCTGGTGCGCCCTTGCGGCCACCACTCGTTCCGTGTCGTGCACGGCAGCCGCGGCTTCTGCACGCTGAACATGGAAGCCATCATGGTCGAGTACATCCGCCACAAGTACGGCGTGAAGAAGATCGCGATCGTCGATACCGACTGCCACCACGGCGACGGCTCGCAGGACATCTTCTGGCACGATCCGAACACATTGTTCATCTCGCTGCACCAGGACGGCCGCACGCTGTATCCGGGTTCCGGTTTTCCGAGTGAGCTCGGCGGTCCGAACGCCTTCGGCACCACGATCAACCTGCCGATGCCGCCGGAAACCTGCGAGGAAGGCTTCCTGTACGTGCTCGATGAAATCGTGATGCCGATCCTGGAAGAGTTCAAGCCCGACCTGATCATCAACTCGGCAGGCCAGGACAACCACTATTCCGATCCGATCACGAACATGAAATTCACTGCGCACGGTTACGCGGTGCTGAACCAGCGTCTGAAGCCGGATCTCGCGGTGCTGGAAGGCGGCTACTCGATCGAGACTGCCCTGCCCTACATCAACACCGGCATCATTCTCGCGATGGCCGGCATGGATTTCAGCCACATCAAGGAACCGGATTACGACGCGGAAGACCAGAAGCAGCCGGCCGCGATCGGCGCGTATCTGGAAAAGCTGAAGGACGCGACCTTCTACCACTGGAACAACCGGAAAGCGCTGCGCGACCAGGTATATCCGCCGCAGGAGTTCTACACGCGCGAGGAAGAGGTGTATTACGACACCGCCGGCATCCGCGAAACGATTCACGAAACGGTGCGCTCATGCCCGGACTGCGGCGGCACGGTGGTGATCGACTCAAGCTGCCCTGATACGCACAGCCACATCCTGGCGGTGCAAATCCCCCGCTACGCCTGCGCGCCATGCCGAAGCCATGGCGAGGAGCAGTTCGAAAAGGCGAAGACTGGACGCGGGCACTACACGCAGGTCTTCCTGCAGGACAAGGATAACGATCGTTATCTGTCTAAATAGCGCTGAATCTGCTGCTTCATGCAAACATGGAGCAGCAGGCTATCAAATCAAAAGTGGAATAGCAGCCACGCAAGCATGGCGACGTTCAGTAAAACCGTCAGTCCATACACGCGCTGAAACGCTGGCTTGCTGCATTTGTGGCGAAAGGTTTTCTGCGCCAGCCATCCACCCGGCCAGCCGCCGACCAGATCGAGAAGATGCAAGCTGCGCTCAGCAATCCTGTATTCCCCTCGGCGCGCAGCCTTCTTGTCCCACGCATACGCAAAGAAGCTGATGAGGCTGAGCACGCCATAGCCAGCCAATATCGGCAGCCAGGTCGTGGCATGCGAATGCATCGGATTCGTCAGAGGAAAACGGGTTCAGGTTCGAGCGTGACGCCAAAGCGCTTTTCGACGTCCTCGCGGATTGCATCGGCCAGCTGCGCGATATCGCTGCCGCTGGCGCCGCCGCGATTGATCAACACCAGCGCCTGATTTTCATAGACACCGGCCGGGCCCAGACTTTTTCCCTTCCAGCCGCATTGATCGATCAGCCAGCCGGCAGCGAGCTTCACACTGCCGTCCGTCTGCGGATAACTGACCAATTGCGGATGCCGTGAGAGGAGCGCATCGCGCTGCTGCGGGGTGACGACCGGATTCTTGAAAAAGCTTCCGGCGTTACCGATGGCTGCGGGGTTCGGCAGTTTGCGCGTGCGAATTGCGATCACGGCGTCGGCGATCTGCTGTGGTGTCGGCTCGGTAATATCGCGCGCCGCCAGTTCATTGGCGACATCGGCGTATTTGGTATTCGGCCGCCATTGCTTCGGCAATGCAAAGGTGACGTCCAGGACTACGGCCCGATCGCGCAGGGCATGCTTGAAGATGCTGTCGCGATACGCGAACGCGCAAGCCGACTTGTCCAACACGCGCGTTTCGCCCGTGGAAAAATCGAACAAGGTCAGTGCATGAAAGCGGTCCTTGATTTCGACACCGTAGGCGCCGATGTTCTGAATCGGCGAAGCGCCGACGCTGCCCGGAATCAAGGACAGATTCTCCAATCCACCGAAACCCTGTGCGAGCGTCCACTGCACGAAGTCGTGCCAGTTCTCGCCCGCGGCGGCGCGCACGTACCACGCATGGTCATCCTCGCCGACGAGCGCGATGCCTTTCAGTTGCATGTGCAGCACAAGGCCGGGAAAGTCGCGTGTCAGCAGGATGTTCGAGCCGCCGCCCAGTACCAACCGTGGCAATACGGCCAGTTCGGCATCGCGTCGCACCGATTCCAACAGGGAGACGGCATCGACCGCAAGATAAGCATTCGCGCGCGCATCGACACCGAAGGTGTTGAATGGACGCAGCGAGACCTGGCGCTGGATCGGAAGGAAAGAAGACATAGGCGCCGATTATAATCGCCCGCCTAGTCACCCGGTTTTTTGTCCGCTAGAATGGGCCGCACACCGCGTCCTGCGGCGTATTCGCCGGGACCGCTTCACCGCAAAAGGAAAAGAACATGCCGTCTTTCGATACCGTCTCCGAAGCCAATATGGTCGAAGTCAAGAATGCCATTGACCAGGCGAACAAGGAAATCTCGACCCGTTTCGATTTCAAGGGCAGCGATGCCCGCGTCGAACAGAAGGAGCGCGAGCTCACCGCCTATGCCGATTCGGAATTCCAGCTCAGCCAGGTACGCGACGTGCTGACGAACAAAATGTCCAAGCGCAATGTCGACGTACGCTTCCTCGATCTCGGCAAGATCGAGAAGATCGGCGGCGACAAAGTCAAGCAGGTGATCAAGGTCAAGAACGGCATCGAATCCGAGACGGCCAAGAAGATCGTGCGCATCGTCAAGGACAGCAAGATCAAGGTTCAGGCGAGCATTCAGGGCGACGCGGTGCGCGTCACCGGCGCCAAGCGTGACGATCTGCAGGCGACGATGGCGCTGCTGCGCAAGGAAGTTAAAGACCTGCCGCTGGAGTTCAACAACTTCCGCGACTGATCAAGGCTCGCGCGAGCACCGCCGGCGCAGGGAATCCGCACATAATAAAAACGAATGTGGAGCACACCATGAAGAAAACCTTGCTTTGCCTCGCCTGCGGTCTGACTGCGATGCAAGCGCAGGCTGCCGACATCAGCGTGGTGGGCGTCTTTCCTGGCAAGGCCGTGCTGGTGGTCGACGGTGCCGGCCCGAGAACTTATTCAGTGGGCAGCACGATCAGCGGCGGCGTCAAACTGGTCGCAGTCGGCCGCGACAACGCAGTATTCGAGAACAACGGCAAGAAAGAGAAAATCGATCTCGGCGAACATGTCAGTCCTGCCTCGCCTTCCGGCGCTGCCAGCACAACACTGCAGGCAGATAGCCGCGGCCATTTCCTCGTGCAGGGTCAGATCAATGGGGGCACCACGCGCATGCTGGTTGATACCGGCGCTTCCTATGTCTCGTTGCCGGCGGCGGACGCGATCCGCCTTGGCATCGATTACAAGAAAGGCCGCCCTGGCTACGTGAATACGGCGAATGGCGTGGCGCCGGTGTACCAGGTAACGCTGAATTCTGTGAAGGTCGGCGACATCGTGCTGAACCAGGTGGACGGCCTGGTGCAGGAGAACGGCCTGTCCATCATCCTGCTCGGCATGTCCTTCCTCAATCGCACCGAGATGCGGCGCGATGGCGATCAGATGGTGCTAACGAAGCGCTTCTGAAAAAAAGCACCTGATGGTGCTTTTTTTTGAACAAGCCTTTATTGCTCCAGAGCCTTGCGTGCGTGGCGAACAATGGCCTTTTCCTGCGCATTGTTTGCGACTTCCTCGATCAGCGGACGATACTTCGATTGATGCGCGCTGCCCAGCGCCTTGACCATCCAGGCGATGCTGTCGCTCTTGCGTTCATCGTTCGACATATAGCTGGCGCGCAGCTGTTCTGCGAGGATGTCGAGCAGCACTTGGTCCTTGTTCTGGAAGTACACCCGTTTGGCACCAATCTTTTTCAGATCGAAGTCATCGGACAACAGCATGTTGCGGACGCGATTGACGTCGTCGCTGTAGCGCGGGTCGAACGTCGCGCGATTCGAGATGACCGGATTCCATCGTTGGTAGTTCGGCAGATCGGCCAGCGCATCGCGCACGTAACTGTCATAGAGCTGATCGCCTCTGTACTGCTCGATGAGCGGCCGATATTTCGGCTGTCCCGAAAAACCAAGCGCACGAATGTACTGCGCCACTTCCTTTTTGACACGGCGATCGCTCCGCCCTTCTTCCGCCTGCACGGCAACACGCGCAGCGATGAGATCAAAAACCCGCGGATCGGAAATGCCTTTCCAGGAAAGCGATTCGAGAAGAACGGGATCGACGCTTTTTCCTTCCGCCAGTGCCTGTGTATAAACGCCGACGTCATCTTCAACGCTGGCAGCGAACGCAGCGCCGGACAGGGCCAGCAACAGAACCAGAAGCAGCTTTTTCATAAAAGGACCCAGAGTGGAAAATCGCGTAGTGTATCTGTATTGTCCGCGGCTTCCATCCCATAAACCTACGAAGATGTATATCTGAAAAAGAAAAGGCGCCAACGGCGCCTTTTCGATACTGACTTATGCGTCTGGATCTTTCACATGGCGGCGCTGCTTGACCGCTTCTGCCAGCGTCTCGAGAACGCCGAGGCTGTCTTCCCAGTTGATGCAGCCATCGGTAACCGACTGACCGTAAGTCAGCTCCTTGCCCGGGATCAAATCCTGACGACCGGCAACCAAGTGGGATTCGACCATCACGCCGACGATGCGCGTTTCGCCGCCAGCGATCTGCGCCGCGATGTTGGCGTTCACCGGAATCTGATTTTCCGGCTTCTTCGAGCTGTTGGCATGCGAAGTATCGATCATCAAGCGCGAGGCAAGACCAGCCGCGGCGATTTCCTTACATGCCTGCTCGACGCTGGCTGCATCGTAATTCGGCGTCTTGCCACCGCGCAGGATCACGTGGCAATCCTCATTTCCGCTCGTCGAGACAATGGCCGAATGACCGCCCTTCGTTACCGATAGGAAGTGATGCGGCTGCGACGCGGCCTTGATCGCATCGATCGCGATCTTGACGTTGCCATCGGTGCCATTCTTGAAACCGACCGGGCACGACAGGCCGGAGGCCAGTTCGCGATGCACCTGCGATTCGGTCGTGCGCGCACCGATCGCACCCCAGCTGATCAGGTCGGCGATGTATTGCGGGCTGATCACATCGAGGAATTCGGTACCGGCAGGCAGCCCCAGCTCATTGATGTTCACCAGCAGTTCGCGCGCCATGCGCAAGCCGTCGTTAATGCGGAAGCTGTTGTCCATGTACGGGTCGTTGATCAAACCCTTCCAGCCGACGGTCGTGCGCGGCTTTTCGAAATACACGCGCATGATGATTTCCAGCTCGCCGGCATAGCGTTCGCGCTGCTTGATCAGCAGGTTCGCGTATTCCATCGCAGCCTTCGGATCGTGAATCGAGCACGGGCCGATCACAACCATCAAGCGGTCGTCCTGGCCGTGCAGGATGCGGTGCAAGGCCGTCCGCGCATTGGACGTCGTGGTCGCGACCTTTTCCGAGCAGGGAAACTCGCGAATCAGATGCGACGGTGGGGTTAGTTCCTTCATTTCTCGAATCCGTAAATCATCGGTGCGCGGCATGGTTCTCTCCAGTTAATTCATGTCCCGTGATGCGGGAATAAAAAAACCGCCATCGCGGCGGTTTTCAGATATTCGGTTTAAGCTTTTTCAGTCTGCGCGCTTACCGCTTCTCCACCGCCGTTGGGCTGGGATAGCTAAAGTAAAAATAAAAGAAGAAGCGCGAAAACATCATGATCGTGCAGCTGAAAAACAAAAGTTGAAAGCAATAGTGCAGTAATTGCGCCGGTTTGGCAAGCCTGCTCTCTTTTTCCGTGGAAAACTTGGCAACAGGGCCAGTCGGTAGATGGCTTTGTCCTCAGGGATATGAACGATTGAATCCACCGGCCAGGTAAGTGTTGCACCGTCCGGCGGAATGATGCGTTAGCAATTAGTGATCAAAGTCTGCCTTCCCGTCCACCACCCAAGCACCAGATGGCCCGAGCGCGATGTACTGGGCTCCCTCTGGAGGTTGGTCTGTTTTAAAGGAGCGCCATCTCGTTTCCTCCGGGTTAACCCAGGTTCTTGCGCTTCTTCGTTCGCGTTCCACCCACTTGTCGCGGTAGTAAAGGCGGACGATCAAGGACACCGTGGCGTTAATGAATCTATACCTCGCGCTGGCATTGCCGCTTCTATCAGGTGGCAGCGGCGAAACCAAACTGGTACAGAGGCTCGTGACCTTTTCATCGGAGAAAGAAAGACCGTGGCGAGAATGCGCAAACAAATTTCTGATTTTTCGAACGAGAGATATCTCTTGATACTCGTGCTCATCTATCAACCCAAGCGCAAAACATGCGTCAATGCGAGCAGAGAACGTCCCGAGCGGAGCGTTGGGTTCCAGGAGCAGCCGGTCAGTCGCCTTGCCGACACAAAAGAACGATCGCAGAGCTTCGAGCAGTTTCTCATCAAGCAGCGCTGCAGAGACGAGCGGTAGGCCGCGATCGGTTTCGCGCTGAAGCTCGCTAAAAAATGATGACAGCTCCTCTATGTCTTCTTTTCTCATGAAGCTCCCCGTAGCGCCTAACGTAATGTATAGCGCAAACACCGCCGAATAAAATGAACGCTACGGACCATCAGCCGCATCCACTTGTCCGTCAATCAATATCAGGCCGTGCCGCCGACCGTCACGCCGTCGATACGCAGGGTCGGCTGGCCGACGCCGACCGGTACGCTCTGGCCTTCCTTGCCGCACACGCCGACGCCGCTGTCCAGGCGCATGTCATTGCCGATCATCGAAACGCGGTTCAGTACGTCGGGGCCGTTGCCGATCAAGGTAGCGCCCTTGACCGGGTAAGTGATCTTGCCGTTTTCGATCATATAGGCTTCGCTGGCCGAGAACACGAACTTGCCGTTCGTGATGTCGACCTGGCCGCCGCCGAAGTTGACCGCGTACAGGCCGTTCTTGACCGAAGCCAGGATTTCATCCGGGTCCTTGTCGCCACCCAGCATATAGGTGTTCGTCATGCGCGGCATCGGCAGGTGCGCGAAGGATTCGCGGCGCGCGTTGCCGGTCACCGGCATTTTCATCAGCCGTGCATTCATCGTGTCCTGCATGTAGCCCTTCAGGATGCCGTCCTCGATCAGCGTGGTGCATTGCGTCGGATTGCCTTCGTCGTCGACGTTCAGCGAACCGCGGCGATCGGCCAGCGTGCCGTCGTCGACCACCGTCACGCCCTTGGCTGCGACGCGTTCGCCGATGCGGCCGGAGAAGGTGCTCGATCCCTTGCGGTTGAAGTCGCCTTCCAGGCCATGGCCGATCGCTTCGTGCAGCAGGATACCGGGCCAGCCGGGCCCCAGCACGACCGTCATCGGGCCGGCCGGTGCCGGGCGCGAATCAAGATTCACAAGTGCAGATGCAACTGCCTCGGCCGCATATTTTTCCAGCAGCGCGTCAGTAAAGTATTCGTAGTTGTAGCGTCCGCCACCGCCGCTCGTGCCCATTTCGCGACGACCGTTCTGTTCGGCGATCACCGTGATCGACAGGCGCACCAACGGGCGGATATCGGCAGCCAGTACGCCGTCGCTACGCACCACCAGTACGACATCGTATTCGCCGGCAAGGCCCGCCATCACCTGCACCACGCGCGGGTCGTTGGCGCGCGCGATGCGTTCGACGCGCTCCAGCAATTTGACCTTTTGCGTTGCGTCGAGCGAGCTCAACGGATCGTGCGGGAAATACAGCGCGCGGCTGCCGCCTGCCTGAATCGCGGATGCGACCTTGATCTTACCGGCACCCTGGCGCGCAATCGTGCGCGTGGCGATCGCCGCTTCGTTCAGCGCGCGTTCGGAAATCTCATCGGAATAGGAAAACGCCGTCTTGTCGCCGGATACCGCGCGCACGCCGACGCCCTGATCGATGGAGAAGCTGCCGGTCTTGACGATGCCCTCTTCCAGACTCCAGCCTTCGCTCTTGGTGAACTGGAAATAGAGATCGGCGTAATCGACGCGATGCGTAAACATCGTACCGAGAGCCTTTAGCAGCTTGCCTTCGTCCAGGCCAAACGGTGTCAGCAGCAGATTGCGTGCGACGTTCAACGATTCGATATTCGGTTCAAATGGCGTCATGGTGATTTATCGTTGGCGCATGCTCGCGCGCAGTATTCGGGGTTGGAACTAGGCATTGTAGAACATCCGGCGCTGGCGCTCAGCGCGTGCTATAGCTTGCGATGTTTCAACGCAGGAAGATTCATGCGGATGCTGGATAAATGATGGGGATCGATATCCCCGATCACAAGGCCTTCGCCGCTGTCGAGCTCGGCCTTGATCTCGCCCCACGGATCGATCAGCATGCTGTGGCCCCAGGTCTGGCGACCGTTCACGTGCTGGCCGCCTTGCGCCGCCGCCAGCACGTAACACTGGTTCTCGATTGCGCGCGCACGCAGCAGCACTTCCCAATGCGCCTTGCCCGTGGTGCAAGTAAAGGCGGCCGGCACCACGATGAGTGCGCAGTCGCCCATCGCGCGATACAGTTCGGGGAAACGCAGGTCGTAGCACACCGAGAGGCCGATGCGTCCGAACGGCGCGTCGAAGGTCTTCACTTCGGCGCCGGACGCGATCGTGCGCGCCTCGTCATAGGATTCCGCGCCGCGGCTGAAGTTGAACAGGTGCACCTTGTCGTAACGCTCCACACGTGCGCCGTTCGGCCCGTACACCAGCGTCGTGTTCCATACCTTGTCCTCGTCGGGCGTCGCCAGCGGCAGCGTGCCGCCGATCAGCCACAGTCCGTGTTCGCGCGCCGTCGCCGACATGAAGCTCTGGATTGGCCCCGCATCGAGCCGTTCGGCCAGCGCCAGCTTGTCGCGCTCGTGCATGCCCATCGTGGGCCAATACTCGGGCAACAGCACCAGTTGCGCGCCTTGCTGCGCGGCCTGCGCGATGTAATTCCGGGCCGTCGCGATGTTTTCTTCGACTGCTGGCGTCGACACCATCTGAATGGCGGCGACCCGTGCCGCTGATGCTTGCATGATCAACTCTCCATCGCTGCAGGTGCCGCACGCGATACCGGCGCCGCGCCTGATTTGCTACCCGCCTTGCGGTCGACCTTGGTGACGTTCGGATCGCTCCACGGTCCGGTAATCGTATATTCAAACGTGAATGCCTGCGCAAGCGGCGCGCGCAAGAACAGTTGCGCGAGGAAGGTGCCGACGCCGATCACCGGATTGATGGCCAGGCCGTAGACAACAGAGGCAGCACCGGCATTGATCTCCGGAATCACGACCACCCGCAGGTCCTGAGTTTCCTTGTCGATATCGACCTTGCCGTCCATCAGCACGGCGGCATTCACACCGCGCATCTTGAAGTTGTCGGTGGTCGCGACACCGTTCTCGATCAGCGCATTTCCCGTCACGTTGTCGAAGGCAAAACCTTGCGAGAAGACGTCGCGGAAATCGAGTGTCAGCCGGCGCGGCAGCGATTGCAGACTGAGCACACCCAGCAGCTTGGCGGCTCCCGGCTCCACTTTCAGGAACTGGCCCGAAGCCATGTCGAGGTTGATGCTTCCCGAAAGACTCGGTATATCGAAGGAGAATGGCGCGCCCTGCCAGCGCAGTGTGCCGTCCATCTTTCCCTTGCCGCTGCGCAGCACGTCCGGATAACCAAAGCGTTCCAGCAAGCGGCCGGCATCCGCAATAGCGAGCTTGTAGTCGAGCGTGGTGGCGCTTGTGTTGTTGCCAGTCACCCAGCTGCCGCTGGCCGAGAATGTTGCATCGGGATTGGTCAACGACAGATTGCGTATGCGCCACTCGCGGCCGCTGGCGACACGTACGTAATTCGCAATCAGATCGAGCCGGCCGAGCTTCTTGTCGAACAGCTGGAATTGCTCGGCGACGATATCGAGCGCCGGCATTTCCGTCGTCGCGTCCTTGGCGCTCATCAAGTCTTTCACTTCCGACGTCGCGCTGCGCGGCACGTTCAGCGACGCGAGGCGCGCCGTCACCTTGCCCAAGCCGCGCCCGGACGAGGATTGTATCCAGGTCAGGTAACCGGAAGCCTGTGCCGAATCGATATTGAGTTGCCAGGTGCCCTTGTCTTGCGATGCGCCGAGGACGACCTGATCGAGCTTCTTGCCGAGTACAAATAGCTCCGTTGCGCGCGCCGCCACGGTAGTGGGCAACAGGTATTGCGACAGATCAGCGTCTCCGCTCGTGCCGGATTGACTGTTGCCGTTCGCTAGCGCCGACAGCCCCGCCCAGTCATCCACGTTCAGCGAGTTCAGATTGACGTTTGCCATCACGCCGCTGTCGGGCTCCGGTGCCGGCACGTTGATACCGATGCCACCACGCACCACCCGCCAACTGGCATTCGTGTCGTTCGCGTTCTTCTCGCGCACATACCCGGCAGCGAGCGCGGTACCGAGCGAGAGCCGGATGCGGTCGCGCAAGATGGCGCTGCTGTCGGACGGCACGTCAAGCAGTTCGAACTTCAGCGGCATTGCGTCGCCGGCCGCCTTGCGCACAGGTGCCGGCAGATTCAGCGCGAGTCCGCGCAGATTGGAATCCACCGATACGTCGACATGGTGATTGCGCACCGCGACCGCCACCGCAAAGCGCGTGCTGCCGTTGATGCGGTCGATCAGCTTCTGCGCACCGGGATAAGCCTTGCGCAGTCCCGGTGCGGAAAGGCTGCCGTCGGCCTTGACCAGAATATCGCCGTTCTTCTGCGAACCGCCAGTAACCGCCAGCGGACCGCCGAGGAAATTGCCCTTGATGTTGTCGAGCTGCACGCCGCTCTCGTTGAATGCCAATTGGCCGCTCGTCTGCGTGATGGCGGGCATTCCTTTCATCAGCGTGATGCCGTTGTTCTCGAACTTCAGCGTGCCCTGCACCTTGGCTTCGGCCATGTGGTGCAACGGCAGCTGCAGCTTCAGTGCCAGCGTCGCATTGCCGCTCGCCTGCGTGTCGTCAGTGAAATGGCCGATCCAGCCGGCGACCGGACTATCCACCGTGTATTGCAGCATGTCGTTCAATGAGCCGGCTGCATGCCCGTCAATCTGCAGCACGCTTCCGTCCGCTAGTAGATCGGGCACCACCGCTTTCACGTTCGTCAGGCGCGCACCGTGCGTCATTGCCGTTTCGCCGGTGATCTCCATGCGCGTACGGTCGAACAGGATGCCGCCTTTCACCTTTTCCAGCAGCGGCCACATCGGCGACTTGCCGTCCCGGCCGAATTCACCGGGCGTGTAATTCAGCGCGCCGT
>Ga0310811_10000967_pt1 | contig 36862 bp, 31 predicted proteins | sample YCmetagenome_FD_207642 | JGI IMG/M metagenome (GOLD analysis project Ga0310811, IMG submission 207642) | Soil microbial communities from experimental microcosm in Duke University, North Carolina, United States - YC | ecosystem: Engineered > Artificial ecosystem > Soil microcosm > Unclassified ... | reverse complement strand
CTGGAGGAAATCGAAAAAGTCCTTGCGGCACAGGGACAAAGTGAGAGGCTGCGCGATGGGCTCGTGGTCGCGATCGCCGGTCCACCCAATGTCGGCAAATCGACGCTGATGAATCAGCTCGCCCGGCGCGAGGTTGCGATCGTGTCGCCGCATGCCGGCACGACGCGGGACGTGATCGAGGTGCAGCTCGATCTCGACGGTTATCCGGTGACGGTTATCGACACCGCCGGCATTCGCGAGACCGACGATCCCGTGGAGCAGGAGGGCGTGCGGCGCGCCCGCGCGCGTGCCGCCGAAGCCGATCTGGTGCTGTGGCTTGCGGATGCGGCGAACGAGAAAGTCGAGCATAGCGGCCCCACGCCGGTCTGGCTTGTGCGCAACAAGATCGACCTCGATGAGGCCAGTCGGCCAATGGCCGATACGGCAATCCGGACCGGTTTTTGGATTTCCGCAAAAAGCGGGGACGGGGTGCCTGAACTGATTGCCGGCCTGGTCGGGTTCGCGGAGGGCTATTTCGGCGCCACCGAAGTCGGGCTGATCAGCCGCGCCCGGCAACGCCAATTGCTGCAGGAGACGGCGTCTTCGTTGCATCGCAGCATGGACGTGGCCGAGGAGGGCGAGGAGCTGGCGGCGGAGGAACTTCGCGTTGCCGCACACTCCCTTGGGCGGCTATTGGGCCGTGTGGATGTCGAGGACATTCTCGACGTGATCTTCCGGGAATTCTGTGTAGGGAAGTAATATTTCTTTATTTTATTATTTTGTTCATTTCATGAGTAACTTGTTTCACGTGAAACATTTTTGAACGTCCCAACGGAACCGGCTGTTTCACGTGAAACTGGCCGATTTCTCAAAACTTCCCGCTTCCGGGATTCCTCACTCCGCGATAGAAGTCCGACGATGATTTCGCAGCAGGACTCATTTGACGTCATCGTCATTGGCGGCGGCCATGCCGGCTGCGAAGCCGCGAGCGCGGCTGCCCGGATGGGTGCGAAGACCGCGCTGGTCACCCATAGCTTCGCGACCGTTGGCGCCATGTCCTGCAACCCCGCCATTGGCGGTCTCGGCAAGGGCCATCTGGTCCGCGAAGTGGATGCCCTGGACGGCCTGATGGGCCGGGTTGCCGACGCCGGCGGGATCCAGTTTCGGATGCTGAACCGCCGCAAGGGTCCCGCCGTTCGCGGGCCGCGCGCCCAGGCCGATCGCAAACTTTATGCGGCGGCGATGCAGGCCGCGATCATGGAGACCGCCCATCTCAGCGTTGTCGAAGGCGAGGCGGACGATCTGATGGTTTCGAACGGCCGCGTCACCGGCATTCGGCTGGGTAACGGCCGCGAGCTCGCCGCCGGGGCCGTTGTCATCACCACCGGCACCTTTTTGCGCGGGCTGATCCATCTCGGCGAAAAGAACTGGCCGGCGGGCCGCGTCGGCGAGGCCCCGGCGATGGGCCTTTCGGCCTCGTTCGAACGCGCTGGTTTTACCCTCGGCCGGCTCAAGACCGGCACTCCGCCGCGGCTCGATGGCACCACCATCGACTGGTCGGTGGTCGAAATGCAGCCCGGCGACGACCCGCCGGAACCGTTTTCAGTCATGACCGCCCGGATTATGACCCCACAGATCCAGTGCGGGATCACCCGCACCACGCCGGCGACCCACGACGTGATCCGGGCCAATGTCCATCGCTCGCCGATGTATTCCGGCCAGATCAGGAGCAGCGGTCCGCGCTATTGTCCCTCGATCGAGGACAAGATCGTCCGTTTCGGCGATCGCGACGGCCATCAGATATTCCTGGAGCCGGAAGGCCTGGAGGATTCCACCGTTTATCCCAACGGCATCTCGACCTCGCTGCCCGAAGAAGTCCAGCTCGCGATCCTGGCGACCATCCCGGGCCTTGAACGGGTCAGGATGGTGCGCCCCGGCTATGCCATCGAATACGACCATGTCGATCCCCGCGAACTCGAGCCGACATTGCAGGCCCGGCGGCTGCCGGGGCTCTTCCTGGCCGGCCAGATCAACGGCACTACAGGGTATGAAGAGGCCGCGGCGCAGGGAATTGTTGCGGGCCTGAACGCAGCATTGGCGGCTGGCGAAGCCGAACCGATCGTCTTCGACCGTGCCGACGGCTATCTCGGCGTGATGATCGACGATCTCGTGACGCGCGGGATCACCGAGCCGTACCGGATGTTCACCTCAAGGGCCGAGTACCGCCTTACCTTGCGGGCCGATAACGCCGACCAGCGCCTGACCGACAAGGGAATTTCGCTTGGTTGCGTAGGGCAGGCGCGTTCGCGGCGGCATCGGACCAAGATGGCCGCGCTCGAGGCGGCGAAGTCCCTCGCCAGGTCGCTGACCATCACGCCCAATGAAGCCGCCAGGCATGGCTTGGCACTGAACCGTGACGGCCATCGCCGCTCGGCTTTTGAGCTACTGTCCTATCCCGAGATCGAATGGAGCGCGCTGCGTGGCATCTGGCCCGAGCTTTCGGCCATCGACCCGGCAATCGCGGTGCATCTGGAGATCGACGCCAAATACGACGTCTATCTCAAGCGCCAAACGGCCGACGTCGACGCCTTCCGGCGCGACGAAGGGCTGGTTCTGACCGATATCGATTATGCTGACGTGCCCGGACTTTCCAACGAGGCGCGCTCGAAGCTTGAGGCGGCGCGGCCGCGCACGGTGGGGCAGGCGGGTCGGCTCGACGGGCTGACACCGGCCGCACTCGGTATTTTGGCGGCCTATCTCCGCCGCGAGGCGCGCCGGAAGACTTTTAAAGCAACCGCGTAAAGCGTTTCACGTAAAACGGGGACGGGTGACTTGCCAAAGGTCTCCACCAACGTCATTGCGAGCGCAGCGAAGCAATCCATCTATCCGTTTTGCTGAGACGTGGATTGCTTCGCTGCGCTCGCAATGAGAGCCTCAATGCCATCGTCATTCCGAGCGAATCGCCGAGGCGCCCGAACAACCCCAACCCCATGATGTCTGTCTCCGACAAAGCCGCCGCCCTCGCGCTCACCCCCGTTTCACGTGAAACGGAGACACGGCTGGACCGCTACGTCGATCTGCTCCGGGAATGGCAGGCCAAAACCAACCTGGTCGCGCCCTCGACGCTTCCAAACCTCTGGACCCGCCATATCTCAGACTCGCTGCAGCTCTTGAGCCTGGCTCCGTCAGCAAAGACATGGGTGGATCTCGGCAGCGGTGGCGGCTTTCCCGGCGTGGTGTTGGCCTGCGCGCTGGCGGAAACGCGGGGCGCCTATATCCAGCTGGTCGAACGCAACGCCAAGAAAGCCGCGTTCCTGCGTGAGGCGCTGCGCGTAACGGGCTCGGCCGGTACCGTGCATCTCGCTGACATCGGGGATATTGTGGAAAGAATCGCGGACCCGGTTGATTGCGTCACTGCCCGGGCACTGGCTCCGTTACATCAACTGATCGGTTTTGCAGAACCGCTAGTGGGAAAGGGTGCGAAAGCACTGTTTCTCAAGGGCCAAGATGTAGAGGCTGAATTGACCGAAGCCACTAAATATTGGAATATTAGGCCACAACTTCATTCCAGCCGCACTGGCGGACAGGGCTGGATCGTCGAGCTCGACCGGATCGAGCGGCGCAACGCTTCCGCGAAGGCAGATGGCAGCCGGGCATGACCGAAATTGATAAGGTATATCAAGAGGATAGGGCTCCCTCCCTGGCAGGCCACCCGCGCATTCTGTCGCTTGCCAACCAGAAGGGCGGCGTCGGCAAGACCACGACCGCGATCAATCTCGGCACCGCGCTCGCTGCGATCGGCGAGCGCGTGCTGATCGTCGACCTCGATCCCCAGGGCAATGCGTCGACCGGACTTGGCATCGACCGCCGCAGCCGCAATTGCTCGACCTATGACGTCCTGATCGGCGAAGCGCCGCTGCGGGAAGCGGTGGTCGCCACGGCGGTGCCGCGGCTGCACATCGCGGCCTCGACCATGGATCTGTCGGGGCTCGAACTGGAACTGGGCGCGACGCCGGGCCGCGCCTTCCGCCTGCGCGATGCGATCGCCGCCCTCAATACCAACACGACGCCGGAGACCGACTACACCTATGTGCTGATCGACTGCCCGCCCTCGCTCAATCTTCTCACCGTAAATGCAATGGCGGCATCGGACGCGATCCTGGTGCCGCTGCAATGCGAGTTCTTCGCGCTCGAAGGTCTGTCGCAATTGCTGCAGACCGTGGAGCAGGTGCGCTCGACATTGAATCCGAACTTGTCGATCCATGGCATCGTGCTGACCATGTTCGACTCGCGCAACAATTTGTCGAACCAGGTCGTGGCCGACGTCCGGCAGTTCATGGGTGCCAAGGTCTACAACACCATGATCCCGCGCAACGTGCGCATTTCCGAAGCGCCGTCCTACGGCAAGCCGGTGCTGGTGTACGATCTCAAATGCGTCGGCAGCGAAGCCTATCTCAAGCTTGCGACCGAAGTGATCCAGCGCGAGCGTGAGCTCCTCGCGCATTGAAGCCGAATCGTAGTGCCGTAGGGTGGGCAAAGCGAAGCGTGCCCACCAACCTGTTTCGCGATCGAAGATGGTGGGCACGGCGCGAAGAGCGCGCCTTTGCCCACCCTACGATCTACACAAATGAGATTCTAATTTCGGAGTATGTTGCGTGAATCCAAGGGAGCTGGCGATGGCCGACGAAGCGCGTTCGCGACTGGGCCGCGGTCTTGCAAGTCTGATCGGGGACGTCGGCGGCGAAGCCGCCCATGTCGAGCGGCCGCGCAATCAGCGCAAGGTTCCGATCGAATTCTTGAAACCAAATCCGCGCAACCCGCGCCGGGATTTTTCCGACACCGAGCTCGGCGAGCTGGCGGCTTCCGTCAAGCAGCATGGCGTGATCCAGCCGATCGTGGTGCGGCCGGTGAAGGGCGCAGCCGATCGTTACGAGATCATCGCCGGCGAGCGCCGCTGGCGCGCCTCGCAGCTCGCCGGTCTGCATGAAGTGCCGATCGTGCCGGTCGATGTCAGCGACTCTGACGCGCTCGAGATCATGATCATCGAGAACGTGCAGCGCGAGGATCTCAACGCGATCGAAGAGGCGCAGGGCTATCACGCGCTGGCGGACGAATTCAAACGCAGCCAGGAAGACATCGCCAAAATCGTCGGCAAGAGCCGCAGCCACGTCGCCAACATGATGCGGCTGACCAAGCTGCCGGCGGAGGTGCAGGCCTTGATCGCCAGGGGCGATCTGTCGGCCGGCCATGCCCGCGCGCTGATCGGCGTGCCGGACCCGCTCGCTGCCGCCAAGCGCATTGTCGCCGAGGGGCTCAACGTCCGTCAGGCCGAGGCGCTGGCGCATGTCGAGGGCGTGCCCGAGCGCAAGCCGCAGAAGGCGCGCGGCGGCAAGACCAAAGACCCCGATACGCTGGAGCTGGAAAAACGCGTCAGCGACGCGCTCGGCCTTAGCGTAACCATCAATCATCGCGATCCCGGCGGTAGCGTCCAGGTCAGCTATCGCAACCTCGAACAGCTCGACGAAGTGATGCGGCGGCTGGAGAAGGGCGCCTGAGAAGCCTCTCAGCGTCATTGCGAGCGAAGCGAAGCAATCCACACTTACTTTGCTGCGACATGGATTGCTTCGCTTCTGTTCAGCCCGGGGACATAGCTTACACCTGTTCGGGGACATGGTTGACACATTTTGATCATTCCAAATCGATCGCCGCGACCTGATGTGCGGCGAAGAAGACTCCGAACTTGCCGTCGGCATTGATTGGACGGATGGCAAGCCTTTCACCACGGAAGGCCTGCGGCACCTTCCACATTCTACCCTTGAAGCTGACGTAAGCTTTGGTGGTGGAGACAGAGCGGACGATCTCGTGCTCGTCGTACTCCACCTGTGGCAGGCGCTCCGGCATGGTCCGCAAGCTGGGTCGGTAGCGGCTTGCCGGTACGCTGTAGTCCAATGCCTCGTGCGGCCGATCCAGATTGTAGATTGCTCGCCATTGATCGAACGCGCGCTGGACATCGTCGAGGTCCCGATAGCGCCTGAAGGCGAACACCTCGGCCTTCAGCGTGCGATGGAAGCGTTCGTTCTTTCCTCTGCTCTGCGGATGATAGGGCCGGCTGTGGATCACCCGGACGCCAAGCTTCAACAGCCAGACCGTCAGCCCGGTCCAGGGGTCTTCAAGGGTGAAGCCCCAGGGGCCGCCATTGTCGACGAACATCGCATCGGGCAGCCCGTAGCGGAGGAACGTCTCCTTCAGATGACCCTGTACAGTAGAGCCTTGCTCGTTGTCACAAGCCGCCAGGCACAGCGAGAACCGCGAGTGATCGTCCAGCATCGTCAGCGGGTGACAGGAAACACCGTTCTCGAGCGGGCTGTGTCCCTTGAAGTCCATCTGCCAAAGCTGGTTGGGGGCCTCCTTCTCAAAGCGGATGTACGGCTGTCCACGGGTGCCCGCAGGCTCGCTGACACGATCGTACCGGCGCAGGATCTCGTGCACCGTCGATATCGCCGGCATAGTTTGCCGGTCCCGCTTCAGCCGATGCAAAATCTTGCGCGCTCCCCAGGCCGGGTGAGCATCGCGCAAAGCCACGATCTGCTGCTCGACCGCGGCCGCCGTGCGATCCGGACTGTGGTGTGGCCGACGCGAGCGGTCCGCCAGCCTCGTATCGCCCGCATCATAGCGCTCGATCCACTTGTAGGCGGTCGGCGCACTGATCCCGAATTGCCGGCACAGCTTCCGCAGGTTTACTCCCTCCTGCTTCGCAAGCATCACGAACTCACGTCGTTGGTCCATGACAGACACCTCTTGCCACGGCATGGCTCGCCCCCTTGTTCGACGAATCCAGCCGATATTGATGTGTCAACCATGTCCCCGAACAGGTGTAAGCTATGTCCCCGGGCTGAACACTGCGCTCGCAATGACGGCGCCCGAAAGACCCCCTAATTAGCTATCCCCGCCGCTTTGCGTTCGCGGCGATCGACAGCAGCGTGCGTTGCGCGATGGCGGATGCCAGCGAAGCTTGCTTGCGCATGTCGAGAGCGGCGGTTGCGAGCTGCTCGATGATCGCGACGAGCCGCGCCGCGCTGAAATTCCGCAGCGCCGCTTCGACCGCACCTTTGCGCGAAAAATGCACCCGGGGATATCCGCTCTCGAGCAGGGTCGAGACCGGCGTGCCCTCGGCCACCGCGAGCGCCGATTTGTGCAGCCACGCCGCCTGGCGCTGGGCTGCCGAGATGATCACGCCGGGATAGGTGCCCGCGATCATCGCTTTCGCAAATTCGCTCTCGACCAGATCCGGCCGTCCCGCAAACGCGCCGTCGACGATCGGATCGAGCTTCAGTTCGGAGGCGTCGGCGACAACCGCCATCACGTCCTCGATCGACACCTCGCCCTTGCCGTGGGCGTAAAGCGCGAGCTTGCGCAACTCGTTGCGCGAGGCCTGGCGGTCGCCGCCGAGCAGCGCGGTCAACACCGCGCGCGCGTCGGAAGCGATCCGTAAATTGGAGGAGCGGAATTCCTCGTCGATCAGCCGGGCGAGGTCGCGCTCGCCGTCGGGATAGCAGGCGATCGCAACCGCCGTCTTGGCGCGCTCGCAGGCCTTGCGCAGCGGCGACTCGGGGCGCAGCTCGCCGGCCTCGATCACGATGCGGCAATCCTTCAACGGCATCTCCGCCAGCGTGTCGATACCGCCGGCAAAGCTGCGCGAGCCGGCGCGCACGCGAATGGCGCGGCGGCCGCCGAACAGCGGCACGGTCATGGCTTCATCGACCAGCCGCGACGGCTCGGCCGATAGTTCGTCGCCGTCCAGCCGCACCAGCGAAAATGGATCGTTGGGATCGTCGACCGCCGACGCCAGCAACGCGTCCGCGCGCTCGCGCACCAGGCCGGCGTCGGGACCGTACAGCAGGATGATGGGGCGGCCGGAATCGGGCCGGGCGAGAAACGCGTCGATCTCTTTTCCGCGCAGCGCGACCAACGGAGATCAGGTGCCGGCGACGAAGAACGACGCCAGCCGGGTCTGGATGTTTTCGGCGATCTCATTGGCGGCGCGGTCTTCGGCGTCACGGAAGGCGCGCGCGCGCGCGAAACGCTGGATCGAGCCCGGGATGTCGTAGGACACGCGGGAGAACGTCGTGCCGGTCATGACGGACTTGTTCGTCGCCAGTTCGATCAGATTATACTGCGCGTCGATGCCATAATTCTCGCTTGTCGGCAGCGCGGTATTCGCATCGACCATCAGCGACGAACGGCTGGTGGTGAACCGCAGCACCAGCCGATGGGTCGGCGGCATGCCGGTGGCGTTGCCGTACAGCTTGAAGGCCAGCGCATTGCGGACTTCGACCTGGATCCGGGCTTCACGCGAGGCGTTGTTCTTGTCGACGGGCGGGACCTCGACGCCCATCAGCTTTTCCCGCAGGCCGGGCGAGCCGTCGGCATGTTCGGCGTACATCGGCTGAAAGCAGCCGGCCGTCAGCGCCGCCAGAGCGGCGACGGCCAACAGCCGAGCGGCGATCCGGGTTCTAGCCAACGACATTCACGATCCTCATTGGAACAATAATTACCTTGCGGACGGCCTTGCCGCCCAAGGCGGTTTTTACCGCATCAAGGGCCAGAACGGCAGCCTCAATTTCCGGATTTTGGGCATCCCGTGGCACGGTAACATCACCCCGTTTCTTGCCGTTGACCTGAACCACCAGCGTCACCGTGTCTTCAACCAGCAAATCGCGTTCGATTTGCGGCCAATCGGCCTCCGAAACCAGCCCGGTTTGGCCCAAAACCACCCAGCACTCCTCGGCCAGATGCGGCATCATGGGCGCGAACAGTTGAACAAGGATGACCGCGGCCTCCCGGACCGCCCAAGAAAGATCTGGAGCCATATCTGGGGCGGGCTGGCCTCCCGTGGCGAGAACGTCAGCCAGCGCATTGGTGAATTCGCGGATGTGGGCCAGACAGACATTGAAATGGATCCGTTCGATCCCGGTCGAGACTTTGTCCAGCGCGCCGTGGGCCGCTTTGCGCAGGGCCAGCGCTTCCGGTCCGAACGAGGCCGGCCGCACTGCTGGGGCAGCCTTGGCGATATCGACCGATTCGTTCACCAGCCGCCACAGCCGCTGCACGAAGCGCGAGGCGCCCTGCACGCGCTCGTCGCTCCAGATCACGTCGCGGTCCGGCGGCGAGTCCGACAGCATGAACCAGCGCGCGACGTCGGCGCCGTAAGTTGCGATGATGTCGTCGGGGTCGACGGTGTTGCGCCTCGACTTCGACATCTTTTCGATCGAGCCGATCGTGACCTCTTCGCCAGTGTCGATCAGGGTGGCGTGACGGCCGTTCGCGCCGCTTTCGACCTTGACCTCGGCCGGCGCGGCCCAGCTCCCATCCGCCTTCCGGTAGGTTTCGTGCACGACCATGCCCTGGGCGTACTGGCCGGCAAACGGCTCCTCGAATGCGATGTGACCGGTGGCCTTCATCGCGCGGGTGAAGAAGCGGGCGTAGAGCAGGTGCAGGATCGCGTGTTCGATGCCGCCGATGTACTGGTCGACCGGCATCAACCGATCGACGACGGCGCGCGTGGTCGGCTCAGCCTCATTCCAGGGATCGGTGAAGCGCGCGAAATACCATGCCGAATCGACAAAGGTATCCATGGTGTCGGTTTCGCGTTGCGCTTTGCCACCGCATTTCGGACAGCTGACGTGTTTCCACGTCGGATGATGGTCGAGCGCATTGCCCGGTCTGTCGAAGGTAACGTCCTCCGGCAATATAACCGGCAACTCTCTATCCGGCACCGGCACAACGTCGCATTTTGGGCAGTGGACCACCGGGATCGGGCAACCCCAATATCGCTGGCGCGAGATGCCCCAGTCGCGCAGGCGGAAATTCACCTGGCGTTCGGCCACAGGCATGTTGCCGCGCAGCTCTGATTCCAGCCGTTTTGCGACCTCTTCCTTGGCCTGCTCGATGGTCATGCCGTCGAGGAAGCGCGAATTGATCATGCGGCCGTCACCGTCATAGGCGGTGTCGGTGATCACGAAACTCTTCGGATCCTGGCCTTCCGGACACACCACGGGAACGTTGCCGAGTGCGTATTTGTTGACGAAGTCGAGGTCGCGCTGGTCGTGCGCGGGGCAGCCGAAAATGGCGCCGGTGCCATATTCCATCAGCACGAAGTTCGCGACATAGACCGGCAGCTTCCAGTTCGAATCGAACGGATGCACCGCGCGGATGCCGGTGTCGAAACCCTGCTTCTCGGCGGTGTCGATGATCTCCTGCGCCGTGCCGATGCGTTTTACTTCGGCGATGAACTCGGCCAGCTTCGGATTCTTTGCCGCCGCCGCTTGTGCCAGCGGATGGTCGGGTGCGATCGCCATGAACTTGGCGCCGAATAGCGTGTCATGCCGGGTCGTGAAAATCTTCAATTCGGTTTCGCCGGCGGGTGTGGTCGCCGGATCGAGCGCAAAACGCACCAGCAGACCTTCGGAGCGGCCGATCCAGTTGCGCTGCATGACGCGCACCCGATCGGGCCAGCGGTCCAGCGTATCGAGTGCGTCCAGCAGTTCCTGCGAGTATTTTGTGATCTTGAAGACCCACTGGTTCATCTCGCGCTGTTCGACCACGGCGCCGGAGCGCCAGCCGCGGCCGTCGATCACCTGCTCGTTGGCGAGCACGGTCATGTCGACCGGATCCCAGTTGATCTTGCGCTTCTCGCGTTCGGCGAGGCCCGCGCGCATAAAGTCCAGGAACAGCTTCTGCTGATGCTTGTAATAGCTGGGGTCGCAGGTCGCGAATTCGCGTGACCAGTCGAGCGACAGCCCGATCGACTGCAGCTGCTTTTTCATCGCGGCGATGTTATCGTAGGTCCAGGCCTTGGGCGCCACCTTGCGCTCGATCGCCGCGTTCTCGGCCGGCAGGCCGAACGCATCCCAGCCCATCGGATGCAGCACGTTGAAACCCTTGGCACGCATAAAGCGCGCTAATACGTCACCCAATGTGTAGTTGCGGACATGTCCGATATGGATGCGCCCGGACGGGTAGGGGAACATCTCGAGCACGTAATATTTCGGCCGCGGATCATCGTTTTTCGAGGCGAAGATCGCCTTCTGGTCCCACTGGCGTTGCCAGCGCGGCTCGGATTCACGGGCGTTGTAGCGTTCGGAGGTCATGGAATCGCAGGGCTTTTTGTGGATTCGGGGCCGATCAAAAGACGGCGGACTAGGCCACAAAAGCGGCTGCGGGGTCAACGGGTTGGCGCGCAATTGCCCGAACCCGGGAGCGCAGGTGACCGAAATAAGACCGAGTTGGATTGAGGTGCATTTAACGAATTCATGGGACCCTGCGCCCGAAAAGAGCAGCGTTTCACTGGGCAGGACCGCCAATACCGTGACAGCGGCATTCGACGAGCTGGATTTCGAGTACGCGACGTCGGTCGCGGCAAAGGCCATGCGCTCGATGGCCGAGCAGCGCGTGCCGCCGACGCCGAACAACTTCCACGTCTGGTTCAATTATGTGCTCGGCACGCCCCCCGTGCTCAAGCGGGCGATCGATATCCTGATCGGCAACAAACGGAAGTTCGACGCCGGCACCAACCGCGAGATTTATACGAGCTATGTAGGCTCGAAAGCGGTCGATGAGGCGGTCGCCTATGACGTCTCGCAGCAATTGCATTCGGTGATGGCGTCAGCCAGGCAATTTTTGACCACGGCGATCGCCGATAACCGCACGCAAATGGCTGCCATTAGCGACGTCAGCGAGCGTACCGAAGCAGGCCTCGACCCCAAAATTCTGGTCGAGAGCCTGATGAGCGAGCTTGCCAAGGCGGCGACCCGCGCCTCAAAGCTTGAAGCAAGCTTCATGGAAAAATCGCGCGAACTGGATACGATCCGCGATTCCCTGATCCAGTCAGAGGAGCGGGCCAAGACCGACACGCTGACCGGACTGCCGAACCGGCGGGCGCTGGAAGAGTTTTTCCCAAAGACCCAGCTCGCCGCGATGGAGCACGGCGAAGCCGTCAGCGTCTTGCTGATCGATATCGATCATTTCAAGCGCTTCAACGACGAGTTCGGCCACGGCATCGGCGATCAGGTGCTACGCCTGATGGCGAGGGTATTGCGCGAGGGCGTGCGGGAGACCGATCTGCCGGCGCGATATGGCGGTGAGGAGCTCATCGCCGTTCTGCCCAACGCGGACCTTGCGGCCTGCACCGCAGTCGCGGAGCGGATCCGGCGCTCCGTTGCGGGATGCCACATCACGCGGCGTTCAACCGGCGAAGCCCTGCCCGGCATCACGGTCTCGATCGGGGTGGCGCAGTTCCAGGGCGGCGAATCGATGGCCGACCTGATCGACCGCTGTGACCGCGCGCTCTATCTGGCCAAGAAAACCGGGCGCAACCGGGTCGTCGCCGAGACCGAGCTCGAGCAGGCGAAGGCAACGGCCTAACCCGCCAGCGCCATTCCGGCTTCATCCAGCATCCGCACGAACCCATGCTCGACCACGGTGTTGCGGCCGCGGTGCTTGGCGGCATAGAGGGCGGCGTCCGCTGCCTCGATCAGGTCGCCTGGACACTGGCTTTCGTTCGGCAGCGTTGCGGCGACGCCAACGCTCACGGTGACGATCTGATGGCTGGAGGTCGCGTGAGGTTTCCGCAGCTCCTGCACCGCCGTGCGAACCTTCTCGCCGATATCGAGCGCCTTCAGCGCATTGGTGTTCGGCAGCAACAGGCAAAACTCCTCGCCGCCGTAGCGGCCGGCAAAGCCCATGGTGTCGGCCGCGATGCCGGCCAGCGTTTCGCCGAGCCTGGTGAGGCAGGCATCGCCCTCGGGATGGCCATAGGTGTCGTTGTAGAGCTTGAAGTGATCGACATCGATCATCAGCAGCGACAGTTCGCGGCCATATTGCTGCGCCTTCAGCCATTCGAAATCGAGCCGGCTCTGGAAGCTGCGGCGGTTTGCGAGGCCCGACAGCATGTCGACCGAGGCCATCACAGTCAGGCGGTCATTGGTGGCGACCAGCTCACGCTCGCGCTGGCTGAGCTGGGCGGCCATGGCATTGAAGGCGCGCGCCAGCGGGGTGAATTCGGAAGGCAGTTTGTTGCGCGCGACGCGGGCCGACCAGTCGCCATCGCCGAACCGCTTGGCCATGCCCGTCATCACCTCGATCGGGTTGATGATCAGCTTCTCGGCGCCGACCAGGGCGCCCAGCAGCACGAACAGGCAGACGAATCCCAGTTGCAGGTAGGCGGTGCGGATCTCGCGGTTGATCGCGGCCGTTACCCTGGCCTCGTCGATACTGACGATCAGGCGCGATTGCGTTCCAGGAATGCGGGAGAAACTCAGCTCGCGCTTCGAGCCATCGGAAGCGGTGAATGACAGCGAGCCGGTCGGCGCCTCGGAACTCAACGCCCTTTCCGCGACCGCGGCCATCAGCGGCACGGAATCCAGCGGCTTGCCGATCATGCTGGTCTGGTCGGCGGGTGCTGCGATCACGACGCCGGCGCTGTCGACCAGCACGGACGAAATTCCCGGGTGCCCGCCGAGATTGGTCATGATTTTCGACAGCCAGTCGATATTGATGCCGGCAACGACGACAGAATCCTCCTCCGGATTGATGGCGGACACCGGATAGGCGGCCATCATCATCGGCCGGTTGTTGGTCTTGCCGAACAGATAATCGCTGAAGACGAAGCCGCGGGTTTCCTGCGCCTTGCGGAAATATTCGCGGTCGCCGAGGTTGAGCCCGACCTGGATGTTCAGGGTTGAGCACTGCACGAGCCCGTCTTTGGCGGCGATCATGATACTGCGGATCCAGGGCAGGTTGGTCGGCAGGCTGGCGCGCAGGATTTCGCAACTGCGTGCGATGCCACCGGAAGCGCGGATATAGGCCGCCGATTTCAGCATGGTTTCGACCGAGGAGATCACCTCTCGCTGGGTATCGGCCGAGTGCTGGGTGAGGCGGGCGAATTCTTCGGAAGCTGCCGCGATCTGTCTGGCGCGGGTGTCTTCGAACGAGCGGGCGCGTTCCAGCATCAAGGGCGCCACCAGGATCACCGCCAGCAGCGCAAGGCGCGCGCGGATTCCCAGAAGCTTCTTGAGTTTCACTCTATTGCGGTTGAATGTAACGCCCGACATCGTTTCCCTACCCAGCAGGGCAAGGTAGAGCGAAGGTTTCAAAAAGCCTTTCCCGAACTTGGTAAAATTCGAGGAAATCCGGTAAATCCGCCAACTGAGCCAACATGACGCCCGAGATGCCCCCTTCGCTGACAAAGCCTTCACCAATCGGTCTTGCGACCGTGGTGCAGGAGATCGCGCGCGCCTGCAAGGAGGCGCGACGCGACCCCGAAACGGTAAAATTGATCGCAGTATCAAAGACATTCGACGCGTCTGCGATTTCGCCGATTATTGACGCCGGACAGCTCATATTCGGCGAAAATCGCGTCCAGGAAGCCAAGGCGAAATGGCCGGGGTTAATGACCGCTTATCCGGGAATCGTGCTGCATCTGATCGGGCCGCTGCAATCCAACAAGGCGAAGGAGGCCGTGGCACTGTTCGACGCCATTCATTCCGTCGACCGCCCGAGCATTTGCGAAGCGTTAGCCAAGGAAATCAATTCGCAAAAAAAGCAGCCGGAATTGTTCGTTCAGCTCAACACCGGCGAGGAACCGCAGAAGGCCGGCGTCGCACCCGACGAAGCCGACGCCTTCATTGCGAGCTGCCGGGAGAAATATCGCCTGCTGATTTCCGGGTTGATGTGCATCCCGCCGGTCGACGAGGCGCCGGCACCGCATTTCGCGCTGACCGCGAAGATTGCCGCGCGCAACGGGCTGAAAAACCTGTCGATGGGCATGAGCGCCGATTTTGCCACCGCGATCCAGCTCGGCGCCACGCATGTGCGCGTCGGTTCCGCGATTTTCGGGCATCGGTGAGCAATAAGGTCTGTCCTCTCGTCATTGCGAGGAGCGCAGCGGACGAAGCAATCCACCTATCCGTTATGCCGTGAGATGGATTGCTTCGCTACGCTCGCAATGACGTGGCGAGAGTCTACTCAAACCCCACCGACACTTTTCCGAGCACACCGAAATCCACCGCGCAAAAATCTCCGGCCTGTATCGGCAGCGGTGGGTGGCAGGTGCCTGTGGTGACGACCCGGCCCGCCTTCAATGTCACGCCGAGCTGGCGCAATTCATTGGCAAGCCAGGTCAGCGCGAGCCTGGGGTCGCCGAGCACGTTCTTGCCGTGACCGACAAACTGCCGGCCGCCCATCGTGATGACGGGCTTTTCCTCGACCAGATCGAGGGCACGCCAGTCCGACGTCGTGGCAGGACCCAGCACGAACAGATGCGCGCAGGCATTGTCGGCGATGAGTTGCGCGGCGCCGGCGCCGACGAAATTCGAAAACCGCGAATCCGGAATCTCGATCGCCGGGTGCAGCGTATCGACGGCATCGAGCACCTGTTGAACGGTGTAGGGCGTCGACCGTGCCGGCAAATCGGTGCGCATGCGGAAGGCGAATTCAGGCTCGGCCACGCGCATTTCGTTGCCGGTCATCGACGCCGTTCCGCCGTCCGATATGACGGTCTCCGCGAGGATGCGTCCGGCCATCGGGCCGTCGACATTGATATGTTTCTGTCCGGCTTCGCTGGTGGCCGCGATCTTCCAGCCGAACAAATGTGTGGTTGAATATTTTTCGATCGCGGCCTGGATCGCATAGCCCTCGGTGCGGTTCTGCGGCCTGAGCCAGGCGTCAAGTGCGGCAAGCTTGCTGCCGGCGCGCCAGTGGTCGTGCAGCATCTGCGAAGCAGACGCAATCTGATGTCTGTCGAGCATAATTCCCAAATCCTGAAATCAATTTCATCCAATAATAATTTTGGTTTGCGGCCCCATCCGCCGCAACAGGCGCAACATCGCAGATTTCGTCATCGAAACGCAGCCTGCAGTCGCAGAAAAATTTGTGCGCGCCAGATGCAGGAACACCGCGCTACCGCGGCCGGCTACGCGCGGGGCGCTGTTGTGGTCGATCTCGACGATGAAGTCGTAGAGGTGATCCGCGCGGGTGAGCCGGTCTCCCGCCTGACCCCGGGTACGCCGCACCGGCTGATTGTAATGCCGGTCGTTCGGGTCCTCGCACCAGGCGTCCTCGGGCCGGATCGGGCGGGCCGGCAGGAAGGTTTGCGGCCGGGTGTGCCGGTCGGCTCGCCACCATAATTGCAGGGGATAGAATGTGCCCTTCGGGGTGCCGCCGTCGCCTTCGCGCTTGTTGGCGAGGATGCCGCCGCGCCCAAGTGCCACCGGGACGGTCCAGCCGTCGGCCGTCAGCCAGCCCCGGCGGGGGTCCCCGGCAGCCCGGTGGACCCTGATTGCCGAGAGCGGCCGATCACGCGGTTCTGTCTCATAAGTGATTGAAAAATTGGTGATTCCCATGCAAATCGCCCAATGCTGGGTTGCCTGCCCGGCCGTCTTTGCCCTATTTGACGCCATTACAGGACATTCATCCAACAGCCCCACGAATTTGCGATAGAATGCGGTTCGCCTTGTGAAACCGTAACAATCGCTTACCTCAATGCGAATCAGTACCTGATGATTCGGGCTTGCATGCCAAGTCTGCCCGCGAACCCGGTTCATCGTTGACCAAGACCCGGCTAGAGACGCTTCCTTTTGTGTCTGCCGCCCTGCCTCAAGAGGATCGTACCTATGGCCAATGCTCGCAAGATCCTGATCGTGGATGACGATACCGATCTGCGCGATACGCTGGTCGAACAATTATCGCTGCATGAAGAGTTCGAAGCCTCCGCGGTCGATACCGGCGCCAAGGGCGCCAGCGCCGCCAAGGCCAATTCCCCCGATCTGGTGCTGATGGATGTCGGTCTGCCCGATACCGATGGCCGCGAGGTCGTGCGTTCCTTACGCAAAGGCGGCTTCAAGGCGCCGATCATCATGCTGACCGGCCACGACACCGATTCGGACACCATTTTAGGCCTCGAATCCGGCGCCAACGACTATGTGGCCAAGCCGTTCCGCTTCGCGGTGCTGCTGGCCCGGATCCGGGCGCAACTGCGCCAGCACGAGGCCAGCGAGGACGCGGTGTTTTCCGTTGGCCCCTACTCCTTCCGCCCCGGCTCCAAGATGCTGACCGGCGCCAATGCCCGGAAAGTGCGGCTGACCGAGAAGGAAACCGCGATCCTGCGCTTCCTGTACCGCGCCGGCCAGCTGCCGGTATCGCGCGAGACGCTGCTGCAGGAAGTCTGGGGCTACAATTCGGGCGTCACCACGCATACGCTGGAAACCCATATCTACCGGCTGCGGCAGAAGATCGAAAAAGATGCCGCCAATCCGGAGATCCTGGTGACGGAAGCCGGTGGCTACAAGCTGGTGCCGTGATACGATTCGCGGTGACGATTCGTAAATTTTGCGCATCCCGGTCACCGGTCCCGTATGTCGATCGAAGATGATGTAGCCCTGCTTGAGCGCGTCCCGACATTGCGCCTGTTGGGGATGACGGCGCTGCGCATGCTGGCGATCGGCTCCGAGAGCCGCGAATTCGCCCGCGGCGACCAGCTGTTCAACGCTGGCGACGAGGCTGATGCGGGCTATATCGTCCAGCGCGGCGCCTTCCGGGTCGAGGATGGCGGCGCCGAGATCATCGCAGGCCCCGGCGCGCTGATCGGCGAACTGGCGCTGATGGTGGCGATGAAGCGCCCGTCGAGCGCGGTTGCGATCGAACATTCAACCGTCATCCGGGTGGCGCGCAGCCTGTTCCAGCGCGTACTCGAAAGCGACCCGGCTGCGGCGCGAAGGCTGCGTGACGAACTCGCCAGCCGCACCAGCCAGCTCGCCAGCGACATCCTGATGGCCGGCGCCAAGTTGAGCATCTGACCGCGATCAAATCTCCAGCGTCACCGTGACCGGCACATGGTCCGACGGCCGTTGCCAGCCGCGGGCATCGCGGGTGATGCGGAAATCCGTGACGCCGTCCTTCAGCGCCCGCGAAACCCAGATGTGGTCGAGCCTGCGGCCGCGATCGCCGACGGTCCAGTCGGCGGCGCGGTAGCTCCACCAGGTATAGACCTTCTCCGACAGCGGGATGCGCTCGCGCGCGACGTCGAACCATTCGCCATGCGCCTGCGCCGCCAGCAGCTTTTCGCATTCGATCGGGGTGTGCGAGACGACTTTCAGCAATTGCTTGTGCGACCAGACGTCGTTCTCGTGCGGCGCCACGTTGAGATCGCCGACCAGAATATGCCGCTCGTCGCCGCGCGGATGCAGCGGCTCGCAGGCCTTCATCTCGTCGAGAAACTTCAGCTTGTGGTCGAACTTCGGATTGAGCGCGGGATCGGCAATGTCGCCACCGGCCGGGACGTAGAAATTATGCAGCACCAGGGGCTTTGCGAACTGTGCCCTCGCGCCGAACGCCACCGAGATGTGGCGTGAGTCGATCTTGTCGCAGAAGGTGCGGATATCAGTCGTCTCGAACGGCAGCTTCGAGACGATGGCAACCCCGTGATAACCCTTCTGCCCGTTCAGCGCGACATGTTCATAACCGAGGCGCTTGAAGCGCTTCAGCGGGAAGGCGTCGTCGATGCATTTGGTTTCCTGCAGGCACAACACGTCCGGCCGCGCCGATTTGAGGAATTTGGCGACGATGTCGATGCGCAGCCGCACCGAGTTGATGTTCCACGTTGTCAGGGAAAAACGCATGCGGGCTCGAACAATTAAAAGGACGCGCTTGATGACGCACGTCCCTGGCCCGCAATCAAGAATCTTTAGCCGGGCGGCGTCGAATAATTGGTGAAATCGATCTTGAACAGGCCGGGATCGACCTTCTTGGAGGTATCCAGATTATAGACCGCGACCGTGGTGTCGTAGCCTTGCGGGTCGGTTACCGTCCATTGCTTGAGCTGGCCGTCCTTGGTGCCGATCATCAGCATCAACCGGCTGGTGCCGACCAGTACATTCTTCTCCTCGATTGTGACGCTGATGAAAACGTCATCGGCGGTGATGCTCACGACGTTGGTGTCCTTCAACAGGTCGATGCGGTCCGACAGCAGGAAGCGCAGCGGCGTTTGCGACAGCGGATAGACGTCCTGGGTCGCAAGCTTCTTGTCGCGCACGACCAGCGACGATCCGTCGGCGACGATCGCGATCTGGCTCGGGTCGTCATATTCGAAACGCACCTTGCCCGGCTTCTGGATGTAGAAATCGCCCTTGGTCTTGCTGCCATCCGCCGCCACCTGAACGAAATTCCCGACCAGCGTTTGCAGCGACGATAAATACGAGCTCACCCTGGCAGCCTGCGCCTTCTGGTTGGCGTCGAAGGTCGCAAAAATATTGGTGGGCACATTGCGGTTCGGATCGGGGATGATCGGATTCGGCGGCGTCTGCGTCGCGCGGCTCGCCGCCGGCTTCTGGGCATCCTGCGCGCTCATCTGCACGCTGCTGTCGCGGCCTTTCGGCGCGGGCTTCGGAATCGGGACCGTCTGCGAGAAACCGGACGTCGCCGCGCCGGCAACGGATGCGGCGATCAGCAGCGCCAATCCGCAACGGATGCCGCGATGAGTGAAGTATTTTGTCATCAGCTATTTCGGATCTCTATTCGACATTCGAGGCATCGTCCCGCTGCCGGTCCTTTTATCGCGCTTTCGGCCAAAGGAGATATCGTTTTTCCGTGAAAGTTCGAGGTTTGAAAATGCTTTAGAAACGGCCCTCTTCTTCCTCGACCAGAATTTCGCGCTTTCCCGCATGGTTCGCCTGGCCGACGATGCCTTCAAGTTCCATGCGCTCCATCAGCGATGCGGCGCGGTTGTAGCCGATCTGCAGCCGGCGCTGAATATAGGAGGTCGAAGCCTTGCGGTCGCGCTTGACGATCGCAACCGCCTGCTGGAACAGGTCGCCGCCGCCTTCGCTGCCCATGCCGGTCGAATCGAACACCGCGCCGTCCTCGTCGGTCGGCTCTTCGGCGGTAACCGCTTCCAGATATTCCGGGGCGCCTTGCGTCTTGAGATGACGCACGACTTTCTCGACTTCCTCGTCGGAGACGAACGGCCCGTGCACGCGGCTGATGCGTCCGCCGCCCGCCATGTAGAGCATGTCGCCCTGACCGAGCAGTTGCTCGGCGCCCATTTCACCGAGGATGGTGCGGCTGTCGATTTTCGACGTGACCTGAAACGAGATGCGGGTCGGGAAATTCGCCTTGATGGTGCCGGTGATGACGTCGACCGAAGGGCGCTGGGTGGCGAGAATGACGTGCAGGCCCGCCGCGCGCGCCATCTGCGCCAGCCGCTGCACCGCGCCTTCGATATCCTTGCCGGCGACCATCATTAGGTCGGCCATTTCGTCGACGATGATGACGATGTAGGGCAGAGGATCGAGGTCGAGCTTTTCCTCCTCGTAGATCGCCTTGCCGGTTTCCTTGTCGAAGCCGGTGTGCACCGTGCGCGACAATTCCTCGCCCTTGCCCCTGGCTTCGACGAGGCGCGCATTGTAGCCGTCGATGTTGCGGACACCGAGCTTGGACATTTTCTTGTAGCGCTCTTCCATCTCGCGCACCGCCCATTTCAGCGCGACCACGGCCTTCTTCGGGTCGGTCACGACGGGCGTCAAGAGATGCGGGATGCCGTCATAGACGGAGAGTTCGAGCATTTTGGGATCGACCATGATCAGGCGGCACTGATCCGGGCGCAGCCGGTAGACCAGGCTGAGGATCATGGTGTTGATCGCGACCGATTTACCGGAGCCGGTGGTGCCGGCGATCAGCATATGCGGCGTTCGGGCGAGATCGATGATGATGGATTCGCCGCCGATATTCTTGCCGAGGCAGAGCGGCAATTTGGCGTGCGACTCGTCCTTCACCGACAGCAGCTCGCGAAGATAGACCTTTTCGCGATGCGCGTTCGGCAGCTCGATGCCGATCGCGTTGCGCCCCGCCACCACGGCGACGCGCGCCGAGAGCGCGCTCATCGAGCGGGCGATGTCGTCGGCGAGGCCGATGACGCGCGAGGACTTGATGCCGGGCGCGGGTTCGAGCTCGTACAGCGTCACCACAGGACCCGGATTGGCCTTGACGATTTCGCCGCGGACGCCGAAATCCCCGAGCACGCCTTCCAGCGCGCGCGAATTGGCTTCCAGCTCGCTCTTGCTGAGCGGCTGGCGGTCGGAGGCCTTCGGCGCGGTCAAAACCGAGACCGACGGCAACTCGAATTTCTCGGAGGATCGGCGTGCCTTCGGCGCGGGCTTCTTGCGCGGGGCGCGGGCGGCGGGGGCTTCCTCTTCGTCGTCGTCTTCCTCACCATCGTCTTCGTAATCATCGTGGGCTTGCGGCGCCAGCGACGGCGCCGTGCGGCCGCCGAGATTGGGTTCCTGCCGCTCGAACGCGAGCGTGCGGGGTTGCGGCGCGCTTGCGACCAGCGAACGATAGGCCGTGCCGATAAGCCAGCCGATCCGCGCCTTCGTGCTCATGATGGCGTGGAACACCCATCCGAGCGAGACCGAGCTGCGATCGCTTTCTTCCTCGAACGGCGCGTCATCATCCTCGATCGGCGTCAGCCCCTCATCGTCGCGCGGGCGCGAGCCCCAGCCGCTCGCGAACAGCAGCGTCGCGCACATCGCGGCAAACAGAATCACGCCGAGCACCAGCCGGTAGATGAAACCGGCCGGGCCGAACACCACAGCCGGCGCGCGCACCAGCGCATCGCCAACCACGCCGCCAAGTCCGGTCGGCAGCGGCCATGAACCGCCATGCGGCCAGCAGCTGGCAAAACCTGCCGCGATGATGGTGCAGAGGATCCAGCATCCCAGCCGCAGCGCCTCGCGGTCGAAGGTGCGATGAGTCAGCATGCGCCAGCCCCACACCGCGATGGGCAGGATCAGCATGATGGCGCCGAGACCGAGGATCTGCATCAGGAGATCGGCGCCGATCGCGCCGGGATAACCGAGGATGTTGCGGATCGCGCGCGAGGTCGCGTGGCTGAGACTCGGATCCTGCACCGACCACGTCATCAGCGCCGCGGCCGCAACCCCGGACAGCGCGATCAGGCAGAGCCCTGCGACTTCGCGCAGGCGCCGCGTCAGCGCGTCGCGGATCGATGCCGGCAGCTGGCTGACCAGGGGAATGACACGTTCGATCGCTGGCATGCTCATGGGGCCCTGCGATTAAGCCAAGGTTTCGACCAGCCGGTGCAATGCTTCGGCCGTTGATTCACTGTCCGATACCAGCGCAAGGCGGATATAGCCGGCGCCGGGGTTGCTGCCGTCGTCCTGCGGCCGCGACAAATAGCTTCCCGGAATCACGCGCACGCCGGCGTCCCGGTAGAGTCTGACGGTCGCGGCTTCGTCGCCGCCGCGATCGGACACATCGAGCCAGACGCAGAAGCCGCCGGCGGGCCGCACATAGCCGTAGCGGTTGCCGAGGATCTGGTCGGCGAGGTCGAACTTGATGCGATAGAGCCTTCGGTTTTCCTCGACATGGACCTCATCGCTATAGGCCGCGACCGCAACATGCTGCAGCGCCGCCGGTACCTGCGGGGCCGCGATATTTCGCAGCTCGAGAAAAGCGGCGAGAAATTTCTTGTCGCCGGCGACAAAACCGACGCGCATGCCCGGCAGGTTCGAGCGCTTCGACAACGATTGGAACGCGGCCACGTTGGTGAAGTCGGGCCCGGCGCATTCCAGCGCGCTGCCCGGCGCTTGCCGGGTGTAGATCTCCGAATAGCACTCGTCGCTCAGGATCATGAAGCCGTAACGATCGGCGAGCCGCTTCAGCTTGGTGTAGTAGTCGCGCGAGGCGACCGCGCCTTGGGGATTGGCGGGCGAGGCGAGGAAGATTGCCACCGTTCGCGCCAGCGTCGCCTCGTCGAGCGCGTCGAGGTCGGGCAAAAATCCGTTGGCGCGCGTGGTCGGCAGATAGATCGGTTCGCAACCGGCCGTCCGCGTGCCGGCGGCATAGGCCGGATAGAACGGATTGGGGATCAGAAATGCGGGCTTGCCTTTGCGGGGACCGACATAGCGGGCGGCGGCGATCGCCCCAAGGAACAGCCCCTCGCGGCTGCCGTTCAGCACCAAAATTTCGCTCTCCGGATCGACGGCGCGCGGCAAATGGAATCGGGTCGAAAGCCAGTTCGCCGCCGCCTTCCGGAACGGTTCGATGCCCTTGTTGATCGGGTAGCGGCCGAAATCGGCGATATGCCTGGCGAGAACCGGACCGACGAAGTCGGGGACGGCGTGCTGCGGCTCGCCAACTGATAGATTAATCAATGGCTTACCGGGCTGATAGGGGGCCAGGAGTTCGGTGGTACGCAAAAACGGCGAGCGCTCGGCCTGCCCGGCAGGGGGACTGCCGGCGCCCTGCGCCACGCCGGAAGAAGCGGTCATTGCCATGTCTGAAACGCCAGCACTTTCAAAAGCGGTCAAGGGATTTACCTAAGGATGGATAGAGCAGCCCCGGACCGATCAAACCACCATAGATACGGCGAGGTTAAGACGCGATTAACCATCGGCGCCAGCGTGGATTTTGAACGGTTTGAGCCCAACCGTCATGCCCGCCACCGGGTCTATCCTTCGGATAGCCCACGACAGGCTCCGGCGGGTACCGTGGCGAAGCGGAGGAGCTTCCATGTACCAGATGTTATGCGTCCTGCTGGCGGCGATCGCATATGGAAGCGCGGCGGGACATTGCCGGGCGACCACGGTCACGTTTCAATCTTCCACCTACAGCGACTTTCGCCAGCTCCTGACGCGAGAGGCCCCAGCCGGAACGGTGATGGTTCGGGCGACGTTGGATTTTCCGGAAGCGGCAAAGGATCGGTATCCCGCCGTCATCGTCGTTCACACGCTCGGCGGCTATCGTGACGCCAATGAAGGCTACGCTGCGGCCGAATTGCGCAATTCAGGCTTTGCCACCTTGACCTATGACAGCTTTGCCGCGCGCGGAACGACGGGGGCGGCCATGTCGGCAACCCCCGGCTATTTGCCTTCCGGCGTGGCGGACGCCTACGCCGCGTTGCGGCAGCTTGCAAACGAGCCCAGGATCGACGCCAGTCGAATTGCGATTATCGGTTTCTCGTTCGGCGCCGAAGTGGCGCATCTGTCGGCATTTGAGCCGCTTCGATCGGCGCTCGATCTCGGACAAGGCCGCTTTGCCGCGCACGTCGGCTTCTATCCCGCCGGGAGCATGGGCATGATGGCTGAAGGCGGCGCCTATACCGGATCGCCGGTGTTGATGCTGCTCGGCGAAAAAGACGACAATCTGCCGGTGGCGAAATTCGAAAATTATCTGGCCTACGCGCGTGCCGCCGGACATCCGGCTCCGATCGAAACCGTGATCTACCCCGGCGCCTACCATGCCTGGACGGCTTCGAATCTCACGACCCTGCGCTTCTATCCCGAATTGATCAGCACCAAGAAATGCCCGGTGCTTTTGCTCGCCTCAAACCGGCCGCCGGCGCTCCTCATCGACGGCCAGGCAAAGCCGTTCGAGCCGGGTAGTCTGGGTAAATGCATGGCTGAAGCGCCGGGATATTCGATGGGATTCGACGAGGCGGTTCGCGCCCGATCGCTCGCCGATGCGGTGCGGTTCCTGCAGCGAAATCTCCAGCCGTAGGTGAGCCAACGGGTCGCACGCATGTGTGCGCTGAAATCAGCAAGTACCTGTGGGGTCGATTTGACGTGCCTAGTCTTTCCTCCATCGTCATTGCGAGCGAAGCGAAGCAATCCACTTTGCCGCTGCGGAGAACTGGATTGCTTCGTCGCAATTGCTCCTCGCAATGACGATCTTTGCCGTCGGTCCGTAGAGCGCAAGCGAAACCCATCAATTGCGGTTTCGTCGGTGCGGTGATGGAATTCGCAAAGGGCTCAACCCATCCCAAGGCCGGGCAGGGACAAACCAAAAAAGAAAGGGGCTCCAGCTTGCGCTGGAGCCCCTCAACGGTCGGGGCATTGCCGGGTATGTGCCCAAACCGGAGTTGTGGACGCGACCCTGCTGAACCGCGTCCCGGGAGAACTCACATGTTGTAAGCGCGCTCCGTGTGCTCGGTAACATCGAGGCCCTCGCGTTCGGTCTCGACGTTGACGCGCAGGCCGACGATGACATCGACGACCTTGTAGAGGATCGCAGAGCCGATGCCCGACCACACCAGCGTGGTGGAGACACCCCAGATCTGGGAGACCATCTGCGCCGCGAAGTCGTACTCGCCGACTGTTGCCGGGATCTTGGTGTAGTCCATGATGCCGGCGCCGCCGAGGGCCGGGTTGACCAGGATGCCGGTGCCAAGCGCGCCGATGATGCCGCCGATGCAGTGGACACCGAACACGTCGAGCGAGTCGTCGTAGCCGAGGCCATTCTTCACCACGGTGCAGAAGAACAGGCAGACGACGCCGACCACCAGACCGAGCACGATCGCGCCCATCGGACCGGCGTAACCGGCCGCCGGCGTCACCGCTACCAGGCCCGCCACCGCACCCGACAACGCGCCGAGCACGGACGGATGGCCCTTGACGATCCATTCCGCGAACATCCACGACATCGCCGCCGCCGCCGTTGCAACGAAGGAGTTGGTCATGGCCAGCGCTGCGCCGCCATTGGCTTCGAGGTTCGATCCGGCGTTGAAGCCGAACCAGCCGACCCAGAGCAGCGAGCAGCCGATCATGGTCATGGTCAGCGAGTGCGGCGCCATCAGCTCCTTGCCGTAACCGACACGCTTGCCGATCAAGAGCGCACCGACGAGACCGGCAATACCGGCGTTGATGTGCACCACGGTGCCGCCGGCGAAGTCGATCGCGCCCTTCTTGAAGATCCAGCCGGCATCGGCGTTGACCTCGTCGAGCTTGGCCTGCGCCGCAGTCTTCGCCGCACCATCAGCCGCTGCAGCAAGCGCCTTGGCTGCATCCTGGATCGCGTCCGGTCCGGCCCAGTACCAGACCATGTGCGCGATCGGGAAGTAGATCAGCGTCACCCAGAGCGGGATGAAGAGCGCAATCGCCGAGAATTTCATGCGTTCGGCGAAGGCGCCGACGATGAGGGCAGGCGTGATCGCCGCAAACGTCATCTGGAAGCAGACATAGACGAGTTCCGAAATGTTGGCATCGACGCTGAACGTCGCCGCCTTCGAATCCGTCGTCACGCCCATCAGGAAGGCCTTGGAGAAGCCGCCGATGAAATCCGAGCCGCCGGTGAAGGCGAGGCTGTAGCCGTAGAGCGCCCAGAGCAGGGTGACCATGCAGACGGTGTAGAAGACCTGCATCAGGACCGAGAGCATGTTCTTGGAGCGGACCAGACCACCATAGAACAGCGCAAGGCCGGGGATCGTCATCAACAGCACCAGCACTGTCGATGTCAGCATCCAGGCGTTGTCTCCCTTGTTGACGGTGGGTTCCGCGTAGGCAGCTGTCGCGGCGAACAGGCCGACTGCAAGCGCCGCCAATCCCGCGCTGTAGGGACGTTTAAACGTCATTTGTTGTACTCCTGAGTGGTATAGGGTTGAGCGCGAAATCAGAGGGCCGCGGCATCCGCCTCGCCGGTGCGGATGCGAACCGCATGGTCGAGATTGATGACGAAGATTTTTCCGTCGCCGATCTGGCCGGTCTTGGCTGCGGAGGTGATCGCGTCGATGGTCTTGTCGACCTGGTCGGAAGCGATAGCGACCTCGATCTTGATCTTGGGCAGGAAGCTCACGGCGTATTCAGCGCCCCGATAGATTTCCGTGTGGCCCTTCTGCCGGCCATACCCTTTGACTTCCGTCACCGTGAGACCATGAACGCCAATGGCGGTCAGGGCATCCCGGACTTCTTCGAGTTTGAATGGCTTGATGATCGCCATAACAATTTTCATGGGTCTTGGTCCCCGCTTGGGCCCGGTCCAGACACGACCGGGCGTTCTCGACTGAGGTTCACCACGCGGAGAAGTTCACTACGCGGGCACAGCCAGGACCCTTAGAATCAAATGCCGTGCCAGATCGGCGGAATTCCCTAACGGTTTATGAATCCGGACCTTTTCGCCCTTTGCGGGAGGGAACCCACCCTGCGCTATTCGGTCGCGCCCAAAGCGTAATCAGACCTGCTTAAATCGTATGCATGCCGGACTCCGGACATAATCCTGCCCAGCCCAAGGGCAGGGCAACGGTATTGGAATGGGGAGGTTTTACTGCAAGGCTTCGCCATGCTGTGAAATATCGAGGCCTTCCAGCTCCTGCTGCATCGACACCCGTAGCGGCACGAACGCGCTGACCAGCTTGAGCAGCCCGTAGGTGACGCCGCCGGACCACACCAAGGTGGTCGCGATTCCGTAGAGCTGGATCAGCACCTGCTGCGGGTGGTCCTCGATCAAACCGGCGGTGCCGCCGATGGCGCTGGTGGCGAACACGCCGGCGAGCAGGGTGCCGGTCATACCGCCGATGCCGTGCACGCCGAACACGTCGAGCGAATCGTCATAGTTGAAGCGATGCTTTAGCCAGGTGCAGGCCCAGAAGCACAACAGGCCGGCCACGATGCCGATGACGATGCCGTGCCAGGGGGCGACGAACCCGGAAGCCGGCGTGATTGTTCCCAGCCCTGCGACGGCGCCGGAGATCATGCCGAGCACCGAGGGCTTGCGCCGCGTCGCCCATTCGATCGCGCCCCAGGTCAATGCGCCGGCGCAGGCCGCCAGATGGGTTGCGGTGATCGCCATTACCGCGCGCGAGTTCGCCGCAAACGCCGATCCGCCATTGAAGCCGAACCAGCCGACCCACAGCAATCCGGTGCCGATCACGGCGAGCGACAGATCGAACGGCGAAAGATTCTCGGTGCCGTAACCGTGACGGCGGCCCATCACCTTGGCCGCCACGAGACCGCCGATGCCCGCGGACAGATGCACGACGAGACCGCCGGCAAAATCAAGCACGCCCATGGTGTTGAGGAAGCCGCCACCCCACACCCAATGCGCCAGCGGTACATAGACGAACACGAACCAGCCCATCGCGAACAGGAGATAGGCCGAGAACCGCATCCGGTCGGCGACCGAACCCGCCACCAGCGCCACTGTGATGATCGCAAACGTCATCTGGTAAAGCATGAAAAGCGCTTCCGGAATGGTCTTTGCGGCCGGGTTGACGCTTTCCATCGTCATGCCGACGAGGAACCAGCGGTCGAGCGTGCCGAGCCACGGACCGTCGCCGACGAACGCCAGCGAATAGCCGAAACTAACCCACAGGATCGAGATGATCGCGACCGCCGCCAGACTCTGCGCCATCGTCGCCAGCACGTTCTTTTTGCGCACCATGCCGGAATAGAACAGCGCCAGCCCCGGGATGGTCATCATCAGGACGAGGGCGGTTGCGACGATCATCCATGCGGTGTCGGCGGCATTGATGGTCGAACTCTCGGCGAAGGCCGGCGTCGCCGGCATCAAGTTCACCGCGACAAAGCAGAGCGCAGCCAACTTCGCTGCACGAGACGAATGTGCCCCCATGGAATTTCCCCGGCCTGTGTTTTTTGCTGGCGCGTCAGGCGTCGTTGCCCGCGCGCCTTGAATGGATGGAAATACTAAAGCGCGTCGCTGTCGGTCTCGCCGGTACGAATACGCAGCGCGTGATCGATCGGTGTCACGAAGATCTTGCCGTCGCCGATCTGGCCGGTGCGCGCATTCGCGGTGATGACCTCGACCGCCTTGTCCGCAAGGTCGGACGAGACCGCGATTTCGATGCGGAGCTTGGGCAGGAAATTCACGACATATTCGGCGCCGCGATAGATTTCGGTGTGGCCCTTCTGGCGGCCGTAACCCTTGACTTCGGTGACGGTCATGCCGTGGACGCCGATGGCAGTCAGGGCCTGGCGCACCTCGTCAAGCTTGAAAGGTTTGATGATCGCGACGACGAGTTTCATGGTCAGGCCTTCATTTCTCGAAAGGGTTTTCTGTTGGCAGGTTCGGCTGGCCGCGGAGGCGCAGCTGTCCGGCCAAATCTGGCATCTTTCTGGGCAAATGGCACAAAAAAGTTGCAGGTTTAAGGGGAAAACATTCTGAGCTGGTGACCTCACTCACTGTACAGGATGTGGGATCGTCCGACACAATGGGGTTTCAGCGCCAGCCGCTTAATCGGCTGCCTCCATCTCCACGGCACAAGGGCAATAAAATGTCGAACCGATCGTGGTTTTACGCATCCAACGGCCAGCAACAGGGGCCTTTCCCGGAAGCCCAACTCCGCGACCTCATCACGAGAGGAACGGTCCGCGCCGATACGCTGGTCTGGTCCGAGGGCATGTCCGGCTGGCAGCGGGCAGGGGACATCCCCGGCCTCATTCCCGGTGGCTCCGGCCCGCCGTCGGTACCGCAACCCGGCGGCCCGCTACCGATGGAGGCTGGCGGCGGTGGTCATGGTGCCGGCGAATATAGCGGCGGAGCCCTGTCGGTGGATCTGCCGCTCTGGGGCTTCCTCGGGCGCGGCATCGTATTTGTGATCGGCTTCCTGCTGGTCATCCCCGCACCCTGGGTCGCGGTCTGGTTCTACAAATGGATGGCGTCGCGCATCCATGTGCCGGGGCGGCCGAATTTCGCCTTCACGGGCCAGGTCGGCGACATCTGGTGGGCCTTCATCGCGATGGCGATACTGACCTATGTCGGTGCCAACGACCTCAATTACCTGCAGTATCTTGCGATTCCGATCCAGGCATTCCTGTCCTGGACGGTGGTGCGGTGGATCGCGGCAAATCTGTCTTCGAATGGCGAACACCTGCCGATCTCGTTCAAAGGCAGCGCGATCGGCTATATCGGCTGGGATCTGCTGTTGTACGTCTCTGTCATCACCATCATCGGCTGGGCCTGGGTGATCACCGCCTGGATGCGCTGGAATTGCCGCAACATCGACGGCACCAGGCGCGAGGTGATCTTCCTCGCATCCGGCCTCGAAATGCTGTGGCGGACCATCGTGTTCACGATCGGCTGCATGTTCATCATCCCGATCCCGTGGGCGATGCGCTGGTACGCCCGCTGGTACATCGCGCAATTCGCGCTGGCTGACAGGACCGCGTAACGCGCTAGCGCGCGATTCTTGTTTTGACGCGTTTTCTTCACGCGAACCGGTACCCACTTCGCTCGAAAACGCTATGACCTGCGCTGGCGCACCGAGCCTTCCTGCGCCACGGAGGCCACCAGCGTGCCGTCGGGCTTGAAGATCAGGCCGCGGGTCAGCCCGCGGCCAGCTTGCGCGCTCGGCGAATCCTGCGCGTAAAGCAGCCATTCGTCGGCGCGGAACGGGCGGTGAAACCACATCGCGTGATCGAGGCTTGCCGGCATCATGCGCTTGTCGAACAGCGTGCGGCCGTAGCGCGCCATGATCGCATCGAGCAGCGAGAAGTCCGACGCATAGGCGAGCGCGCACATGTGCAGCGCAGGGTCGTCGGGCAGTTTGGCGGCGGTGCGGATCCAGACATGGATGCGGCCGTCGTCGATCTTCTCGCCGAAATAGCGGCCGAGCTCGACCGGGCGCAATTCGATCGGCCGGTCGGATTCGTAATAGCGGCGGATGAAGTCCGGCATCTCCTTGAACATCGGCTGCTTGGCGACTTCCTCGGCGGTGAGTTTTTCCGGCGGCGGAACGTCCGGCATCCTCTCCTGGTGGTCGAAAGCGCCTTCCTCCTCGGCATGGAACGAGACCATGATCGAGAAGATCGCGTTGCCGTGCTGGATCGCGGTGACGCGCCGTGTCGAATAGCTCCTGCCGTCGCGCAGCCGCTCGACCTGGTAGATGATCGGTACCTGCGGGTCGCCGGGCAGGATGAAATAGCAATGCAGCGAATGCGGCAGTCGGCCCTCGACGGTGCGGCATGCCGCCACCATTGCCTGTCCGATCACCTGCCCGCCGAACACCCGCTGCCAGCTCGTCTTCGGGCTGTTGCCGCGAAACAAGTTCACCTCGATCGGTTCCAGATCGAGGATCGAAATCAGGTCAATGACACCTTTGGACATGGCAGCGCTTTCGGGTTGAATCGGGTCGTCGGCAACGTCAACAATCGTCATTCCGGGGCCCGCGTAGTGCGAGCCCGGAATCACGAGGTGCCCTTGTTTCGAGCCCCTGTTTCACCCAGCTAATATCAGGTAGCAAGTGTCGTCTGATGACGTAACCGAGTAAGGACCCCGCATGCCCGCGCAGCGAAGCATTGTCATCTGTGGCGGCGCCTTTGCGGGACTGGCGCTGGCGCTGGCGCTGCGCCAGGGGCTGGGGCCCGATATTCCCGTCATTGTGGCCGATCCGGCGCTGGGCTCGCGGCCAAGCCGCGATCCGCGTGCGACCGCGATCGTGGCCGCCTGCCGGCGGTTGTTCGAGGCGCTCGGGGTCTGGGATCAGGTGGCGCCGACGGCGCAGCCGATATCTGACATGGTGGTGACCGATTCGAAGCTCGACGACGCCACCCGTCCCGTGTTCCTGACGTTCGCCGGCGACGTCGAGCCCGGCGAGCCCTTCGCGCATATGGTCGAAAACCGCCATCTGATCGATGCGCTGGTTGCGCGCACGGAGGCTGAGGGCGTCGAGCTGCGCGCCACCGCGGTGTCATCGTTTGATTCTCGCAGCGATGGCGTGGACGTGACGCTCGCCGACGGCACGGTCGTTGCGGCAAGCCTCCTGGTCGCCGCCGACGGCGCGCGCTCGAGATTGCGCGAGCGTGCAGGCATTGCCACCCATGGCTGGGACTACGACCAATCCGGCATCGTCGTCACCGTCGGCCATGAGCGCGATCATCATGGCCGCGCCGAGGAACATTTTCTTCCCGCCGGACCGTTCGCGATCCTGCCGCTGACCGGCAAACGTTCGTCGCTGGTGTGGACCGAGAACCGCAACGAGGCGGCGCGTATCACCGGCCTGAGCGAGGACGAGTTTCACGCCGAACTCGAAAAGCGGTTTGGCTTGCACCTCGGCGAGGTCAAGGCGCTCGACAAACCGCGCGCGTTTCCGCTCGGCTATTTCGTCGCGCGGTCCTTTGTCGCCGAACGGCTGGCGCTGGTCGGCGACGCCGCGCATGTGATTCACCCGATTGCCGGCCAGGGCCTCAATATGGGGCTCAAGGATGTCGCCGCACTGGCCGAAGTCGTGGTCGATGCGGCGCGGCTCGGCATCGATCTCGGACAGGCCGACGTGCTGGAGCGATATCAGCGCTGGCGGCGGTTCGACACCATGGCGATGGGGCTTGCCACCAACTCGCTGAACTTCCTGTTCTCGAACGAGTCGCAATTGCTGCGCACGGTGCGCGATATCGGGCTAGGCCTGGTCGATCGCGCGCCGCCGCTGAAAGGCCTGTTCATCCGTCAGGCCGCGGGATTGTCCGGCGAAGTGCCGCGGCTGCTGAAGGGTGAGGCGTTGTAAAGGGCGAATAGCGAGTGGCGAGTAGCGAATGGAATTTTCCCTATTCGCAATTCGCCATTCGCTTACTCGATCTTCCTTGCCTCTTCCGGCAGCATGATCGGGATGCCGTCGCGGATCGGATAGGCGAGCTTGGCCGAGCGCGAGATCAGTTCCTGCCGGGAACTGTCGAACTCCAGCGGACCCTTGGTCACCGGGCACACCAGGATTTCAAGCAGTTTTGGGTCGACGGTGCCGTCGAGGCGTTCGGGCGAGGTATTCATTTGCGGTCTCCGGCTCTGCCGCTGCCTTACCACATCGAAGCAGAAGCTGTCATCGCGCCGCCGCGATCCGCAGCATCTCGCTGAGCATGGCCTGTTGCTGTGCTTTCGGCAGCTTCTGGTCCGACAGCGCGAAGCCTAGGAACGCCCAATAGAGGATTTGCGCGCGGGCGCGGGCGACGTCGGCGGACAATCCGGATTGCACCATCAGGCCTTCGACATAGCCCAAACGCCGGCGGTCGATGGCCTGCACCGCGGCGCGGGCCGCGGAATCGACGCTGGCCCAAATGCGGACCGCGCTCTCGAGCGCGAGCCGTTCGTCGAACACCCGGCGCAGCAGCACCGCGAGCGGATCTTCGTGCGCCGAGGCGGCCTCGACGCCGGCGATGATCGCTTCGGCGGCGATCTCGCGCCAATGTTTGAGGATCGCGGCATGGAACGCGGAAATATCGGCGAAATGCCAGTAGAAACTGCCGCGCGACACCCCCATCGCCTTTGCCAGCGGTTCCGCCTTCAGCGCCGTGAAGCCGCTTTTCGCCAGCGTCTTGAGCCCCTGGTCGAGCCAGTCCTGCGCCGAGAGTTGATCGCCCATGTTCCCATCCTGCGACAACCCACCATACACAAGTGTATTGACAGCCGCCAGCCGCGGCGTCATATCCATACAGTACTGTATGGAGGCCTCATCGATGCGCGATCTGACTCTGCAATGCGCCGGCGCCGCCGCAATCCTGGTGGCGATCATCCATGGCGTACTCGGCGAAACCAAGGTGTTTGCGAAAGCGACCATCCAGCCGGAGCGCTTGCGAACCCTGATCCGGCTGGTCTGGCAGGCCGGCACGGTGGCGTGGATCGGCGCCGGGGTGCTGCTGATCGCCGCGCCCTCGCTCGGCTCGGAAACTGCGCGGCACTGGATCGTCCTCACAGTGATCGCGGTTTATGCCTTCGCCTGTGCGGCCAACGCTTGGTGGTCGCGCGGCCGCGGCTTTGGCTGGAAGGCGCTTGGCGTCGTCGTCGCGCTCGCGGTTGCGGGATATTAGGCGAGATCACTCCGCGCGGCTTTGAAGCCCCGGGGCAGCTTCCGGCCGATAGATGGAGCCGTTGCAAAGGTTGCCGCGGTCGGGACGATTGCATCATCAACCTTTAGAGCCCGATAACCAAACTCGCGGAAGTTCCATGTGAATTAAGGAGATTGAACATCGAATAAGAGTATCAGTTGGCCGACACAACCGTGGACGGACCAAATGTTCCGCGTTCTCACCTGCCTTACCGCCGAGCACGACTGGCGTCTGGTTCTGCTCGCCGGCCTGGTCTGTTTTGTTGCAAGTGTCGTTGCCGTCAATATTTTTCACCGCGCGATCGCATCGCAAGCCAGGACCCGGTTGATCTGGATCGCGATCGCGGGCGCCTCGATCGGATACGGGATCTGGGCGACGCATTTCATTGCGATGCTCGCCTACGAGCCCGGTGTCTCGACCGGATACGGCGTCGCCTTGACGGGGCTGTCGCTCGCCGCAGCGATGATATTGACGTCGGGCGGATTCGGGTTTTCCGCGAATGCGCCGGGTCGCTGGCGCGCGCCCATCGGCGGCGCAATCATCGGCGCGGGCATTGCCAGCATGCACTATCTCGGCATGTGGGCGCTCGAAGTCCCCGGCCGGGTCGCCTGGTCCATGGAGCTCGTGTTCGTCTCCATCGTTCTCGGGATGGTTTTCGGTTATGCCGCGCTCGCGTTCGCGATACGCTATACCGACCGGTGGGGAACGCTTATCGCCGCGCTGTTCCTGACCCTTGCGATTGTCTCGCACCATTTCACGGCCATGGGCGCGGTCGAGATCGTCCCCGATCCAACGCGGGCGCCCGACACGTTGTCGCTTTCTCCGGTCTTTCTCGCCGCAGCGATTGCCGGCGTGGCCCTGACGGTGCTTGGGATGAGTCTGGTCGGCGTGCTGGCGGATCGCCGCCTTGCGAGTCGAACCGGCAAATTCGAGGCAATAATCAACCAGCTCTCGCTGGCCCAGCAGCAGGTCGAAGGCTCGCAAATGGAATTGCGGGAGCAGAAACTCCGGCTGGATTCGGCGATCAATCACATGGGCGAGGGCCTCTGCATGTTCGATGCGGAGAAGCGGCTCGTCGTGTGCAACGATCGTTACGCCAAAATGTACCGCCTGCCGGCGGAGTTGTTGCGGCCGGGGACACACCACGACGACATCATCAAGCATCGCATTACCAGCGGCATCCTCAAGGGCGAGACCAGCGACAACGCAGCCAAGCAGGTCTTGTCCACGCTCAATGCGCTGCCAAGCAACGCGACCGCAAGCCGGGTCGACGAGCTCGCCGACGGCCGATTGATCTGCGTGACGAGGCAACCCATGCCCGGCGGCGGCTGGGTTGCAACGCATCTGGATGTCACCGAGCAGCGACGGACCGAAGCCAAGATCACGCATATGGCCCAGCATGACGCGCTGACCGACCTGCCAAATCGCGTATTGCTCAGGGAGCGGCTCGAGCACGCCCTTGCCATGACGTGCAGGGGCGGCGCGCACCTGGCGGTGCTCATGCTCGACCTTGATCGGTTCAAGGAGGTCAACGACACGCTCGGACATCCGGCAGGCGACGCGCTGTTGCAGGCCGTCGCCGCGCGATTGCAGGGGTGTGTGAGGGAAACGACGTTGATCGCCCGTCTCGGCGGCGACGAGTTCGCCGTCATCGAGTACGTGGAAAATCCCGTTGTGGAGGCGGTTGCGCTCGCCGAGCGAATCAAGAAGGCGCTTTGCGAGCCTTTCGATCTCGGCGACAACAGGGTGGTCGCCGGAACGAGCATTGGCATTGCGGTTGCGCCACGCGACGGAACCGATTCGGATGAGATTCTGAAGAGCGCGGACCTCGCACTGTACTCTGCCAAGAGCGGTGGACGCGGTTCTTTCCGCTTTTTCGAGCCGGAGCTCGACCAGCTCATGCACGCCCGCCGCAACCTCGAGCGGGATATGCGCTCTGCGCTTGCCAACGGTGAATTCGAACTGTGCTACCAGCCGCTCGTCAACCTCAAAAGCGGGAAGATCAGCGGCTTCGAGGCGTTGTTGCGATGGCATCATCCCGAGCGCGGCCTGGTCATGCCCGGTGAATTTATCCCGCTTGCAGAAGAGACCGGCCTGATCGCGCCGCTCGGGGAGTGGGTGCTGCGAACCTCGTGCGCGGAGGCCGCCAAATGGCCCGCCGATCTCGGGATCGCGGTAAACCTGTCAACGGCTCAATTCCGGAGCCAGGAGCTTGTTGCCGTCATTGTCGGGGCGCTTGCGAGTTCGGGAATTGCACCGGGCAGGCTCGAGCTCGAGGTGACCGAGACAGCCATCATGGACGACAGCGAAGTGGTGTTTGCCGCCCTCGGCCAGCTGCAAAAACTGGGCGTGCGAATTGCCCTCGATGATTTCGGCACCGGCTACTCGTCGCTGAGCTTTCTGCAAAAATTCCCGTTCGACAAGATCAAGATCGACCGCAGCTTCGTCAACGAACTGTCGAGCGCGCGCGAGGAATCCCGCCTGATCGCCGGCGCGGTGGTTCGGTTCGCCGTTAGCCTCGGCAAGACCACGACGGCCGAAGGCGTCGAAACCAGGGAACAATGGGACCTCCTCAGCGAGGCAGCATGCGCTGAAATGCAGGGCTATTACTTCAGCGCGCCGGTGCATGCCACCGAAGTCGAGCAAATGCTGCGCGCGGGGATCGAAGCCTCGGCAAACGCCGCGTAAGCCTATTGTAGGCCCGTGTCGCCGCTGGTGCGTTTCTTGGCGAGGTCCATCTCGGTCACTGCGATCAGGATTTCGGCGCGGGTTTTCAGATCCGGCGCTTCGAGCATCGCCTGTTTTTCCGCCGGGCCATAGGGCGACATCATGGCGAGCGCATTGACCAGCGCCTCGTTGGGTGCGCTTTCGATGCCTTCCCAATCCACTTTCAGATTGTTGGCTTTCAGAAAATCGGTCAGCACTTCGAGCAGCGCCTGGCGGTCCACGGCGTCCTCGCCCTTGCGCGCGGTGAAGTCGTCGGTGAAGGCGAAGAAGTCCACCTTGCATTGCCGGTAGGCGGTCAGAACCGTCATTTCCTCGATCACCCGAAAGCGCGCCACCCCCGTGAGTTCGAGGATGTAGCGGCCGTCGCCGGATTCGGCGAGCTGGGTGATGCGGCCGACGCAGCCGACTTTGAACAGCACCGGCCGCGACTCGTCCCTGGAGTGGGAAATATCCGGCTGGATCATCCCGATCAGCCGGTGGCCATCGCGCAAGCTGTCGTCGACCATGGAGAGATACCGCGGTTCGAAAATATTGAGCGGCATCTG
>Ga0310811_10000966_pt1 | contig 36871 bp, 32 predicted proteins | sample YCmetagenome_FD_207642 | JGI IMG/M metagenome (GOLD analysis project Ga0310811, IMG submission 207642) | Soil microbial communities from experimental microcosm in Duke University, North Carolina, United States - YC | ecosystem: Engineered > Artificial ecosystem > Soil microcosm > Unclassified ... | reverse complement strand
GGGGCGGCATGGGTGGGTGACGGCTCCTTCCGGAACGGGTTCCGCTTGTGCTAGCTTACCCGAAGCGAACCGGACGACGTTCCGGTTAGTTCGCCACTTCAACGGGAGCAGCACATGCACGTCTTCGTCACCGGCGGCTCCGGGCAGACCGGCCCCGCAATCGTCTCCGAACTGATCTCAGCTGGTCACTCCGTCACCGGCCTGGCCCGCTCGGACGCATCCGCCGCGCGATTGCAGGCGCTCGGCGCCCGGCCGCACCTCGGATCGCTTGATGACCTCGATGCGCTCGAGCGCGGCGCGAAGGACGCCGACGGCGTGGTGCACATGGCCTTCGGCGGCGACTACGCCGACCCGCAGGATTTGATCCGCCGCGACTGCACCGCGATCGCCGCGCTCGGCCGCGCCCTGGCAGGTACCGGGAAACCGCTGGTGAGCACCTCAGGCACGCTGGTCATGAGCACCAACCAAGTGAGCACCGAGCAGGATCCGCCGAACCCGGACTCGATCGCGGCCTTCCGCATCCACGGCGAACGGGCCTGCCTGCGCCTGGCCGACGACGCGGTCCGCTCCAGCGTCGTACGCCTCGCCCCGACCGTGCACGGCCCCGGCGACTACGGCTTCATCCCGGCCCTGATCGCCGCCGCGCGCCGCAACGGCCGGTCGGCCTACATCGGCGACGGCACCAACCACTGGCCGGCGATCCACCGCCTCGACGCGGCCCGCCTGTTCCGCCTCGCCCTGGAGAAGGCCCCGCCCGGAACGGTATTTCACGGCGCAGGCGAAGGCGCCGTCACCATCCGTGCCATCGCGGAGCACATCGGTCGCGTCCTTGAGATCCCGACCGTCTCCCTCACCCCTGAGCAAGCAGCCGAACACCTCGGCAATCCGCACCTGGCCCGCTTCTTCGCCCTCGACGTGCCGGTATCGAGCACCTACACCCAGTCCCTGCTGGGCTGGACACCGATTCACCCGACGCTCCTGGAGGATATGAGCAGCACGGACTACTTCACCCCGGAGGCCAGCGCACGCGCCGAGGCGGTCTGGCTGCCGCATCACGGTTCCTAGCTTCAGCACTCCACAACAGCAGACCATGATGTGCAGATACTTCTTCCCGGCTGGGATGAAGCACCTGATTCGAGATCACGCGTTCCGAAGCGGGGAGTATTTTCGAGGTGAAGGCGACCACATCGCGCCCGCGTCTTCTCGTCTCGTCTGACGGGCGGGTGTGGTCGGACATGCCGGATCGCGGCTGTCGGCGGACCTGGCCGAGGCCACGGGACTGGAGTCCGGGTTCGTCGGCACCTCAGCATGCCCTCAAACCAAGCACACCGACCAACCGCCGAACAGCCGACTCAGCCCACGAACTCACACGCCTCGTGAGAGACGGAGGCTAGTCCGCGAGAGGCGGGAAGAGCTTTCCTTTGAGGACGGGCGAGATCGGCCGGCCGCTACAGCGGCGACGACGCCGGTGATCGGCGGCTGGATGTCGATGGTCAGCGGCTTGATTCCTACGTCTCCGCGGCGACCGCCGCCTTCAACTCGTGGACCGGATCAGCGGTCTGAGCACCGCCGTCCGCAGTCGCACTCGCGCCGCCGACCAGCGCCTGCGCCTTCTCCGCCGCCCGCCGGGCCACGTCCTCGAACTCGGCCGCCGTCGCCAGATCGGCGAGGGCGGCCCAGCGGGCGGCCGCACCCGCGGCGTCCCCGGAGCCGCGCTGGACGGCGACGAGCCAACCGGTGGCGGCCTCCAGGTCGGCGAGCAGCGGGCGGCGGCGGGGGTCGGCCGGATCGGCGGTGTGGATCAGCTGGGCGAGGGTGTCGGCCCCCTCCGCGGCCACGCGGAACGCCTCGGGAAGCAGTTCGGTGAGGATCTGCTCGTCGGCGGGCTCCGGGTCGAACAGCAGCTCGACGCGCAGTATCTTGGCGCGGGCCTGCCGCGCCACCATCGCGGGGTCGGCGACCGGCGGCACCCGCTCCGGGACGGGCTCGCCGCGCGCGACGGCGTGCTGCGCGGAGCGCTCCTCCCGCTCGGCCAGGAGGGTGAGCTCCTTCTCGATGGCCGTGCCGATGACGCCGACGGCTTCGTTGAGCATCGTCATGGCGGACTTCGGCGTCGTGGGGGCCAGCGACTCGGCCGAGTGCACGAGAGAGGCGAAGTGCGGCTCCCAGGTGCCGAGCGTGTCCGCGAGATAGATCGCCTGGCTGTAATCGTCGAAGGCCTGCTGGCTGTCGCCGAGGAACTGGAAGGCTCGGCCGATGTCGTGCCAGATCCACGCCACCGTGACGCGGTTCCACTCCGGCAGCTTCGCGAGCAGGTCCTCGATGAGCGCGTCGGCCTCGTCGCAGCGCTCCAGCAGGCGCAGGCAGACGAACTTGCCCGCCACCGCGCGGCGCAGCGCCCGGCGCGCGTCGCGGCTGGACCAGCCGTCCACGCCGGTCGACCCGCCGCCGGCCTCTCCGGCCCCGCCCGGCCCGTCGCCGGCGAGCTCGCGGATCACGGGCTCGTAGACGGCCAGGGCCAGGTCGTAGCGCCCGGCGCGCACGTGCACGTCGCCGATCAGCGCCCGCGCGGCGGCCGCGCCCTCATCGTCGTCGGCGGCCAGCATCGCGGCGGCCTCGCGGGCCGCGGCGAGCAGTTCGTCGTCGCGATCGGTCTCGGCGCCCAGCTGCTCGCGGATCGCCTGCGCCTGCAGCAGCCGAAACCTGCCGGCGTTCTTGGCGTTGAGGCCCGCGTTCAGCCGAATCGCCTCGACCGCGGCGAGCTCGGCGTCCTCGAACAGGTCCGCGTCGAGCAGGTTTCCGCCGCGCCGGGCCTCGCGTTCGGCCTGCTCGAAGAACATCAGCGCGTCGCGGTACGCGTCCCGGGACTTGGCGTACCAGAAGTCGACCTTCCGCGTCGCCGAGCGGACGAACTCGTGTTCCAGGCCGTAGCGCGCGTACAGGCGGCTCATCTGCTGCCGGTAGAAGCCCCACGCGTCGAGCAGCGTCGCCCACGGCGCGTGCGCCACGCACTTGTCGAGGTAGAGCTCGTTGGCGGCGCTGAACTTCGCGTTCGTCTCGGTGTTGTCCATGATCTGGTTCGGGTCCGCGCCGAACGCCATGATCTCGGTCGTCGAGTCCAGCCGGAAGTCCTCGACGAGGATCTGCAGCAGCTCGCCATCCTCCATCCGGCCCGCCGCGTGCTCTGCGCGGGCGCGGTCGACCACGGCGTCCCGCTCGGCGAACGCGGCCGCCCGATCGCCGGTCAGGAACGCGCACATGGACGCCAGCATGCGGCTGTACATGCCCTGGCCTGCCCGCCCGGCCTGCTCCCACAGCTCGGCGGCGCGCATCCACATCGTCCGGGAGGAGGCGTAATCCCCGTCCCTGACCAGCACGTTCGCGCGGTATCCGGCCAGTCGCGCCTGGTCGGCCGGCGAGCGCGGCGTGCCGAGCGCGGCGACCCTGGCCCAGGCGCCGTCCGAGTGCGGGTGGTCCAGGAAGTCGAGCACGCGCGCCTCGGCGAGCAGCGCGTCCTGCGCCGACCAGCCCTTGGGCAGGTCCTCGAGGTTCGGCGGCGCGGCCCACGGCGCGGGCACCGGAGGCAGGACCGAGTCCCAGAACGGGTCGTTCTCCTCCTCCTCCGGCAGGTCGATCTTGTCCAGGATGCTCTCCCGGAACGGCTCGAGCTGCTCCTCCAGCTCCTTGCGCGCCTCCGGGCTCGCGGCCGCGGCGACGTACGCGTCGAGCCCGGCCTCCAGCCGGTCGCGCAGCCGGGCGACGGTGGTCTCGCCGCGGTCGGCCAGCGTGACCGGCAGCAGGCCGTGCCCGCGCGCCACGAGCAGGTGCAGGAACTGCAGGACACGGCCCTGATACCAGAACACGTCGTCGTCCATCGGCACGTCGAGCACCTCGACGTGGTCGTGGATGATGCGCAGCATCGCCACGACGTCCCGCGCCTTCTCCGCGTAGATCATGTGCAGGTCCAGGCAGCGCCACTGCTTCGTGTCGCGGCGCACGAGCGGGTAGCCGAGCCGGTGGTTGAGCCGCGCCTGCGCGTACCGGCCGAGCCGCGTCGAGAGGTGCGTCAGCTCCGCGTGCGCCTCGGCCCGGTGGTCCTCGGCGCAGCGCTGGTCGGCCAGGTCCAGCACCGAGCGCCACAGCTCCGCCGCGCGTTCGAGGGACCCGCCGCCGGTCTGGTACCACTGGGCCGCGATCATCGGCCCGTTCGCGTCGCAGCGTGCGCCGTAGTCGCCGGGCTCCTCGACCAGCAGTTCGACCTGCTCGGTCGCCAGGTCGTTCTCGCCGCGCCGCCGGTGGTAGAAGAAGCGGGACCGGTAGACGGCGCGCAGGCTGTAGCCGTACTTCCGGTAGAACGCCTCCATCACGTTGAACCTGACCAGCACCTCGCGGTCCGGCACGTCCGGGTCCGCGGCCAGCGCGTTGAGCGTCGGGCCGAAGGTCGTGCGCAGGTTGAAGCGCACGTACGGGTCGATCTCGTCCTCCTCCGCGAGGAACCGCTCCCACGCCTTGTCGAAGAACTCGATCATGCGGGGCTGGTCGCCGGTCTCCATGTAGTCGTCGGAGATCCAGACCAGCACCTTGACGTGGAACGACGGGTCGCCGGCGGTCTCCGCGGCCGCGAGCAGGGCGTGGTGGCCGGCGATCCGCTCGGGCCCGTAGGGCAGCTCGTCGAGCTCGTCGAAGCGCTCCTTGAGCACCTCGAGCCGCGTCGTCGACATCACCTCACGCCCTCCCGTCGCCCGGCTCGAACCCGTCGATCCGTACCATCAGATCCTTGACGATCTCGGCGAAGCCCTCGCCGCCCGCCGCCTCCAGCTCCTCCGCCAGCGCGCGCAGCCGTTCGACGGCCGAGCGCGGCGAGCCCGAGCGGGCCGCCTCCAGCTCGCCGAGCAACAGCGCGGCGTCGGCCAGCCGCCGGTGGAGCCCGAACGGCCGCGCGCCGTCGTGCGCGAACCGGAAATCCGCGCCCTGGCGCAGACCGGCGTACGCGGCGGCCGCGTCCTGCAACGCGTGCCGCTGCCGGTCGCGGGTGAGCTCGGCGCGCTGCAGGTGCGTCTCGGCCAGCTCGATCCGCAGCTCGCCGCGGTTCGGCTCCGGCTCGTCGTTCAGCCGCAGGACCAGCGCAGAGCCCGCCCGGTCCATCAGCTCGAGCGCCCGCCGCGGGTCGCCGTCCCGGATCAGCCAGGCCGCCGAGCGCAGGCAGCGCACCCGGGTGCGCAGCCGGTCCGGATCGCCCTCGGCCAGGTCGGCGGCCCGCAGGAACGCCTCGTACGCCGGCTGCTCCTGATCGCAGTCCCGCAGCGTGTACGCCGTGTTGACGGTGACCTCGAAGCGGCCCTCGCCGTCCTCCCACGCCGCGGTCCGGCGGCCGAGCCGGTCGAGCACGGCCAGGCCCTCCGCCTCCTCGCCGGACTGCAGCAGCGCACGCGCGTACTGGAGCGAGTGGTTGGCCAGCTCTCGGCCCTGGCTGTGCGGATGCCAGTACTCGTCGTCATCGAGCTCTGCGAACGAGCGCTGGTAGAGGGCGATCGCGCCGCTGCGCCGCCCCACGTACGCCAGGGCGTCGGCGCCCTGGAGGCGGGCCATCGCCGCCTCGGCGTTCCGGTCTTCCGCCGCGTACATGCTCGCCGACTCGAGGGCGGGCAGGATCGCCTCCGCCTCCCGGCCGTCCAGCTCCCACAGCGCGTTCGCCAGGGTCAGCGCCGCCGCGCCGCGCAGCAGGGTGTCCACGCAGTCCATCACCGCGGCCCGCGCGTACCGCACCGCCGCGGCCTTGTCGCCCTCGGCGCCGACCAGCCGGGACAGGTTCATCTCCGCGCGCGCCGCGTACCACGGCGCATTGGCCGCCACCGAGCGGTCGACCACCTGGCGCAGCGCCGGGCCGACCTCCTCCATCTCGCCGGCCTGGTAGAGCATGTCGGTCAGCGCGTACAGGTCCTCCATGCCGGGGACCTCGAGGTGCGCGGCGGCCGGCTCGGCGTACGGCGGCGGCTCGTGCGACGGCTCGCGGATGGTGCTGCGCGTCGCCAGGTCGAACGGGGCCAGCGAGTGCTGCCGCAGCCGGCGCATCCGCAGCCGCGCAGCGTAGTGCGGCTCGCGCCCGGCCTCCTGCTCGGCACGCCCGATGCGCACGGCCAGCGAATCCAGCTCTGCGTCCACGAAGCCGCGCAGCACGCCGACGGTCAGCTCCTCGCCGGTCGGCATGTGCGCGCCCGGCGAGGGCGGCATCGGCACCGGCAGCTCCGCGTGCCCGAGCGCCACGAGCCGGGCCAGCAGCACGCTCGCGCCGGTCAGGAACTCGGCCTGCGCGGCATGGCCCGGCGCGGGCTCGGTGAGCCAGTCGGCGTGCTCGGCGAGCAGCTCGAGCCCGCGGTGCTCGGGGCCGGCCAGTGCGCAGAACTCCAGGTGCTCGCCGATCGCGGCGCGGAACCGGGGCTTGCGGCGCGCGATGCGGTAGCCGTGGCGGTGGTAGTGGATCGCGTCGTCGAGCCGGTCCTGGCGCACGAGCACCATCAGCGCGGCACCGTAGACGCCGTGCGGCTGGTGTTCGCAGACCAGGTCCCCGGCGAGGACCGGCTCCCAGAGCTCCAGCGCCTGCTCGTCGTGCCGCTGCGCCGCCGCCTCCGCGCCCTCGGCGTGCCGGGCGCACGCCGTGCAGCCCGGGTCCCGGCCCATCTGGGCGCCGAGCCAGCTCTCGAACACGCGCCTGTCCCTCCCGCCTCTTCCACCCCTCCGGCAGGCCGCACCGGAGCCACGGCGGACCAAACTACCGCACGCCGACCCACAGATCGTCTTGCCGTCCAGCGGGCAACTGGACACGATCCCCCGAGCGTCCAATAGAGTCGGATGAGGTACTCGGATCAATCGCGAGACGGACGAGGCGGTACGGGAGAGATGGCGGACGCACCGGTCGACGGCCGGGACCCCGGGACCGGGGAGCAGCCGGAGGCCGTGGCCGAGGGGCAGGCCGAGCGGAGGACGGACGCGGCCGCGTCCGAGCCCGAGGCCGGGCGGCGGGAGCCGGAGGGTGAGCCGGACGGGGCGCAGGACGAGGACGCCGAGGAGCCGGCGGACGATGAGGACGACGCGGACGAGGAGGAGCCCCCGGCGACGGAGTCGGTCAAGGGATCCTTCGACGCGTTCGCGCCCAAGGCCAAACCCGCCCCGATCCCGGTCTCCGAGGCCCCCGAGGTCGAGCCCGAGGACGAAGACGGGGACGGCGGGAACGGGGACGGCGAGCGGCCGTCCGCCGACTCCGGCGCGCCCGAGCCCGACGGTGAACCCGAGGACGACGGGGACGACGAGGACGGCCTGCGGACCCAGGTCGTCTCGCTCCCCGCCGACGACGAGGACGAAGACGGCGGGCAGGACGGGTCCGAGGACTCCGCCGCCGAGGCCCGGGACGAGGAGGGCGAGGACGGCCCGGTGCCGCCCGCGCCGCCGGCCACCGAGGCCGAAGAAACCACGCTGATACCGAAGGTCACCGAGCCGCGCGCGGGCGAGACGACCGTCCTGCCGCCGGTCTCGGCCCCGACCCCGGGTATGCGGCACCGTCCGTACACCTCCGCCCCCGCGGGCTACGGCGGCGGCCGCTCGGCCAGCACGTCCTGGAGCAGCCCGGAGCAGGCGCCTGCCGATCCGGCCCTGCCCGGCCAGGCCGACGCCCAGCAGACGCGGGTGCAGCCCGCCGTGTCCGGCGCCGACGCGCAGGAGACGCGGGTCCAGCCGTCCGTGCTGGGCGTGGCCCCGCAGACCGGCGCCGCGCGCGGCTACCGGCCGCCGGAGTTCCACAAGGTGGACCAGGGCCGCTCCCAGCTGCCGCCTCCGCAGAACTTCAAGCTGGACCGGCGCGAGCTCGAGGAGGACGGCGAGGTCTCCCATCGGAAGCTGGGCCGCCGCGCCCTGATCGCGGGCGGCGGCATCGCGGTCGCCGCGGTCGCCGGGTTGACCGCCGCCGGCGTCATCAAGCTTCCCGGCACGACGCCGAAGGTGCCGACCGTGGGCTTCGCCCCGGCCACCAACTCCGGCGCCTCCTCCGCGACGCAGACCGGCACCGCGTTCCTGACGGCGTGGCAGAACGGCGAGCTGGAGACGGCCGCGAACATCACCGACAATCCGACCGAGTCGCTGGCCGCGCTCACGTGGTACAAGGAGAACCTCGGCGTCGTCGGCCTGGTGCTGAACCCGAACGCGGCCAACAGCGTCGGCTGGATGACCTTCGCGATCACCACGCAGGCCGGCTCGCCGATGGGCCAGTGGCAGTACCAGAGCGGCTTCGCCACCTACTCGAAGCAGATCGACGGCTACACCCGCTGGTTCGTGCAGTGGACGCCGGAGATCCTCTACGCCTCGCTCAAGTCCGGCTACCAGCTCAAGATCAAGAAGACTCCGGCCTCGGTCAAGGGCGTGGCGGACCGCAACGGCACGCTGATCGACACCACGGCGCACCCGAGCCTCGCCAGCCTGGTCAATGTGCTGATCAGCAAGGCGACGGTGACCGGCGCGACCGACGGCCAGCAGATCATCATGGTCAACGCCAAGGGCAACCAGGTCGCGACGGTCGCCACGCTGACCGACCCGATCAACAACGGCACCGTCGCCAGCACGCTCGACATGAAGGTGCAGGCGGCCGCGGAGTCCGCGGTCACCTTCAAGGGCAGCAGCGCGATGGTGGTCATCCAGCCGTCCACCGGACACATCCTGGCGATCGCGAACAACACGACCAGCCAGTACTACGACAACGCGCTGCTGGCGCGGGTCGCGCCCGGATCGACATTCAAGATCATCACGTCGACGGCGCTGCTGAACGCGGGCGTGGTCACCACGAGTACCAACGCGCCGTGCCCGACCACGCTGACCGTCGAGAGCGTCGTGCTGCACAACTCCGAGGGCGAGGGCGGCAACTACACCTACGCCGAGGATTTCGCACGGTCCTGCAACAACGCGTTCTCGAGCTTCTACAGCAACTCCAAGGTGACGCAGAACCTGCTGTCCGACACGGCGAAGAAATACTTCGGCCTGAATCAGCAGTGGGACATCGGCGTCGGCGAGTCCGCCCAGTACATGAACGTGCCGACCAATCTGAGCGGCGCGGGGCTCGCGGAATCGCTGGTCGGCCAGGCGGACGTGGTTTCCTGTCCGCTGGCGATGTGCTCGGTGGCCGCGACGGTGATGACCGGCACGTTCAAGCAGCCGATCGTCGTGCCGAAGCAGACGCAGATCACCGCCACGGCGCTGCCCTCGCACACGCAGTCCGCGCTCAAGACGATGATGTCCGAGGTCATCTCGCAGAGCTACGGGACGGGGGCCGGCGTCGGCTTCCCGAACAACGGCCACTTCTTCGCCAAGACCGGCACCGCGGAAGTCGGCAGCGGCCCCGGCCTGTACAACAACAGCTGGTTCGTCGTGTTCGACGACCAGCACGACATCGCGATCTGCGCGCTGAGCATCAAGGGCGGCTACGGCGCCTCGACGGCCGCGCCGGAGTGCCTGACGGTGTTCAAGAAGCTCGGCTACGCCTGAGCGCTCAGGACGCGTCAGAGGGGCCCGCGGCGCCGCGGGCCCCTTTCTGCGTTCTCCCTGACCCGCCTACGCGGCAGTGAACTCCTGGTGGGCCGTGCCGAGCCCGTCGATCTCCAGCTCGACCACGTCGCCGGCGCGCAGGTACGGCTTGTCCGGCCGGCCCAGCGCGACGCCCGCCGGAGTGCCGGTGTTGATCACGTCGCCCGGCTCCAGCAGCATGTACTGGCTCAGATACCAGACCACGTACCCGACGTCGAAGATCAGGTTCGCGGTGTTGCCGTCCTGGCGCCGCTCGCCGTTGACGGACAGCCGCAGGCCCAGCTCACCCGGGTCGCCGGCCTCGTCCGGAGTGACCAGCCAGGGCCCGAGCGGGTTGAAGGTCTCGCAGCTCTTGCCGAGGTCCCACTGGTTCGAGTACTCGGTCTGGAACTCGCGCTCGGAGACGTCGTTGCTGATCGCGTACCCGGCCACGTGCCCGAGCGCGGCCTGCGGGCTCTCCAGGTAGCGCGCCTCGCGGCCGATCACGATCGCGAGCTCGACCTCGTAGTCCGTCTTCGTCGACCCGCGCGGGATCAGCACCGCGTCGTTCGGCCCGACGACGGTGTACGACGCCTTCAGGAACACGACCGGCCGCTCCGGGATCTTCGCCCCGGTCTCCTCGGCGTGGTCGCGGTAGTTCAGGCCGATGCACACGACCTTCCCGGGCCGGGTCACCGGCGCCCCGATCCGCAGCTCCCCGGCGTTCGGGATCTCCGGCAGCGTCCCGGCCCCGAGGGCGGCGCGGACCCGGTCGACGCCGTCCCCGGCCAGGAAGGCCCCGTCCACGTCCGCGGTCAGCTCGGAGATGTCCAGGATCCGGCCGTCGTCAGCGCGGACCGCGGGAATCTCCCGGCCCGGCGCACCCACTCGCAGCAGTTTCATGCCGCGAGCCTAGGGGCGCGGCGGCGCACGGTGCAAGAAATTCATCGGATGTCTTGCGTCTCGGAAGGGCAGGCCGCGCACGGGGGCGAAGCGGATACCCTCGTGGGGTGCCCGAGCTGATCCGCATCACCGACCCCGCCGACCTGCGCCTCGCCGACTACATCGGCCTGACCGACATGGAACTGCGCAAGCGGACCGAGCCCGAGTCTGGCCTGTTCATCGCCGAGGGGGAGAAGGTGATCCAGCGCGCGGTCGCCGCCGGGCACCCGATGCGATCGATGCTGCTCTCGGACAAGTGGCTCCCGCTGATGACCCCGGTCCTCGAGGAGACCGGTGCCACGGCGTACGTCGGCTCGCCCGGGCTGCTGGAGGAGGTGACCGGCTTCCACGTGCACCGCGGCGCGCTGGCCGCGATGCAGCGCAAGCCGCTGCCGGAACCGGCCGCCGTGCTCGACGGCGCGCGGCGCATCGTCGTGCTCGAAGGCGTCAACAACCACACCAACGTCGGCGCGATCTTCCGCGGCGCGGCGGCCCTCGGCATGGACGCCGTGCTGCTGGCCCCCGACTGCGCGGACCCGCTCTACCGCCGGTCCGTGCGCGTCTCGATGGGCACGGTGTTCGCGATCCCGTGGACGAAGCTCGAGCCCTGGCCCCAGGCGCTCGACCTGCTCGCCGAGCACGACTACCGCCGCATCGCCCTCACCCCCGCGCCCGATGCCGTGGACCTGCGCGAACTGCGTCTCGCGAAGGCCGAGAAGGCGGCCCTCTTCCTCGGGTCCGAGGGCGACGGCCTCAGCCCCCGCGCCTTCGCGGCCTGCGATCTGAAGGTCCGTATCCCGATGGCCGCCGGAGTCGACTCGCTCAACGTCGCCGCCGCGGCCGCCGTCGCCTGCTACGCGCTCGCCGACTGACGCGCCGTTCGACGCCGCTCGATACCGGTCGGCTCGTCCGTTCGACGCTCAGCGGGTGCGGGCCCGAGCACGCGCGGCCAGAGTTGATCCATGCGGAGCGGCTCGGGCGAAGTGAGGGGCGTCCGGGCCGTCGGCGACCGGCTCTACCGGCGCCGTCGCCTCGTGCTCGGGATCGCCGCCGCGCTGCTCGTACCGGTGCTGTGCGGCGGCGGAATCCTGATGTACCTCTCCGAGCGCAGCGCGAAGAGCGCCGGCGCCGTCGTCGGCGATCCTTCCCAGCCCGACCGCATCGAGCTGTATGTGACCGCGCAGGGGGTCGACGCGGCCCAGCAGCGGCTTCTGCTGCGCGTCGAGATCATTCCGCACGGCACGCTCGCCGCCTCAGGCCTCGATGTCCCCGCGAAGTCCCTCTCGCTGTTCACCAGCTCGGCGACGAAGGCCCAGATCGACTTTCCCGCCGGGCACCCGGCCTCCGCCCAGGACCTCGACGTGAGCATGTACGACGGCACCGTCTCGGACTACCCCTTCGACGGATACGACGCGCAGGTCGCGTTCGCCGCGACCATGGACGGCCAGAGTGTGCCGATCGAGATGACCTTCGGCGAGATCGATCCCGTATTCCATATCGCCGTTCTCGACAGCAGGTACGGGAACTCGACGGCAGATCTGACCGTGCACGTCTCGCGCTCGCAGGGCACGCAGCTGTTCGCCGGCTTCCTGATGGTGGTGATGTGGGCGCTGGCGCTGTCCGTGCTCGCCGGCGCCTGGATCCTCGTGACGCGGCGCCGCGGTCTCGACTGGACCGCCCTCGGCTGGATGGCCGCGACGCTCTTCGCCCTCGCCGGGATGCGGAACACCGCCCCCGGCACCCCGCCGATCGGCTGCATCCTCGACTATGCGGCGTTCTTCTGGGCCGAGTTGCTGACCGCGGTCGGCGTGGTGATGGCCTGCGCGCTGGGCGCGGTCATCGAGCGTCGGCGCGAGCCAGGGGAGTGGTGAGTTCGCAGAGATCCGCGGCCGCGGCGCTCAGCAGCTCGTCGATGTCCTGATCCGGGTCGGCGAACCAGAGCGCTGCGGCGTGCGCGTAGACGGCCATGCCGATCCGCGCGGTCAGCGAGGCGGTGGGCGCGGGCGTACCCCGCTCGCGCAGGGCCGCGGCCAGTGCCTCGGTGAGGATCACGGTCTTCGTCAGCTGACGCTCGCGCAGCTGCGGGTTGGCAGCGATGACGCGGCGCAGCGGCTCGGACAGATGCCGGTTCCCGGCGATGAACGGCAGTGTGGACCGGAACGCCCACAGCAGCGCGGGCAGCGGCGCGAGGTCGCTCGGAGCCTCCGCCACACCCGCCGTCAGCCTGTCGCGCAGCCCGCTCTCGCCCTCGAAGAGGACCTCGCGCTTGTCGGCGAAGTGCCGGTAGAAGGTGCGCTCGGTGACGCCCGCCCGGGCCGCGATCTCGGCGGTGGTCACCTGGTCGAAGCCGTGCCGCTCGTACAGCTCGAGGGCTGCTTGCTGCAGGCGCAGGCGCGCCGGTCCTCCATCGCGGGGCATCCGACCAGTATAGACGCGTAGCGACAGTATCTGACGTCACAACGCGGTGACGTAGTGACAGTGCCTGACGCTACCTGCTAGCCTGAGACGTAGTGACAGTCACTGTCGCTAACTCTGCCCGAAGTCCCCTTCAGGAATTCAAGGAGGCCGTCATGGCCATGAATGCGATCCGCTTCCACGAGTACGGGGAGCCGGCCGAGGTGCTGCGGATGGAGCAGGTCGACATCCTCGAACCCGGTCCCGGCCGGATCCGGGTGAAGGTGCACGCCTGCGGGCTGAACCCGGCCGACTGGGCCCTGTGCCGCGGGCTGTTCCCGGGCACGCTGCCGCGCGGCGTCGGGCTGGAGGTTTCCGGCACGGTCGACGCCGTCGGCGAGGGCGTGGCCGACGTCGCCGTGGGAGACCCCGTGCTCGGCGCCGCCGACTACGCCGCAGGCCACAGTGCCGGCGCGGCCGACTTCGCGATGCTGAAGCACTGGGCCCCCATGCCCGCTGACCTCGACCCGATCCAGGCCGCGGCGCTGCCGATGGCGGTCGAGACCGCGTCGCGTGGCCTTGCGGGCCTCGGCGTCGAAGCCGGACAGACGCTCCTGGTGCACGGGGCCGGAACGATGATCGGGTTCGGCGCGGTCCAGATCGGCCTGCTCCACGGCGCGACGGTGTACGCGACCGCAGGTGAGACGTACGCCGAACGCCTCCGCGCGCTCGGCGCGACCGTGACGTCGTACGGCGGCGGAATGGTCGAGCGGGTGCTCGAGGCGGCCGGCGGACCGGTCGACCGGATCCTCGACACCGCACCGCCGAGCGGCGTGCTGCCCGATCTCGTCCGGATCGCCGGGGGACAGGCGCGCCGGGTCTTCACCGTCACCGACTTCGCCTCCGCCGGCCCGCTCGGCGTGCGCAGCGTCTTCGACGCGGACCAGCCGAGGAGCCCGGGCTACGAGGTCCTCGGCGAGTACGCGCAGCTCGCGGCCGCCGGGAAGTTCACCATCCCGGTCGCACGCACGTTCCCGCTCGCGGAATGGCACACCGCGCTGGAGATCAGCGAAAGCGGGCACGCCAGGGGCAAGCTCGTGCTGCTGCCCTGAGGTGCCCGCAGCCGTCGGTGCCGCGACCACCGCTTCGGCGGCCCGGGGTCAGGCCCCTATGGCGGCCAGCCGTTCGGCGCGCAGCTTCTCGTGCCAGACGTCGTCGGCCTTCGTGGGGGCCGGGTCGCCGTCCACCCAGCCGAGCAGCAGGTCGGCGAGCGCCGGGTTGCGGGCGAGGACCGGGCCGTGCAGGTACGTGCCGACGATCCGGCCGGCGTGCGCGCCGTCCACGCCCGTCCCGGCGCCGTTGCCGTTCCCGGAGCGCACGGTGGCGAGCGGCTTCGCATCCGGGCCGACCGCCGTCGTGCCCATGTGGTTCTCGAAGCCGGTCAGCCGCGGCAGCGGCTTGCCGCCCACGCTCAGCGCCGGGTCCGGCTGCGAGACGACCTCGCCGACGCAGCGCACCGTGCCGCGGCTCGAGGTGACGTCCAGCAGGCCGAGGCCCGGAAGCGTGCCCTGCTCGTCGTCGTAGAACGAGTGCCCCAGCAGCTGGAAGCCCGCGCACACGGAAAGCACCGTGGCGCCGCCCTCGACGGCGCGCTGCAGCCCGTCGTCCTTGCGCAGCCGCTCGGCCGCGAGTCGCTGCGGCCGGTCCTCGCCGCCGCCGATCAGGTATATGTCGCCCTGCACCGGCAGCGGCTGGTCGCTGCGCACGTTCAGCTGCTCGACCTCGTGCCCGCGCAGCCGCGCCCGGTACGACATGATCAGGGCGTTGCCCTGGTCGCCGTACGTGGAGAGCAGGTCCGGGTAGATCCAGACGATGCGCAGCGCGCTCTGTCCGGCCATGGTCCTCAGGCCCCGACTTTCTGTCGCAGTTGCTGGAACGCGGTGTAGTTCGCGATGACGTCGATCGCCCCGGCCGGAGCCGCGTCCACCGCCGCCTCCACGTCGTCGAACACCTGGAAGTCCACGCCCGCGACCTGCAGGCGCACCGCCAGGTCGAGCCGCCGCTGGCCGATCACCAGCACCCGGTGCCCGACGAGGCGGGTGTAGTCCACGTCCCACAGCCACGAGGTGTCCGTGCCGTCCGCGGACAGCGCGTTCACCGACAGCAGCACCGGGCCGGCGGGCGCCGCGCCGCGCGGCGAGACCAGGTCGAAGGTCTCCAGCCAGCCGGCCGGGTTCTTCGCCAGCAGCAGCCGCAGCGTCCTGCCGCGGTATGTCACCGTGTCATACCGGCCGGCCACGGCCGTGACGTGCTCCATGCGCTGTATCGCCACCTGGGCCTCGACGCCGAACACCGCGGCGGTCGCCGCCGCGCTCACCGCGTTCGCCCGGTTGGCGCGGCCCGGCAGCTTCAGGCCGGTCAGCCCGACCCGGGCGCCGTCCGGGGCGACCAGTTCGTCGCCGTCCAGCGCCCACTGCGGCTGCGGACGGCGCATGTCGCACGATCCGCAGCTCCAGTCGTCCGAGTCCAGGTGCAGCACGCCGCCGCACTGCGGACAGGACCAGGCGTCGTCCTTCCAGCTCTGCCCGACGGCCACCCACACGACGTCGCGCGCCCGGCCGGCCGCCCACACGACGAGGGGGTCGTCGGCGTTCGCGATCACCGTCGCCGGCGTCTCGGCCAGCCCGTCGCGCCACTTCTGGGCCATCATCCGCGTCTCGGCGGCCCGGTCCAGCTGGTCGCGCGAGAGGTTCAGCAGCGCGATCGCCCGCGGCTTCGTCTGCTCGGCGACACCCGGCAGGTACTTCTCGTCGACCTCTATGACCGCGAACTCGGCGTCCCGGTCGTCGGCCATCGCCGCCGTGATCCCGGCGGGCATGTTGGCCCCCAGCGCGTTCGACGCCACCGGTCCCTTGGCCCGCAGCGCCTCCGCGACCAGCCGGGTCGTGGTGGTCTTGCCGTTCGTCGCCGAGATCAGTACGCACGCGCGCCCGGCCGTGAGCCGCCGCAGCAGCTCGGGGTCCAGCTTCAGCGCGATCCGGCCGCCCACCACGGCCCCGGAGCCGCGACCGGCGGCCCGGGAGACCGCGCCGGTCAGCTTCCCCGCGGCTACCGCCACCTTCGCCCGCGCGGGCAGCTGCGCCCCGGCCAAGGCGGGCCCCGAAGGTTCAGTCATCGTCACTCGTCCACCACACAGTTCGCCGTCCAGGGGTCCACGTGCACGCGGTCACCCTATCGAAGATCACCGACACTCCCGCGCGACGAGGTGGTTTCGGCAGTGCAACGCGTCCCGCACATCCACCTGTGTATCAGAACAGCGCCAGGTCCGCGCAGGTGCGGTTCGTGCGGCGGCGGTCCGACGCCGACTCCTCGGGTACCGCGATGTCCACCGGCTCGTTCAGGTCGAACAGGTCCACCGTGACGGCGTGGTCGTCCATCGGGTTGTCCGCCGGGGTCCAGTGCGGCAGCTCCAGCCGCAGCCGGGCGATCCTCGGGCCGGTCGGCTCGTCGGTCTCGTCGTCCCAGCCCGAGGGCTCGACCAGCGCGCTCACCAGCAGCACCATCGCGCCGTGGTCGCGCAGTTGGCGGGCGAGCCTGGCCACCCGGCCGTCCGGGTCGGTCGTCTTCGGCTTGAGCGTCACGGTGATCGGAGTCAGCTTGCGCTCCTCGACCTCCTCCGGCTTGCCCACGCTCAGGTTTCCTGCGGCGGCGCGCACGGCGGCCGCGAGCACGCCGGGGATCGCGTACGCGTGGATCCCGCAGGCGTCGGTCTCCGAGGTGTACTCCCAGCTCTGCTCCGCGTCCTCGGGCGCGTCCTGGACCAGCGGCGAGCGGAACGCGGTCGAGCCGCGCCGGACGTACTCGTACGTCGCCTTGCCGCGGATCACCGTCGCCCGGGACTCGCGCGCCGCGAAGTCCACCGCGCCCTCGACCATCACCGAGCCGGAGGCGTGCCGGCACTTCCACGTCGCCGACGTCGACGCGGCGGTCAGCGACTCCAGCAGGTCGGCGATCTCCTCGCCGCTCACCGGCGCGCCCTCGCGCGCGGGGTCGGTCTTGCGTCCGGGCAGCAGCCTTCTCAGCACCATGGCCGCAAAGGCTACCGGTCGAGCCTTAATGTATGGAAGACGTCGGCTGCGATCATCATGAGAACTCCGGGGCAGGTGGGAACGGACGTCGCCCGCGCCGTGATCCATCCGTTCCCCGATGACACCGAGCCGCGGCCGGTGGACGTCCGCCGCCTCCCTCCCGCTCCGTCTCCGATGACTCCGGGCAGGTCCGCCGTCCTGAGATGATGTCCCAGTGAACCTCTTCGACCACCTGCCGGACACGACCGACCCGGACTCCCTGTACTCCGCGTTCGAGGCCTGGGTCGCCGGCCGCGGCATCGGCCTCTACCCGGCACAGCAGGAGGCGCTGATCGAGTTGACCAGCGGCGGGAACGTCATCCTGGCCACCCCGACCGGCTCCGGCAAGTCCCTGGTCGCGGCGGGCGCGGTGTTCGCGGCCTTCGCCCGCGGGGAGCGGTCCTTCTACACCGCGCCGATCAAGGCGCTGGTCTCGGAGAAGTTCTTCGACCTCTGCGACGCCTTCGGCTCCGCGCAGGTCGGCATGATGACCGGCGACGCGTCGGTCAACCCGGGCGCGCCCGTCATCTGCTGCACCGCGGAGGTGCTGGCCAACATCGCGCTGCGCGACGGCGGGCGGGCCGAGGCCGGGCTCGTGGTCATGGACGAGTTCCACTTCTACGCGGACCCGGACCGCGGCTGGGCCTGGCAGATCCCGCTGCTGGAGCTGCCGCAGAGCCAGTTCCTGCTGATGTCGGCCACCCTCGGCGACGTCGAGCGCTTCGAGCTGGACCTCAAGCGGCGCACCGGCAAGGACACGGTCACCGTCCGCTCCGCCGAACGCCCGGTCCCGCTGTCGTACTCGTACCGGATGACCCCGCTGCACGAGACCGTCCAGGAGCTGCTGGAAGGCGGCCAGGCGCCGGTCTACATCGTGCACTTCACCCAGGCCGCGGCGATCGAGCGCGCCCAGTCGCTGATGAGCCTGAACGTGTGCTCGCGCGCGGAGAAGGACGCGATCGCCGAACTGCTCGGCGGCTTCCGGTTCACCACCCGCTTCGGCCGCACGCTCTCGCGCTTCATCCGGCACGGCATCGGCGTGCACCACGCGGGCATGCTGCCCAAGTACCGGCGCCTCGTCGAGCGCCTGGCCCAGGCCGGCCTGCTCAAGGTCATCTGCGGCACCGACACGCTCGGCGTCGGTGTCAACGTGCCCATCCGGACCGTGCTGTTCACCGCCCTGTCCAAGTACGACGGGCGCCGCTCCCGCCTGCTGCGCGCCCGCGAGTTCCACCAGATCGCCGGACGGGCCGGCCGCGCCGGCTTCGACACCATCGGCTACGTCGCCGCGCAGGCCCCCGACCACGTCATCGAGAACGAGCGCGCCCTCGCCAAGATCGGCGACGACCCGAAGCGGCGGCGCGGCTACACCCGGAAGAAGCCGCCGGAGGGCTTCGTCAACTGGAGCGAGCAGACCTTCGAGAAGCTCATCGACGCCGAGCCCGAGCCGCTCGTCTCCCGCTTCCAGGTCACCCACGCGATGCTGCTGGCCGTCATCGCCCGGCCCGGCGACGCCTTCGAGGCGATGCGCACGCTGCTGACGGACAATCACGAGCCGCGCGCCGCCCAGCGCAAGCACATCCACCGCGCGATCGCCATCTACCGCTCGCTGCTGGACGCGGGCGTCGTCGAGCGCCTGGAGACCCCCGACGAGACCGGACGGACCGTTCGCCTCACCGTCGACCTCCAGCAGGACTTCGCCCTGAACCAGGCGCTGTCCACCTTCGCCCTGGCCGCGTTCGACCTGCTCGACCCCGAGTCCGCCTCCTACGCGCTCGACCTGCTCTCCATCATCGAGTCGATCCTCGACGACCCGCGCCAGATCCTGATCGCGCAGGAGAAGAAGGCGCGCGGCGAGGCCATCGCCGCGATGAAGGCCGACGGCGTCGAGTACGAGGAGCGGATGGAGCGCGTCGCCGACATCGCGTACCCGAAGCCGCTCGAGGAGATGCTCGAGCACGCCTACGCCACCTACCGCCGCGCCCACCCGTGGATCGGCGACCACCCGGTCAGCCCGAAGTCCGTGGTCCGCGAGATGTACGAGCAGGCGATGACCTTCTCCGACTTCATCGCCGCCTACGACCTGGCCCGCGTCGAGGGCATCGTGCTGCGCTACCTGGCCGACGCCTACCGCACGCTCAGCCACACCATCCCCGAGTCGGTCAAGCGCGACGACCTCGTCGACCTGATCGAATGGCTCGGCGAGACGGTCCGGCAGATCGACTCCAGCCTCGTCGACGAGTGGGAGGCCCTGCGCAACCCCGAGGCGCACGCCGAGGCCCAGGCCGCCCTGGACGACGCGCCGCCCCCGGTCACCGGCAACCGCCGCGCCTTCCGGGTCCTCGTCCGCAACGCCCTGTTCCGCCGGGTCGAACTCGCCGCCCGCGACGAGGTCGAAGCCCTCGTCGCCCTCGACGCCGAGGACGCCGAAGGGCTCGAGCACACCGACGAGTGGACCGGCCCCTGGGAGTTCGACGACTGGGACGACGCGCTCGGCGACTACTTCGACGAGCACGAGGAGCTCGGCACCGGGCCCGACGCCCGCGGCCCCAAGCTGTTCGAGATCGAGGAGGGCCGCACCGTCTGGAAGGCCCGCCAGATCCTCGACGACCCCGCCCACAACCACGACTGGCACCTGCGCGCCGAGGTGGACCTCGCCGCCTCCGACGCCGCCGGCCGCGCCATCCTCCGCGTCCTCGAGTTCGACCGCTTCGACGGCTGAGCCCGGCGGATCCGCCGGGCGGCGCGCCGCCGCACGGCAGCCGGTCAGAACTCTGCGGTATCGATCGTCACTGCCATGACAGCCATCCCGCCTCCCTTCGACGTCGGGAACCCGACGGCTCCTCCGCAGCCGTCTTGATCAGACTGACACCCCGTCAGAATCCGCGGTGCGCACATCGGGAAGATCACCCCAATGGGCTAAAGTCCGGTGCCTGAGAACGCGGGAGAGGCGAAGGGGAGGGGAAGGACGGCCTCTAACGGGTGAATGGGGGAGACTGATCCCATGCTCGTCACGAACCACGTTCTGTCCGGCGCGATCATCGGGGCGACGGCGCGCGGCCCGTGGGCCGCCTTCGCCACGGGATTCGCCTCGCACCTGGTGCTCGACGCGATTCCGCACTGGGGGCGGTTCGACAGCCACGAGCACTTCATGCGGGTGGCGGTGGCGGACGGGCTGACCGGCCTGGCGGTGATGGGCGCGGCGACGGCGGCGGCGCGGCCGGCCGACCGGGCCGCGGTGTTCGCGGGGATGGCCGGCGCGGCGTTCCCCGACCTCAACAAGCCGTCGAAGATCTTCTTCGGGCACTCGTTCTTCCCGCGGCGCTTCGACGAGTTCCACGGCCGGATACAGGACGAGGCGCCGGACCGGTTCCGCAGCCACGAGCTCGTCGCGGGGGCGCTGTTCGCGGCCAGCTTCGCAGGGCTCGTACTCGCCGGGCGGCGGCGCGGCCGCAGGTGACGCCGGGCGGCGGCGCATTCAGCCGGGTGGCGCAGTGTGACGCGGCTCGCGCACCCCGGTTGTGACCCGGACGCAACGGCGCGGAAACCGGGGGCGGTTTGACTGGATCGTGCCGGGGCACGGACCGCTCGGCGGTGCGCCGGACGGAGAGGACATGAGTATGCTGCTCAGGCTGCGACTGTGGGTGGCGGACCGACCGGGGGCGCTCGGTCAGGTCACCCGGGAACTCGGCGCCTGCGGTGCGGACATCGTGCAGGTCAACGTGCTTAGCCGGGAGCAGGGGCGGGCGCTCGACGAGATCACCGTGTTCATGCCGGAGGAGCACCGGCGCCCCGCCCTCGAGGTGGCGCTGCGCGGCCTCGGCGGCGTCACGCTCGAGGGGATGCGGCCGTCCGGCGAGGTGCCCGGCGCCTTCCCCGACCTGGACCTGCTCGGCCGGATCGCCGCCGACCCGCGCGCCTCGCTGAACCTGCTGGCCGACGCGCTGCCGCGCATTCTCGGTGCCGACTGGGCCCTCGTTCTCTCGCAGGAGCCGGGGGGAGGGGTCGTGGCGCGCAGTTGGGACGCGCCGGCCGACCCCGTGCTGCCCGACCTGCCGCCGCGTGCGAGCGCCGTGACCGTCGGCTCGGCGCACTACGCGTCGGCGCCGGTCGGCAACAGCGGCGTGCGCGTGCTGGTCTGCCGGCTCGGCAACCCGAACTTCCACCGCTTCGAGGTGCTGCGGCTCACCAGGCTGATCGAGGTGACGTCGGCGGTGGCCGGGGCGCGGCTGATGCCCAGGGCGCGCGCCTGATTCATAGATAACAGGCCTGACCCGAGCGGAGCGGACGCAAGGTGCGGCGAAACCGCGGCGAAGGGGCGAAGGTGAGGGGCGCCGCTGGAGCCTGACTCCGGCATTTCGCACCCGGGCGGCGGTCGCGCGACTCCGGCACTGCGTACCCGCCCGGCGGTCGCGCTACTCCGGCACTGCGTACCCGGGCAGCTGTGACCCGACTTCGGGCATTTCGGATATGGGCTCCGCAATGGTGCCCGCTCTCGCCACCACGCCCGGATCCCCGGTGGACTTTCGCGGATCTTGGGCGGGAGAATGCGCCGAGTGAGACGCCTCCGCCCGCATCCGCTGGATCTGCTCGCGCTCGGATTGTTGGGGCTCGGGATCCTGTGCTGGGCCACGGGGGCGCTGCCCGCCTCCGACGCCGGCGCGATCATCGATCGGATCCGGCCGATCCTGGCATTCCTGTTCAGCGTCGTGATCCTGGCGGAGCTGACGAGTCAGGCGCAGACGTTCGACGTGCTGGCCACGCGGCTCGCGATCGTCTCGCGGGGGCGGTTCGCGATGCTGTTCCTGCTGTGCGTCCTGCTGGCCGTGCTGGTCACGGTGGGGTTGAACCTCGACACGACGGCGGTGCTGCTCACGCCGATCATGCTGGCGCTCGCGGATCGGGCGGGGGTGCCGCCGCTGCCGCTCGCGGTGACGACGGCGTTCCTGGCGAACACGGCGAGCCTGCTGCTGCCGGTCGGCAATCTGACGAACCTGCTCGCCGCCGACCGGGTCGCGCTGCCGACCGCGGAGTTCGCGGCGCGGATGGCGGCGCCGGAGGCGGTCAGCGTGGCGGCGACGATGGTCGTGCTGTGGGTCTTCTTCTGGCGGCGCGGACGGCGGGGCGGGGCCGGGAGGTTCACGCCGCCGGCGCCGTTCCGGCCCGCCGATCCGGTGCTGTGCACGTTCGCCGGGGTCGCGTGCGCGCTGTTCGTGCTCGCGATCGTCGCCGGGGCGCCGCTGGCGCTCGCGTCGGCCGCCGCCGCCGGCGTCACCGTCGTCGCGTTCTTCTTCCGGCGGCGCGAGGAGCTGCGCTGGTCGCTGCTGCCCTGGCGGCTGATCGCGAACGTGACCGGAATGTTCCTGATCGTCGAGACGCTGAGCGTGCACGGGCTCGACACGCTCGTGGGGCATCTCATCGGCGCGGACGGCGGATTCGTCGGGCAGCTGCGGGCCGCGGGTACGGGGCTGGGCCTGGCGAACGCCGTCAACAACCTTCCCGCATACATCGCCGGCGAGGCCGTCATCCCACTGGCAAACCACACTCAACTGCTCGCGCTGCTGATCGGCACCAACGCCGGACCGCTGATCACGCCGTGGGGCTCGCTGGCCATGCTGCTGTGGTTCGAACGCTGCAACGCCGCGGGACTCGCCGTGCCCAAACGCATGCTGCTCATCTCAGGGTCCGTACTCGCGGTGCTCGCCGTCGGCGGGGCCACGCTGGCGCTCGCGGCCACCTCGTGAGACCGGCGCGGCCCCGGATCCCCTGACGTACCGGCGTCTCGCCGTGGCCGGATGTGACAGGGACCACCCGGCAACCCGCTGGACACGGGAATGAGATCGCATGGCACACTGTTGCGTAGAGACGACAGCGTGCCCCGGGGTCGGTGAGATTCCGAACCGGCGGTTACAGTCCGCGACCCGGCTGGCTCTGGCGACAGAGCCGAAGGTTGACCCGGTGAAACTCCGGGACCGACGGTGATCGGCGGTCGACTCGCAGCGCGAAGCGCGGCGGGCGGCGGCCGGAAGTCCGGATGGGAGGCGGCACGCGGGACGTCGGCCAGGCCGCGCCCGGTCGAACGTGCCCCGACACGGCAGTCGGGGGCAGCACCCCGCGTTCGGGACGGAGTGGCGTGCAGCCGCACGCCCCGTCCTTCCGCCTCCCGCGATCCCTCGGAGCACCCGACCAGGTGTGGATGAGGGAGCAACTGCGGTGTTCACCGGAATCATCGAGGAACTCGGCGAGATCGTCGCCATCGAGAACCTGCCCGACGCCGCGCGCTACACGGTGCGCGGCCCCGTCGTCACCTCGGACGCCGTCCACGGCGCGTCCATCGCCGTCAACGGCGTCTGCCTGACCGTCATCGACGAGACCGGCGCGGCCAGCCTGAAGGGCGGCGAGTTCACCGCCGACGTGATGGCCGAGTCGCTGAGCCGCTCCAGCCTCGGCGACCTCAAGCCCGGCGACCGGGTCAACCTGGAGCGGCCGATGGTGGCCGACGGACGCTTCGGCGGGCACATCGTGCAGGGCCACGTGGACGGCACCGGCACCGTCCTGGAGCGCATCCCCGGCGAGCACTGGGAGCTGGTGCGCGTCTCGCTGCCCGCCGACCTGGCCCGCTACGTCGTGGAGAAGGGCTCGATCACGGTCGACGGCATCAGCCTCACCGTCAGCGCCATCACCGACGGCGAGCAGCCGGACTTCACCGTCTCGCTGATCCCGGCGACCCTCGCGCAGACCACCCTCGGGGTCAAGCAGCCGGGCGCCCGGGTCAACCTCGAGGTCGACGTGATCGCCAAGTACACCGAGAAGCTGCTCGGCGCCGCCGCCGGGGACGCGCGATGAACGGCCTGTTCGGCTGGGCGAACGCGGTCGCCTTCCAGCTCGGCGGCGAGACCGTGCGCTGGTCCGACCTGCTGGGCAACCTGCTCGGCCTGGCGACCGTCGCCCTCGCGATACGCCGCTCCCTGTGGGCCTGGCCGGTGCAGATGACCGGCGCGATCCTTCTGTTCGGCGCCTCGATGTCGGTGCACCTCGGCGGCAACGCCGCGCGGCAGCTCGTGGTCGTCGCCGCCGCCTCCTACGGCTGGTGGCGCTGGAACCGGCAGCGCGGGGCGGAGCACCCGCAGGGCGTCACGATCCGCTGGGCCGCCGGCGCCGAGCGGATCGTGCTGCTCGGCTTCCTCGCCGTCGGCACGTTCGGCTTCGCCTGGCTGCTCTCGGCCACCCACTCCTCCTGGGCCCCGCTGCCCGACGCGTACATCTTCGTCGGCTCGCTCGCCGCGACGCTGTGCCAGGGGCGCGGCTGGGTCGAGTTCTGGTTCGTCTGGATCGCGGTGGACGTGGTCGGCGTGCCGCTCGCGTTCAACAGCGGGCTGCCGGTCTCCGGCTTCACCTACGCGGTCTACTTCGTGCTGGTCATCGCCGGCCTGCGGCAGTGGATCCGGCTCGCCCGCACCGCCCCGGCCGCCGCCCCGATCGAGTCCGCTCCCGTCGCCGAAGGAGTCCACGCATGAACGCCACGCTGCAGGCCGCCGAGACCGGCCTCGACACGATCGAGACCGCGCTGCTGGAGATCGCCGCCGGCCGGCCCGTCGTGGTCGTCGACGACGAGGACCGGGAGAACGAGGGCGACATCATCTTCGCCGCCGAGCACGCCACCCCGGAGCTGCTGGCGTTCACGGTCCGCTACTCCAGCGGCGTGATCTGCGCCCCGATGTACGACGACCGGGCCGACGCGCTGGACCTGCCGCCGATGACCGCGGTCAACCAGGACCGCAAGGGCACCGCGTTCACCGTGACCGTGGACGCGCGCGAGGGCGTGACCACCGGGATCAGCGCGGCCGACCGCGCGCACACCATCCGGCTGCTCTCAGCCCAGGCCACCGCGCCGGGCGACCTGACCCGGCCGGGACACGTCTTCCCGCTGCGCGCCCGGCCCGGCGGCGTGATCGAGCGCCCGGGGCACACCGAGGCGGCCGTCGACCTGGCCCGGCTGGCCGGGCTCAACCCGGTGGGCGTCCTGGTCGAGATCGTCAACGACGACGGCACCATGGCGCGGCTCCCCGAACTGCGCGCGTTCGCGCGCGAGCATGGTCTCGCGCTGATCTCGATCGCGGACCTGATCGCATACCGGACGGCGCACCGGGTCTGACCCGGTAAAGCGATAACGTCTGTTTCCAGCAGCCCAACACGGTATGAAGGAGCACTCCGAAGTGGCAGGCAGCGGAGCCCCCGAGCTCGGCATCAACCCGGCGGACCTCAAGCGCTGCGCGCACCTGCGCGTCGCGATCGTGGCCGCCCAGTGGCACACCGAGGTGATGGACGCCCTCGTGACCAACGCCGTCAAGGCGCTGGCCGAGCACGGGATCGACGAGCCCAAGCTCGTGCGCGTCCCCGGCTGCTTCGAGCTTCCGGTCGCCGCGCACGCGCTGGCGAAGAACCGCTACGACGCGATCGTCGCGCTGGGCGTGGTCGTCCGCGGCGGCACCCCGCACTTCGACTACGTCTGCCGGGCGGCCACAGACGGCCTGACCAAGGTCGCCGTCGAGTCCGGCATCCCGGTCGGCTTCGGCGTGCTCACCACGGACAACGAGCAGCAGGCGATCGACCGCGCCGGCCTGCCCGGCTCAGCCGAGGACAAGGGCCGCGAGGCCGCGCTCAGCGCCGTCGCCACCGCCCTGACCCTGAAGAACCTGGGGGAGCGGTGAGCGGGGAGCGCGCGCCGAAGACCTTCGAGGCGCTGTTCGAGGAGCTCAAGGCGAAGGCCGCGGCGGGCACGCCGGGCTCGCGGACCGTGGAACTGGTCCAGGCCGGCGTGCACGCGATCGGCAAGAAGGTCGTCGAGGAGGCCGCCGAGGTGTGGATGGCCGCCGAGTACGAGGGCGACGAGCGCACCGCCGAGGAGATCAGCCAGCTGCTGTACCACCTGCAGGTGCTGATGGTCGCGCGCGGCATCTCGCTCGACGACGTTTACCGGACTCTGTAACGTCGGTATCCAGTGGATTACCGGGAAATCACCATCGAGAAGGACGGAAACAGCCCCATGCTTCGCATCGCCGTGCCCAACAAGGGATCCCTCTCCGAGGCGGCGGGCGAGATGCTCCATGAGGCCGGCTACCGGCAGCGCAAGGACCGCGAGCTGATGGTGATCGACCCGGACGCCGGGGTCGAGCTGTTCTACCTGCGGCCGCGCGACATCGCGGTGTACGTGGGCTCCGGGCGGCTCGACATCGGCATCACCGGTCGCGATCTGCTGCTCGACTCGCGGGCCGACGCCGAGGAGATCCTGCCGCTCGGCTTCGGCAAGTCCACCTTCCGCTTCGCCGGGCGGCCGGGCACGGGGTCCACGCTGGAGGACCTCAAGGGCCGCCGGATCGCCACCTCGTACCCGGGCATCGTGCAGTCGCACCTGGACCGGGCCGGCGTGCCGGCCGAGGTGGTCAAGCTGGACGGCGCCGTGGAGATCTCCATCCAGCTCGGCGTGGCCGACGTGATCGCGGACGTGGTCTCGACCGGCACGACGCTGCGCCAGGCGGGCCTGGAGCTGATCGGCTCGCCGATCCTCGAGTCCGAGGCCGTGGTGATCAAGCGGCGCGACGCCGATCCCGCCCAGGGCACGGAGCAGTTCCTGCGCCGGCTGCAGGGCGTCCTGGTGGCCCGCAAGTACGTGATGATGGACTACGACATCCGGGCGGAGCGGCTGCAGGAGGCGGTGGACCTTACGCCGGGTCTCGAATCGCCCACGGTCAGTCCGCTGCATTCGGAGGGCTGGGTCGCCGTGCGCGCGATGGTGCCGCGGGAGCGGACCCAGAGCATCATGGACGACCTCTGGGAGATCGGTGCACGCGCTATCCTCGTGACCGACATCAGGGCGTGCCGCATCTAGGCCGGATCTCGTACGTGGTCTGGAATTCGCGGGTTCTCGGCCGGTTGCTCGGACCCTGCACGGCTACACCGGAGTAGAAGCGGATGGACTCGATGGCGCCGAACGGACACCCGTTCCGCGGGCGGGACGGCGCCGAGTTCGGCGGTGGGGAGCTGGGCGGACCGGGCGACGGCCGGAGCACCGAACTGCCCGCGCTGCCGGTGACCTGGCGGCCGCACCGCACCCGGACGATCATCTACACCGTGGCCGCCGTTCTGGCGGGCAGCATGACGGCGATCGCGGCCACGCTGCCGTCGGACGGCGGCGAGCCGTGGCCGCTGCCGGACCGGATCGCGTTCGCCTGCATCGGTTTCGCGGGCGCCGTCGTGCTGATGGTGCTCGCCCGGCCGAAGGCCGTCGCCGACGCCGAGGGGCTGACCGTCGTCAACATGCTGCGCACCCACCGGCTCGAGTGGGCGCAGATCGTGGCCGTGAACCTGCGCTCGGGCGACCCGTGGGTGCTGCTCGACCTGGACGACGGCACGACGCTCTCGGTGATGGGCATCCAGCCGGCCGACGGGCTCAACGCGGCCCGCTCGGCGGTCGCGGAGCTGCGCGGGCTGGTGGACTACTACTCGTACAACTGAGCCGCGCTACGCGGCTGTCGCCTTGATCAGCACGAGGGATCCGTCGAAGGACGGCTGCGTGCGCAGGTGACCGTGACGTGCGTCCCAGGCCCCTGACTCGATCGCCGCGCGCAGCGCTTCGACGTACTGCGCGGCGCGCTGCTCGTCGACCAGGCTCCAGGCCGAGCAGGCCTTGCGGGCCCCGGGGTCGAGCAGCCCCTCCGGGCGGCCGTAGTAGGCCTCGACGAAGCCGTCGGCGCAGTCGAACGGGATGGGGATCCGGGTGACCTCGACGGTGCCGCCGAGGGTCTCGGCGATCTCGCTGATCGTGGGGTAGCGGCGCGCCTCGATCTCCATCATCTCCGGCGCGTACTCGGCCAGCCAGTAGTCGCGCACGCGGTCCGGGTCGCCGCCGACGACGACCACCGGTCCGCGGGCGACGCGGCGCATCTCGCGCAGGCCCGCCTTCAGGTCGCTCCACTGGTGCACGCTGTAGGTGGTCATCGCGGCGTCGAAGGCTCCGTCCGGGAACGGCAGCGCCTCGGCGACCGCGTCGATCGCGCGGGAGAGGTGCGCCGGCCGCTGCGCGCGCATCGTGGCGGAGGGCTCGACCGCCGTTACCTCAAAGGCCTGCGACTCGTAGGATCCGGTGCCGGCCCCGACGTTCACGACCGTCTCCGCGCCGGCCGGCGCCCGCTCGATGACCGCCGCGATCCGCGGCTCGGGCCGCCGACAGCCCGCGTAGCCGGTGCCGACCCTCCGTAGTCCGCGTCGCCCGCGCTGCCGTCCCGTGTGCGTCCCATCCTCGTACGCTATCAGGATGATCGAAACCGACGTAAGGAATTGATTCGGGCCTAGAGCAGCCCGAGGACCCCGCCGACCACGCCGCCGACCAGCCCGCCGAGGCCTCCGCCGCTCGAAGAGGCGGTGGAGCCCGCCGTCGCAGTACTCGATGACGAGGCCGAGGTGCCCGACTGCGCCGTGGCAGAGCTCTGCGTCGCGGCGGTGGTCGGATCCGCGGGCTCGGTCCGCCCGGTGGCCTGCGCACCCCGGGCCCCCTGCGCCGGGCTGCTCGGGATCGTGCCGGTGGCCGCGGCGTTGACCGGGCCGGCGGTGGTCTCGACGCTGCCGGGATCGGCGCTGCGGACGCTGACCGGGCCGCCGTTCGCGCCGTCTCCGGGGAAGGATCGGTCGGAGACGATGGCGGTCGGGCTCGGCGAGGGGGAGGGGCTCGCGCCGCTTTGCATCAGGGCCACGACCACGCCGACGACGGCCATCCCGAACAGCCCGGACACCAGCACCTCGACGGTCTTGCGGACCCGTCCCGGCTCGCGCTCGCGACGCCGCCTGCGGCTCATCCCCGCCTCGCTCCCGATTTTCGTATGTTCCGCTCACCGGGTCGCTGTTCGAATGTACGAATCCGTTCGCGCCCGCGGGTACGAGTCTGGCGCATCGGCGGGCCTCACGGGGCCGTTTTGCCCAAAAATGCATATGCAATTGCGCCACCCTTGCGGGGGACCGTCCGCCAGGGCGGACGCGGAGACGGCCGTGCCCCCGCCCCGGACACGCGGGGCGGGGGCACGCGGGCGAGCGGCCTCCGCCGCCGGAGCCTACCGGCTGAGCTTGGGCAGCACCTCGCGGCCGAAGGCCTCGATCCACTCGCTCTGGTTGCGCCCGACGTTGTGCAGGTAGATGCGGTCGAAGCCCAGGTCGAGGTAGCGCTGGATCTCGGCGCGGTGCACGTCCGGGTCTGCGCTGATGACCATCCGGCCGTCGAAGTCCTCCGGGCGGACCAGCTTGGCCATCTGCTCGAAGTGGTACGGCGAGCGGATGTCGCCCTTGTCGAACTTCATCCCGCCGTTGGGCCACTCGGTCATCGCGTTGGCCAGCGCCTGCTCGTCGGTCTCGGCCCAGGACAGGTGCAGCTGCAGGATCTTCGGCATGGTCTCCGGGTCCTTGCCCGCCTCGCGGGCGCCCTCGGCGAACTTGCCGAGCACCGTCTCGATCTTCGCCGGGGCGGCGCCCGGGGTGATGATGCCGTCGGCGAACTTGCCGGTGCGCTTGGCGTTGAGCGGGCCCGCGGTGGCGATGTAGATCTCCGGGTCCTGCTCGGGGACGGTCCACAGCCGGCAGGTCTCGAGCTGGAAGTACTTGCCGGCGTGCTTGGTCTCCTTGCCGCTGTGGCCGGAGGCGAAGAGCTTCTTGATGATCTCCAGGGCCTCCCACATGCGCGCCGAGCGCTCCGGGCCCTCCGGCCAGTAGCCGCCGACCACGTGCTCGTTCAGGGCCTCGCCCGCGCCGAGCCCGAGCCAGTGCCGTCCCGGGTACATCGCGGCCGTCGTCGCCGAGGCCTGCGCCACGATCGCCGGGTGCATCTTGAAGGACGGGCAGGTCACGCCGGGGCCGAGGTCGCCCCGGGTGCGCGCGCCGATCGCGGTCAGCACGTTCCAGACGAACGGGGCGCTGCCCTGCTGCGGCACCCACGGCTGGAAGTGGTCGGCGGCCATCACGCCGGTGAACCCGGCGGCCTCGGCCGCGGCGCTGTAGTCGGTGACCTCGTTCGGCCCGAACTGCTCGAGCATCGCCGCGTAGCCGATGTGGGGTGAGCTCATCACCGTTCTCCTGACATCCCGTTCGTGATCTGTCACGGCAACTCTATGGGCTGCCCGGTTAGGGCGCCTTGGCGGGTCGGCTGTACGACTTCCGGTGACAGAACCTGTCGATGCGTATCGATTTGTCCCGGGCCGGGTAGGGTCAGAGACATGCGTCTCGACCACATCTCCTACGCCGTCGAACTCGACGCGTTCTCCTCGACCGTCTCCCGGCTCGGCTCACTGCTCGGCGCCCCGTTCCGGGACGGCGGCGTGCACCCGCGCTTCGGCACCCGCAACGCGGTGCTGCCGCTGCCCGACGGGGCGTACGTCGAGGTCGTCGCCCCGCTCGAGCACCCGGCGACCGACTCGGCGCCGTTCGGGCGCGCGGTCAAGCGGCGGGCCGAGCTCGGCGGCGGCTGGCTCGGCTGGGTGGTCGGGGTCGACGACCTGGGGCTTTTCGAGAAGCGGCTGGGGCGGGAGGCGGCCCAGGGGCAGCGCAGGCGGCCGGACGGCAAGCTGCTGGAGTGGCACCAGATCGGCGTGCTCGACCTGATCGACGACCCGCAGCTGCCTTATCTGATCCGCTGGGACTGCCCGCCCGACCTGCACCCCTCGTACGGCGCGGAGCCGCTGCCGGAGATCGACCGGCTGGAGATCTCCGGGGACCGGGACCTGGTGCTCGGCTGGCTCGGCGACCCGGAGCGCGACCCGCTGCCGGAGCTGAAGGTCAACTGGCTCGAGCCCGCCGACCTGCGCAACGCCTACGACGAGGCGGGGCTGGTGGCGGTGGACTTCCGCACCGGGAACGGCCCGGTGCGCATCGACTGATCCGCGCGGCGCGAACAGGGCGGACGGCCTTCCGCCTTAACCAGGCCTTATGGCAGAGTTCTGGCATGCTGATTGCGATGGCCGGACTGCCCGCCTCGGGCAGGAGCTCGATCGCCGCCGGCCTCGGCGGCGCGCTGTCCGCGGCCCTCGTCTCGGTGGACGCGATCGAGGCGGCGCTGCGCCGCTCCGGGATCGGCCACGACCAGCCGACCGGGCTCGCCGCCCACCTCGTCGCCGAGGCGGTGGCGGACGGGATCCTCGCCGTCGGCCAGAGCGTGATCGTCGACGCGGTCAACGCGGCCGAGCCGGCCCGCGGGCTGTGGCGCTCGCTCGCCTCCCGGCGCCGGGTGCGCCTCGCCTTCATCGAGGTCGTCTGCTCCTCGCCGCAGCTGCACCGGCGCCGGCTGGAGGAACGCGATCGCGGCATCGAAGGCTTCGACGAGCCGACCTGGGACGACGTCGAACGGCTGCGCGCCCGGTACGAGCCCTGGACCGAACGCCGCCTGGTGCTCGACTCCGTCGCCGAGCTGCCCGAGAACATCAAGCACGCCCTCGAGTTCATCGCCGGGCTGCGCTGACCCGGGCCGCCCGCGCCGCCCGCGCCGACCGTGCCGCGCTCAGGACGAGGCGGGCGGGAACGGCCGCGGCGGACCGCCGGTCGGGCAGTCCGCCGGGACCACGATCGTCAGCCCGCCGAACTCGATCTCCACGTACGGACCCACCCGCACGACGATCTCCCCGCCCAGCACGTTCGCCTCCAGGTCGATCAGGTCGCCCGGGCACTCCGGCTTCCTCGTCGACGGGGAAGGGGTCGGCGTGGGCGACGGGCTCGGCGTGGTCGGCGTCGGGCTGGGGCCGGGAGTCGTCGGGGTCGGCGACGGGCTCGGCGTCGTCGCCCTCGGGGTCGGGCTCGGCGAGGTCGGCGTCGGCGCCGGGGTGGTCGGCGCCGGGGCCGGCGTGGTCTGCTTGGGCGGGGGCTTCGGGGTGGGTGCCGGCTGGGAGATCACCGCGGGCGCGGACGGCTTCGGCTTGGCCACCGGGGCCGGCGGCGGCTCGCTGCCCGTGAGCGCGAAGGCGATCGCCGCCACGGCCGCCGCCACCACCGCGCTCGCGACGGTCGCCTGCTGGCGCGGCGAGGCGTGCCGCGCCTTCGCCAGGCCGCGCCCGATCACGTTGCCGGATTGCGCGGCGCCGCCGCCTGCGCCCGCCGCGCCGCCCGCGGTGGCCAGCACGATGCCGATCTTCGTCGCGGCCGCCGCGCCGAGGACCGCGGGGCCGATGATGACGTGGATGTTCGCGTTGACGTACTTGAGCATCGCGTACAGCCCGACGCAGTCGGAGCAGTGCCGCAGGTGGTGCCGCAGCCGCGCCGCCTCGCGCCCGCGCAGCTTCCCGCGGGTGAGCGTGCCGAGCCGTTCGGCGAACGGCCGGCACGCGTCGGAGCCGATCTCGGTGATGTGGGCCTGCAGATACGCCTGCTTGAGCCCCTCGCGCGCGCGGTAGGCGAGCGCCGCGACGGCCGCGGCGTCGATGCCGAGCTGCGGCGCGAGCTGTGTCGGGCCCTCCTCCTCGACCTCCGTCTGCCACAGCACCGTCTGCCAGCGCTCCGGCAGCGTCATGAACGCCTGCCCGGCCAGCGAGCGCTCCAGCGCGGCGATGACAGGGTCCTGCTCCGGCTCCGGCGGCGCGATGTCCACCAGGTCCGGCACCAGCAGCGTGCGCCGGTCGCCCTCCGCCCAGTCGCGGGCCACGTTGCGCATCGCGGTCAGCAGGTACGGCCGGAACGCCTCGGTGGGCCCGTTGCCGTTGCGGATCGCGTACAGCACGCGGGTGAACGACTCGGCGCTGAGGTCCTCGGCCGCCGCCTCGGAGCGCGTCCAGTGCCGGGCGTGCCGCAGCGCCGACACGCGGTGCCGACGGTAGAGCGGATCGAAGGCTTCCAGGTCGCCGGCGCGGACCCTGTCGATCAGCTCCTTGTCCGGCGGATCCTGATCTGAACCTCCGGCATCGGTCTTCGCGTGCTGCTGGTCCATATGGCTGCGGGCGCCCCTACGACGTCGTGTGAGATCTCGATTACCGAGATGCCGTTATAACGCCACGCGTTCCCTCGAGACGCTGCCGCAGACCTATTATCACTCGATCGGGTATTTCAGGGGCCTGTTTCTTGACAAAGGGACCGGCGGGACTGCGCGTTGAACGCCTTGCGGAGCGCGGACAGCAGCAGCCCGGCGTCGGTGCGGCCGGTGTCCGGCGCTCCCGGCGGAACGAGCCACACCATCCGGGTGCACTCGCCGATCAGCGGCGGCAGCGCGACCACGTCCCCGTGCGAGGCGGTGCGCAGCCCGTGCCGGTGGCACCACCAGGCGAAGCCGCGCTCGGCGGCCAGCGTGCCGGGCGGCAGCAGGAAGCCGACGCGGTCCACCCGGGCGCGGGCGTCGGCGGCGACCGGGCCGATCGGGGCGCCGGAGCGCAGCATCAGGTCCAGGGCGTCGAGACCTATCGCCATGTCGACGCTGACGAGGTCGAAGTAGGGGCCGGCGGGCACGGGCTGGACCCGCGCGGGGTCCTGGTAGGCGGCGCACAGCTCGTGGGCGAGCGGGTCGTCGGCGGGGTGGGGTTCGCTCGGGGCCAGGCAGGCGGGGTTGCTCGGGTGCGGCATCGTCTTCTCCGGTGGCGAGGTTGTTCCGTGTGGGGGAGCCACGTGCTGAGGACTACGACTTCACGCAGGGGGACCGGTTTTCGCCCGAACGCTGACGCGCGAATCCGGAACCTGCCGAAGATGTCGCCCGAAAGAGTGAATTTCCGCGGAAACGCTGTCAGTGGCCGGCAGTAGTGTGCGGTGCATGGCCCCAGACTCCGCCCCCGCGACCGCAGCCGAGCGCACCGAGGTGACCGCGGAGCTCGCGTGCGTCGTGGAGTACATCCACTTCATCCGGGACGACGGGTTCACGGTGCTGCGCGCGGTCCCGGTGCGCGGGGCCGACCCGGCCAGCGCGGGCTTCGCCGCGGCCGGGGTGGAGCTGGCCGGAGTGCGCCCGGGCGAGACACTGCGGCTGACCGGGCACTGGGAGGAGACCAGGCGGCACGGCCCGCGCCTGGCGGTGGCGCTGTGCGAGCGGCTGCGCCCGGAGTCGGTGCGCGCCATCCGCCGCTACCTCGCCTCCGGGCTGGTCCGCGGCATCGGCCCGCTGCTCGCCCAGGCGCTGACCGACCGCTTCGGCGAGCAGACCCTCGAGGTGATCGAGCGCGAGCCGGAGCGGCTGGCCGAGGTCTACGGCATCGGGCGCCGGCGTAGCCGCTGGATCGTCGACTCCTGGCACGCTCAGGCGGAGATCAGGGAACTGATGGCGGCGCTGCGCGGCTACGGCATCAGCCCGCTGCTGGCCGAGCGGCTGCACCGGGACTACGGCTCCGGCGCGCTGGAGACCCTCACCCGCTACCCGTACCGCCTCGTCGGCGAGGTGGACGGGCTCGACTTCGGCACCGCGGACCGGATCGCGCTCGCCGGCGGCCGGCCCGCCGACGGCGAGGAGCGGCTCGAGGCCGCGGTCTGGGAGGTGTGCGCCGGCGAGGGCCCGCGTTCCGGGCACTGCCACCTGCCGGCCGCGCAGATCGTCGGGGAGGCGGCACAGCTGGCCGAGCAGCCCGCCGAGCTGCTGCGCGCCGCGCTGGAGCGGCTCGGCGCCGGCAAGGCCTCCCCGATCGTGCTGGAAGCGCATCCGGTGACCGGCGAGCAGGTCGCGGCCGTGCGCGCGGCCAACCGCGCGGAGCGCCGCCTCGCCAAGGACCTCGCCGCGCTCGCCGCCGCCCCCTCCGACCTGCCGCGCGGGGTACGGCGCCTGGTCGAGGAGGACGCGTTCGGCGCCGATCTGGCCGACGGGCAGCGGGACGCGGTTCGCATGGCCCTGACGCACACCCTCTCGGTGCTCACCGGCGGACCCGGCTGCGGCAAGTCGCACACCGTCCGCGAGCTGGTTCGCGTGGTGCGCGCGGGCGGCGGCAGCGTGACCCTCGCCGCGCCCACCGGGAAGGCCGCGCGACGGCTGGCCGAACTCACCGGGGCCGAGGCCGTGACCGTGCACCGGCTCGCCGCCGACCCGCACCCCGGCGACGACTCGCCCGCCCCGGCGCAGGACGAGGGCGGCGCGCTGTTCACCGCCGCCCGCAACACGATGGTGCACCTGATCGTCGTCGACGAGGCCTCGATGCTGGACGTCTACCTCGCCTCCCGGCTCGCCGCCCGCATCCCGCCCGGCACGCACCTGCTGCTCGTCGGCGACGTCGACCAGCTGCCCTCGGTGGGGCCCGGCGCGGTGCTCGCCGACCTGCTCGCGGTCCCCGGCGTGGCCCGCACGACGCTGACGAAGGTCTTCCGGCAGGCCGAGCAGTCCACCATCACCTCCAACGCGCACCTGATCCGCGGCGGCAGGCTCCCGCAGCTCAAGCGCTCGGACTTCTGGTTCGCCGAGCTCGACGACCCCGAGCGCATCGCGGAGCTCGTCGCAGAGATCGCCACCGAGCGGCTGCCCAGGAAGCAGGGCGTGGACCCGGCGCAGGTCCAGGTCCTCGCGCCCTCCCGGCGCGGCGCGGCCGGCGCCGACCAGCTCTCCCGGATGCTCCAGGAGCGGCTCAACCCGCGCGCCGAGAACGAGCCGGAGTACTGGCACGGCCCGCGCGTCTTCCGCGTCGGCGACCGGGTCATCGCCACCAGGAACGACTACGCGCGCGGCGCCCACGGCATCTTCAACGGCACGCTCGGCACCGTCGTCGACCTCGACCTGAAGGAGGCCGGGCTGACCGTCGAGACCGAGGTCGGCGAATCAGTGCGCTACGACCTCGACGATCTCGACGACCTCGCGCACAGCTACGCGCTGACCGTGCACAAGGCCCAGGGCAGCGAGTTCGCGCACGTCGTCGCCCCGCTCACGATGGACGCGCCCAAGCTGCTGACGCGCCGTCTGTTCTACACGCTGGCCACCCGCGCCCGGCAGACCGTCGTCCTGGTCGGCCAGCCCCGCGCCCTCAAGCACGCGCTCGAACAGCAGGGCCCCGCGCGAGCCACACTCCTCGCGCACCGCCTCTCGACCGCCCTCGAAGGGAAAACCATCTGACGCCGCTTGGCTCCATCCGGCATGATGTCAATCATGGATGAGCGCCCTGACCTGCCCTCAGGCGCCGAAGAGGTCACCGGACCGCTCGGCGTCGGCCGTGGCGTGTCCATCCCCGCCCGCGATCTCGCGTGGCGTTTCTCGCGCTCATCCGGGCCCGGCGGCCAGGGCGTGAACACGACCGACAGTCGGATCGAACTGTCCGTGGACCTGCGGCGCTGCGCCGGTCTGACCCCGCAGCAGCGCGGCCGCGTCCTCGAACGCCTCGCGCCCCGCCTGGTCGACGGCGTGCTCACCGTGGCGGCCTCGGAGTTCCGCTCCCAGCTGCGCAACCGCAAGGCGGCCCGCGACCGGCTCGCCGCGCTGCTCGACGAGGCGCTGGCCCCGCCGCCGCCCAAGCGCCGCCCCACCAAGCCGTCCAAGGGTGCCGTCGCCCGCCGCCTCGACGACAAGGCGCGCCGGGCCAAGCTGAAGAAGCTGCGCGGCTCCTGGGACTAGATCCCCCGCGCCGGATTCACGGCTGAACTTAAGGAACATAGATCCAGGTGTTTAAGCCTGGTATGAGCGGCAACCGGGCGGCCTTGCGAGTAGAAGCGCGGATCTACCGCGCAGCGGACAAGGACATGACCATGAAGATCGGAACAGGCCTCGCGGCCGGCCTCGCCGCCGGCTACCTGCTGGGGCGCACCCGCAAGATGCGGCTGGCGATCACCCTCGCGACCATCGGCGCCACCGGCAAGCTGGGCGTGCGCCCGAGCGAGGCGGTCGAGCAGAAACTCAAGGAGCTCGGCTCCTCCGAGGTCGGGAAGATCGTCGACACGGTGCGCGGAGAGCTGTTCTC